>Ga0182016_10001887_pt1 | contig 25075 bp, 26 predicted proteins | sample 712S2MmetaG_FD_120491 | JGI IMG/M metagenome (GOLD analysis project Ga0182016, IMG submission 120491) | Permafrost microbial communities from Stordalen Mire, Sweden - 712S2M metaG | ecosystem: Environmental > Terrestrial > Soil > Wetlands > Permafrost | place: Sweden: Stordalen | collected...
ACCCTGGGTAAATCAAGGTCCGATAAGCAGTTGCCTCTGTCTGAAATTCACAGAACCTAAACTTATGACCCCTTGCGTGTCATGCCCATATTTCCTGTTCACCGGTGCTTTCTGACGTCCAAATCTCGCCAAACCGTAGCACATTTTGTCGACTGAGATTCGCCGGTGTGTATCAAGATTTTCCGGCGTTGCTGACAGCGTTGCTGACGGAATGCCCTTGCAATTTACGCAAGATGTCTTCGACTTCGATCTGGAGTTGTCACGGTGTGATGTCTGATTTCCGCCAGTCATCTCAACGTCACTTCCGTAAAGTAGAGAAGTGCCGCTAACTACCGTGACCTTCGAGATCATTCCGCTTTCCGAAGATTTACTCGCCAACGTCCGGCGTGACCGGACTGATGCATCAGGGAATCCAGTCGTTGAGGTCGAGACCGCCGGCGGTGAGCCACTCAGGTGCTGCTTGCGAAACGCGGAACCCGGAGAGGCCATTGTTCTCTTTGGCTACGAACCGTTGCTGCCAGCCAGCCCATACCGCGAGATAGGATCCGTTTTCGCCCATGCCCACCGCTGCCCTGGGCCAGTCGATGGAGGTGAATACCCCTCGGAATGGCGAAACCGACCGCAAGTACTGCGAGCATACGATCGACGAGGCTGGATAAGCGATGCCCAGACCCATGACGGTACGGACCCAGAATCAGTAATCACGAAGATGCTTGAAAATGAGGCAGTGGTTGAGGTCCACAGCCGCAATATTGGCTACGGCTGTTTCATGTTCCTTATCCGTCGCGTTTGACGGGAGCGATCCGTTCCGAGTGTCGCACCGGACCGGCGTATGTTGTCGGCCAGTTCCGACCAGAAAGTCGAGAGCGCAGCGGGCGTAGTCGAAAGCAATTCTTCACGAACCGCGGCCATGTTCGTCAGCGTGGGTCCGCTGAATAGGGCCAATCGTGCCGTCGGGGATAGGCGGATCCCTATTGGACGTCCGATATCTCGGACAGTGAACCGACGCGAACCCTCCAGCGAAGCTCAATCCGGGACCGACTCAGTAGAATTCGGAGGAATTCATGAATCTTGAACCGAATGGGTTTTTCTGTAGCGTCAACGACGTCGACGTTGATATGTGATGTCCTGTGTCTCAAGAATCGCAAAAGAAACGAATGAGAAAGCGTGGAAATGGTGCCAACGTCGTCAAGCCCCCGTCGAGTCGTGGTGGGTATATCGGGCGCGTCAGGTGCCATTTACGGCATTCGTTTGGTCGAGACTCTCGCCAAATTGGACGACGTTGAAATTCACTTGGTGATGTCCAAGGGCGCTGAAGCAACGATTTCCTACGAAACCAGTCATGAGCCCGAAAGTGTTGCGAAGCTCGCGCACGTTGTGTACGACGAGCGAAATCTGGCCGCGGCGATTGCAAGTGGCACATTCCTTACTTCCTCAATGGTCATCGCTCCGTGCAGTATTCGGACTCTTTCCGCGATCGCCAATTCAGCGAACGATAATTTGCTGGTACGCGCCGCTGACGTCCACCTGAAGGAACGAAGGGACCTCGTGCTGGTCGTTCGAGAGACGCCATTGCACCTAGGACACCTTCGATTGATGACTGATGTCACGATGGCCGGTGGAATCATCCTTCCGCCGGTGCCGGGCTTCTACACGTTGCCGCAGAGTATTGATGACGTCGTGAATCACACGGTAGGTAAAGTCCTCGATGCCATCGGATTGACAGATCATTCTCTCTTCACCCGCTGGAGTGGCATCAAATAGTATTCCGTGACGATGTGAGACTCAATGCTTCGCCGCAGCGAGGTCGTGCATCAACGAAGTGATACTCGTCTCGTCTTCAAGAAGCAGAAGTCGTTGCACGTCGAAAGGTCGCCCCTCGAGAGGACCCCCTGCGATACAACGACGAAACTTTGCGAGCAATTGATCCCGAGTGAGCGGATTGCGCGGGTCGCCTTGCGCAACGTCACTTGGGTACGTCAGGACTCCAGATGAGGTCTCGATGGTGAGTTTCACCCCACCATCAGGAAGTTCTGGATTACAACGCACGTGCACACGTTGACTAGCGAAGTCCGTGATTTCGAAGTCATTGCGATGGACATCGTCAAAGAGATCGGTCCAACACGAGTGTGTAACCAAAACGCCTGCAGCCACGTAACGAGCCGATTGCATTGCGCGAAGTTCGTTCTCCCAACCCGCTTCGCCCCCCATCAAATACGCGTGCGACGGTAACTCGACGTGCACCTTCGTTATGTCCGCAACATCAATCTTGGCGTCCAGCAGCACGTTGATCAAGGATTGCAGCGTGCTGGCGGCCGGGTAAGGGCGCATCGAGATGTCGAGAAGACTCCATTTCTCACCAAGACCCTCAACAAGCAGGTTCGGTTTAGGTTGATCCGAAAACGCACGAAGGAGCCCACCGTCACTCGCGCTAAGAATTTCGAGGGAACCCACGAGTCCACGGCCAGCGTGCAGAGCGGCGATGACCGCAGCCTGTGCGCCGCGCAACTGGTGGAACTTCACGGCCATCGTGCCCATCGAGGCAAATGTGCCTCCGGACTGTGCGCCGGCCAATCCAAAACATCCCGCGAGCGCGGTGGCGTCAAGTCCGTTCAGTAGTCCAGTCGTGACCGAGGCCCCCAATGCGCCCGCGATGCCGGGACTGTGCCAGCCCCGTGCGCGAAACGCCGGATAGTTGAATGCGCTGCACAAACGAACGGTCGCTTCGAGACCCGCGGCGACGGCCGTAAGTAGGGTCTGACCGTCGGCATCACGAACCTCGGCGACGCCGAGAGCCGCTGGAACGACCTCCGGAGTCACGTGGCAGAGACCGGGACGATAGACGTCGCACATAGTCTGTGCAGTCACTTGGAAGGCGTTGACGCCGACCGCTCCCACGAGCGACGTTCGCCCACCAGCGATGACCGTCGATTCGCCGGGTCCGTAGAGATCGCGACTCGCCGCCTCAACGGCCAAGGAATCGGGCGCTCCCCGTCCACTGATCGCGTTGGCTATGGCGTCGCCCGTCAGTGCGACGACGACGTCGCGCACAGACTTTGGGATGTCATTCCATCGCAGGTCTTGAGCGAAGTCAAGCAACTCGGATTCGATCGTCATTGAAACTCAGTCAATGCCGATTCATGGTTCACGAGTTCGACGCAAGTTGCTCTTGCACTTCGCGGACCACCTGCTCATCGAAATGTCGCATATCGCGCTCGAGCTTGTCAGCGTCATGTGCTTCAAAGACCATGATGAGGTGCTGTACGCCGAGGCGGGCGAATTGAATCATGTCTTTCACCATATTTTCCGCACCACCGCTCAGCGCGTACGGCGACAACTTCGGCTCGCCGAAGTTCACTCGGCACCGAACAGACAGCGTCGGGAGCGGACGATCCAATTCCTGGGCGACCGCAATGATGTCCGGAATTCGCTCCACCATGTCGTGGGGTCCCGTTTGCGCTCCGTGCCAGCCGTTCGTGAGACCCACGGCACGTCGGACCGCGCGGGCGCTGCGACCACCACACCAAATTGGCAGGTCGCGACCCTGCACGGGGAGCGGCGCGAAACTGAAATCGTCGATTTGAAAGAAGCGTCCATGAAAGGGTTCAGGGGAGCCTGACCAGAGATGACGCCAGAGCGCGATCGACTCATCGAGGTATGCGCCGCGGTCGGGGAATCTCTCTGCTTTGCCAAGGTTCGTGTACTCCGGCAGGTCATAGGAGTCACTGACGCCAACGCCAATAATGAGGCGCCCCTTGGTGAGCACATCAATCGTCGCGATCTGCTTCGCCAGTAGCGGCGCGTCACGCATTGCCGGCACCAAGACGCTGGTGCCTAAAGTGAGACTCTCGTAACGCGCACCGACCCAGGCCAGCGCCGTCGTCGCCTCGAGAATACTGCCGTATTCATCCGCTTCAGGCCCGCGCGGCACCATCAAGTGGTCAGTGACCCAAACACTCGCCCACTCGAGGTCGACCGCAGTCGCACAACCGGCGTCGAGAACTTCGGGACCGGTACCCTCGCCCTTCGAGGGCAACACGAGCCCGATCTGGAGTCGGTCGACCGGCGAATAACTCAGAGACATTGACTAACGGACCTGGGTTCGTCGAAATTGGGGCAACGTTGCATCTGCGTTCTTTAGTTCATAAACCACTTCGACGGGGTCATCGACTCGAACGTCGAGCGCGCCTTCACCAACCACGTTGGAGATCATCACGGGGCCCTCCTCGAGCTCGATCAGCGCGACGACGTAGGGGACTCGATCCTCCCACGAGGGATCGTACGCGTGATGAAATCGAATGAACGTTTGCACGGTTCCTCGACCACTCAAGCGCGCCCACTCGTACTCTGAGGAGAGACATCGCGCACAGATCCAGTCGAGCGGGAAACGAATGTGGTCGCACGAGTTGCATCGCTGAAGCCTAAGTACGCCGTCAAGACCCGCCGCCCAAAACGGACCGCTGAGTTCGCTGGCCGCGGGAATCGGAGTGAATTCCGCGCTCATGAGGTCTTCCCCAGAATCAGACAACTCGAGGTGTTCAAGGTCATGCCCCGACCCGTGACCATGCAGGTTTCGGCGCCCTTGACCTGTCGAACTCCGGCCGCATGGCGCATTTGTCGGACGCCCTCCACGACGTGCAGCCAACCCTGCATGTAGGACTCCGAGAGATTCCCTCCTGCAGTGTTGAGTGGCAACTCACCATCGAGCGCGATGCGCGTGCCACCTTCGACGAATGGACCTGACTCGCCCGGAGCACAAAACCCGCCATGTTCTAACCAGAACAGGACTGAAATCGTGAAGTTGTCATAAAGCTGCGCGACATCGATGTCCGCCGGGCTGAGACCGGCCATTCGATACGCCCTGCTGATGCAATCTTGCTGATGGGGCAAGTACCACCAATCCTTCTTCGCCAGTGTCTCCAGCGTGTGGCCTTGGCCCATGCCGAGCAACGACACGGGAGGTTGTCGAAGGTCCCGCGCCCTTTCGGGAGACGTCACCAATACCGCTACTCCCCCGTCGGTGATGAGACAGCAATCAAAGAGATGCAGTGGCTCGACGATCCAGCGCGACGACTGGTGGTCTTCGATAGTGATTGGCGTGCGCATGACGGCGTCGGGATTCATTGACGCGTTACGCCGACCGTTGACAGCGACCCATCCCAGTTGCTCGCTCGTCGTTCCATACAGCGCCATGTGACGCGTCGCGCCCATCGCGCTGTTGGCAGCGTTGCCGAACATGCCCCAGTTCTTCCACGAAGGATCGCGGCCCGGAGCGGCTGAAAACCTCGAGCCTCCGGTTTTCGCAGCGTCACCGAAGACACAGAGAACTGCCTCGGCCATCCCGGCATCGACGTAGAGGGCCGCCTGTTGCACGAGCGCGCCGCACGTCGCCCCACCCATTTGCAAGGAACCGGCCACCTTGGGATTTATTCCCAGATGCTCACCGAGCTCCAAATAGTGCTTGGCCGGCTCGTGCGACGTTGTCCCCGGCATGGTCAAGAGGCCGTCGATGTCGTCTTTGGCGATGCCGCAGTCATCGAGGAGCGCCACCACCGCCTGCGTTGCGAGTGACAGATCAGTCGAGCCCGGGAACTTCCCCTGGGGACTTGCTCCAACGCCCGCAATCACCGCTGTTGGTCCGCGTCCATTGTGAATCACGAATTCTCCATCACTTTCCTCGAAACTCTGGCGGACGACCGTCACGAAAAGCTGCACGGCCCTCCGCTCGGTCGGCGGTCGACATGAGTTGAAACCAGAGATCGCGCTCGACATCCAAACCCTCACTGAGCGGTGCGTTGTTGGCGACCCGGAGGCACTCCTTCACTGCCGCGAGAGACAGGGGCGCGTTGGCGGCAATCTTCGTCGCTAAAGCCAAGGCGTGAGCGTCGAGGTTTTCTGAATCAACGATCTCAGTCACCAATCCATATGCCAAGGCACTCGGCGCGTCCATCGCGTCGCCCGTGTAGAGCATTCTCACGGCCACGGCGCGCGGGATCGCCCTGACCAAACGCTGCGTCCCGCCACCCCCCGGCAGTGACCCAATGCGTACCTCGGGCAAGAGGAACTTCGCGGTCTCCGAGGCGATGATGAAGTCACACGCCAGGGCGATCTCGAGACCACCGCCAGCGGCGGCACCATTGACTGACGCAAAGATCGGCTTAGAGAACGCCGCGAACCGGGCGCTCACCGATGGTGGGACTACGGGTTGCGCTGTCGCAACGGTGGACAATTCGCTCAAATCGACTCCAGCGCAAAATGAAGGAGGCGCTCCCTGCAGGATCACCACACGGACCTTCGGGTCCTTCTCGAACTCATCGAGGTACGTTGACAAGCGACTGCGCATCTCCATAGTCAGGGCGTTTCGTTTCTCAGGTCGATTGAGCGTGAGTATGCCGACATTGCCCTCAATGGCCGTCACTACGGATCCGCTCACCAGAAAACTCCCGCGTCCTGTAACTCCTTGAACTCTTCTTCATTGTGCTGTAGCAGGGTGGTCCACAGTTCAAGCGTGTGCTCGCCGAGTAGCGGCGCGGAAGTGACCGGTATCGCGTCATCGTGCGACCAGATGAAAGGCGGACTCGCAACTCGGAACTCGCCAAGCACTGCGTGGGGAAGTGAATGCCAATATTCGCGATCGATAATCACGGGATCACTGAACACATCTTTCGCAGTATTGACGATGCTCGCAGGAACACCTGCTCGTTGTAGTCGTGCCATTAACTCGCGAGCGTCGGCATTCGACGTCGAATCATCAATCAGCGTCTCCAAGTCGTCTTCGAACTTCTTTCGAGATTCAAAGGTCGCGTAGCGCTCGAAGTTCGGACTCGTTTCTAGGCCCAGTATCGATGCGGTTCGACGCCACTGCTCATCGTCGCCAACGGACAGCGCGAGCCACTCATCATCACCGAGACAACGAAACACTCCCTGGGGGCAGCGTTCCGCTGAACGGTTCCCAATGGTCGCTGGTTCCTCGCCGGTGAGCGAATAGGACAACAGTGAAGGTCCCATCATGTTCACGGTCGATTCGAGTTGGGAGAGTTCGATGCGGCCGCCTGTTCCAGTGCGCCGTCTGCGATAGATGGCGGCCAGCAACGCGACGAGCGCGTGACCCGGATTGGGCACATGGTCGGGGTAGTTCGTACCGGTTCCTACTGGCCGATGGCCCGGAAGTCCGCTCGGAGCGACGAGGCCTGAAAGCGCGGCGATGGTCGATCCGAAGCCAACGTACTCACGGAAGGGACCTTCCTCCCCCTGCATTGGCATTGATAAATAGATCAAGTCAGGACGCGCTTCGCGTAACGAGTCGTAGTCGAGGCCCCATCGTTCCATGATGCCCGGCCGAAAGTTGCTCGTGACGACTGAGCAGTGATCCAGTAACTCACGCACGATGGGTCCCGAGCGCTCTTCCGCCATGTTCAGTGCGAACGACTTCTTATTGGCATTTCGCGACGCAAAGTAGCCCGAGGAATCCAACCCCGACGTGCCAGGACGTGACGGCGGCGAGAGGCGCAGGTTGTCTGGCCGACGATGCGACTCAATCTTGATAACAGTCGCACCGTGGAGCGCCATCATCTGCGTAACCAGCGAACCAGCGCCAATCCAGCAAAAGTCCAACACAGTGACATCGGAGAGAACCTTGCGCATCTCAGGTCCTACTCTCGAAAGCAGCCAATGAAGGCTTGGACCAATCGTCTTGCACACTTTCCAAGCTCACTTCGTCACAGAGTGACCACGAATCGAAGTTCGCCAAGTCGTACAGACGATAGGGCTTCCCAGGTACGGTGAGTGTCTGATCGAACTCTTCGCTGTAAATAGTGCGGAAGAAGTTTCGAACGTTGAGTTGTGGATCCGCCAACACCTGGCGCATCGTGTTAACCGGTGCAATCGCAATTGAACGGCGTTGTCCTTCGCGGTACAGCCACTCGCTCGACTTGGTGGTGGTGTACGACTCGAAAATGGTCATGAATGTCTCGAGGGAGCGAGGATCTCTACGCTTCTCCAAAGTTGTCCACTCGTCACGAGCGAGCTCATCAGCGTCGTCCACTCCCTCCTCGATGAGCCACTGCACGAGGCTGAGCCACGCGGGTGCGGTTCCGAGCTTGCCCGCCACGACGGCTATATACCCATCGGCCGATCGAAAAATCCCGGTACCGGCTTCGCGCGGTTGATCACCGGCGCGTCGACGCACCGTGCCACAGAGGTCGAATTCCGCAGTGGCGTCCTCGAGTGCGCCGACCAAGGTTGCTTGCACTGACACGTCAGCTCGTGGCGCCGGACCGTCAGCGTCCTCGTCGAGTAGGGCGAGTACCGCGGCAACTCCCGTCATGATGCCACCACACAAATATGCCTGATTGCCGAAGACGGCGACCGGCGCAGTCTCGGGATACCCACCGAGCGATAACAACCCACCGGCGGCCAGTCCAATCAAATCCGAACCAACGAGTTCGCCCCCACGACCAATATGTCCAAAGATTGATGTGCAAACCAGCGCCACTTCGTCACCTACCGACACCCCGTGCGGAAGTTGGTTACACAACACGAGATCACTCGCATTGATCAACTCTTGTAATGCGGCTAGCTCTGCTTCGTCGCGGACGTCCAATCTGACCGCACGTTTGTTGAGATTGGCAAACGTCACGAACGAGGCGTCAACCGTTGCGATGTCATTCGACGATGTTTCGTCGGTGTCACTGTCGCCTTCGATGCGAACAACGTCAGCGCCAAGATCAGCGAGGAGACGGGCGCCGTACATCCCTTCAGGTCCACTCAAATCGAGCACGCGAATACCGGCCAAAAGACCGACCACGCCATCAGACATCGATTCCTCCGTGACAAATAGCCACAGCGCTGTGCACGTTCAACGGAGTGCCGAAGAACCAGTCCTGCATCGCAATCGCTACGGAATCAATCGTCACTACGTCTCCTCTAAGCGTCAGGATCGTCGAGCGTGAACGTCGAGAAGAGTGGATAGCTCTCTGCCCATTTGTTCGGATATGCCCGGTCGATGCCTGCCGTGAAGTAGGTGGGGATGGACAGGTCAATCGTTACGTCGATAACCCAAGGTTCGGCGCTGGCAAGTGCTTCGTCCAGTGCGGCGATGAGGTCGTCTGGGCTGCTCACACTTACTCCGCGCGCACCATTCGCTTCGGCCAGTTTCGGGTAATCAGGGTTGTACGGTTGACCGGTGTCTTTACGGACGAATCGCGTCCAAGGATGTTGGCGGCCGTAGGCGGTGACCGAGCCTTTGCGTTCAATACCGAATTCATGGTTGTTCAGAATCACCCACACCGCCGGCAACTGGTACTCCACCGCCGACGCAAGCACCTGACTGGTCATATTGAAGGCACCATCGCCGGTGAGGGCGAGTGCCGGACGAGAGGAATCTGCGACCACCGCACCGAGAACGCCTGAGGATGCCCAACCCATTTCCGCCATACCTGGTGATATATGCCAGACGTCGGATCCGTCGACTTCCATGTAGGGCTCGGCATACTGCACGACGTCACCGATGTCGCAGAAAATTCGTCCGTGGTGACGTTTCACGGCCTCGCCTACTTCGTAGGCGAGGCGACCGGGGTGAATCGGATCGGACGGCGATTCAATGATTGGTTGAATCTTTGTTCTCCACTGTGCTTTCCACTCCTGGACCTGCGCATTCCACTTCGCCAGTCGATCAGGCTGAGGGCCGCGACGCTCGATCTCATCACAAAGGTCAGTCAGGAAGGCCGCAGCGTCGGCAACGATGCCAATTTCAACGGGATAGTTTCGACCGATCTCATCGTCGTCAATGTTGACCTGAACGATCTTGGTCGACGGCACCGAATACACCAAACCGTTTCGCCAGTTGCTCGTGTTGTTATCCGAGAACCTTGCCCCCACGGCCACCAGCACGTCTGAGTTACGAGTGGCTAACGCCGCGACGTCAGTGCCCGATCGTCCGACCGGACCAAGACTCAAGGGATTCGATTCAGGGATGATGCCCTTGGCGGTCAGCGTCGAGACAAATGGCATTGGCAACAACGTGAGCAGACGCTCGAGCGCCGCCGCGGCGCCAACGGAGCGCTGGCACCCACCGCCGGCCGAGAGCACCGGGCGCTCCGCCGAAAGCAGGAGATCTGCAGTGCGCTCTACGGCTTCGCGGTCGGCTCGTCTCCCCGACGTTGAAATACGTGTGAACGGCGATTCGGCGTGACCGAAGATTTCAGCCAGTTGGATGTCGAACGGAACTTGCACGAAGACTGGTCCCGGACGACCACTGGCCGCCACTTTGTACGCGTGATTAATGATGTCGATGGCGGTGTCGGGTCGCTGGATCAACCACGAACCCTTCGTGATCGGTCGCATCACGTTGACCGCGTCCTCGTGACCTTTGTAGTACATCTCCTGCATGCCGCCCTTGCCGTACAAGTGGGTCGAACCCGCGCCCGCAATGAGCACAATGGCGGCGGGGTCGTGCATCGCGGTCGCGATCGCCCCGCAACAGTTCATGAGGCCGGGTCCTTTGGTCACGAACACCGGCGCGATTTTCCCGGTGACCCGGTAATAGATGTCGGCCATGTGGACAGCGTGCGACTCGTGCTTCGCTTGGATGCCTTCGATTTCGGGCGCGTCGATGAGAGCGTCCATGAGAGGCCACATCGCCCCTCCCGCGTACCCGAAGTAGTGCTCCACTTCGGCCGCTTTCATCCAATCGACCATCGCGTCAACGACTCGCATTTCCTTACCTCTTCTTTCTTTCTCTTGCTCAACTAGGACGAGCAAAGACCAAGAGTCGAATCTCGGTCATCTCGTCCATCGCGTAACGAACACCTTCTCGTCCTAGACCAGACTCCTTGACGCCCCCGTACGGCATGTGGTCGACGCGGTACGTGGGCGAGTCATTGATAATGACGCCGCCAACTTCCAAAGTTCGAAAGGCGTCGAACGCCCTGGTTATGTCGTTCGTAAAGACACCCGCTTGAAGACCGAAACGAGAATCATTGAGCGCCGCCAAGCCGGTTTCGAAGTTGGCCACCTTACTGATCGCCGCGACCGGTCCAAAGGCTTCGTCGCGACACACAGCAGATTCGGGTGACACTGACGCGAGGATCGTGGGAGGAATGAAGTTGCCCTCCCCGAGGCCTCCGGTGACGAGTACTGCCCCATCATCGAGTGCAGTCGTGATGAGTGAACGAACACGTTCGGCAGAGCGTTGATCGATGAGAGGACCGATGTCAGTGCCTTCATTGGCGGGATCACCCGTCACCAACTTGTCGGCTGCGGCGACGAACTTGACGAGGAACTCTTCGTAGACCTCTTCGTGCACAAATATCCGCTGGACGCTGATGCAGGTCTGACCGGCGTATTTAAAGGCGCCCGTCGCACAGCGCGTCGCGGCCCAGTCGAGGTCCACGCCGACATCGACCAATGCTCCGGCGTTTCCCCCCAGCTCTAAGATGACCCGCTTCTTACCGGCCCGCTCCTTCATTGACCAACCAACAGCGGGGCTGCCGGTGAAACTCAATACCTTGAATCGATCGTCCGTAACGAGTTGATCGCCCACGGGAATTGACATCGCCATGATCGAGACCGATCCCGCGGGGGCGCCGGCCTCTTCGATTATCTTGGCCACCTCGAGCATGGCTAAAGGTGCGTTGGAAGGTATCTTCAACACAATGGGACAACCCACCGCCATCGCCGGTGCGAGCTTGTGTGACGAAAGACTCACCGGCAAATTGAATGGCGTGATGCCTGCGACAAGTCCGGTCGGGAAGCGACGGGTGATGCCGAGCCGTCCGCTCGACGCCTTGTTGATGCCAAGATCGAGAACGTCGCCGCCGCCGCGCTCTGACTCTTCCGCCGCGACACGAAACGTGAGCGCCGCTCGCTCGACCTCCGTTCGAGCATCGCGCACAGGCTTACCCGCTTCAGCACTCAACAGCGTGGCGATTAGTTCTCGGCGTTCGGAGATTAGAGTCGACACTCGACGCAAGATCGCCGATCTCTCAAATGGAGCCTGAGCATTCAGCGCCGCTTGTGCAGCGAGACCACTCTCAATGGCTGTATCGACCATCGCGGACGTCGCTTCATACGTTTGACCAACAAGGTGCCCATCGCCGGGCGCGCGCACTTCAATGACGTCGGCACTCGTCAACCACTTTCCACCGACGAAAAGAGGTGAGGGCGCTACTTCGCTCATCCCGCAGCCTCAGCCTTCTCGATCTCGGTACGAAGAACGGACCATGTTTTCGTGCGAAGTTCCGTGTATTCAGTGGTCGAACGCCAGTCATAGTCGGCCCGAGGACGCTCCAAATGCACGGTGTGTTCGTCGATCACTCGACCCGGGACCCCCATGACAACCATTCGATCGGAAAGGAAGATCGCTTCATCGATGGAGTGCGTGACAAAGACCACGGACAGATTTCGTTCAGCGCAGATCGATTGCAGCAGCGCCTGGAGGTGTTCGCGAGTAAGGGCGTCGAGCGCTCCGAAGGGCTCGTCCATCAACATCAACTTCGGTTGAATGGCGAGGGCTCGTGCCAGTCCGACCCGTTGGCATTGACCTCCCGAGAGCTGGTTCGGGTAGTGACCAGCTCGGTCCCCGAGTCCCACAAGTTCCAAGTACTCAGATGCGACGGTCATTCGTTCTTTCTTTCCCATGCCTTGCATCTCGAGTCCGTACGCCACGTTGGCCCGTGCGGTACGCCAGGGGAAGAGATTGAACTGCTGAAAGACCATGGCCTTGTCGCGTGACGGTGCAAGGGCGGATTCACCGTTGAATTTAACGTCGCCCCCGGAGGGATCGAGTAGACCGGCGACGATTCGAAGCGCCGTTGTCTTGCCACAGCCACTCGGCCCAATCAAACTGACGAACTCGCCGTCAGCAATGGTGAGGTCAAAGTCGGCGAGCGCGGGACTCTCCGATCCCGGGTACGTCTTTTTGAGGTGTTGAATTTCCAGCACTGAAAGCCCCCCTTAGGCGCTGTAGTGATGCGGTGGATCGAAAGTACACATGGCCGATGTAACCATTCAGCGTGCGGTGCTCGCCGGGCAATGGGCCGAAAACATCGACTCGTGATGGTGGTGTTCAGTGCCTACAATGACTAGCAGGAACTGGCCACGTTGTCTCATTTTCACGACTATTCCCCCGTTTCATCCGATGTTCTGCAACGCCAATTCCGTATGGTTAAGATACCAGCAAAAAATATTGCAGTCAACCTACCTTAGTCTGATTCTCTGGCGGAGTGGCGAAAAAGAGCCCGAAACGTCGGGATTGAGGAATACGAGATGAGCGAAATTTCACCGCAGCGACAGATCGTCACCGCTTGTCGTGTCCTCGAAGCAGCCGAACAGGCCGACATGGTCTGGGGACACGTATCCCTTCGCGACGAGCAGGGACGCGGCCTTTGGCTCAAGGGCAGCAACCTCGGTTTCGATGAAGTTGAAGAGAGCGACGTTAACTTGCTCTCTTGGGAAGGGGAGGTGCTCGAAGGCTCGGCCGGTCGACACGTCGAGTACCCGATCCATCTCGAGATCATGCGGTTCCGCCCCGACGTCAACGCCGTCGTGCATACGCACCCCTTATATTCGGTAGCTTTTGCGGCCACCGGACGACCACTCTTGGCCCTTTCGCACGAGGCGTGTCACTTCGTGCCGCCCGACATCGCCCGCTTTCTTCAGACCGGTGACCTAATACGTTCGCGCGAACTGGGCGTCGATCTCGCACACTGTTTAGGCGATCGCAATGCGGTTCTCATTCCGCACCACGGCATTGTGACAATCGGCTCCGACCTCGGTCGTGCCGTGGCGACCGCAACTCACCTTGAGCGCGCATGTCAGATCGCGTTACTCGCCGGAGAGGATGCGGTACCCAGTACTGACGAAGAGGCATTGCAGAAGCGCGAACGATCGGAGCGGCACCTAGGCATGGCGTGGGACTACCTGGCGAGGACACTGCCCAAAGATTCCTAGTGGAGGCTCAATTGGCGCAACCACTCCCCCGTGGTCCCAAGCACGACCCGCGTCGCCTGGGCAAGATCGGTCACTCGATGTGCGCCGGCCAAGAACATGGCACTGCGCAGTTGCAACTCAAAGCCGTCCAACCACCGCAGCACGGCCGCTTCGCCTTCTGTCGCACACATCAACAGTGGTCGCCCGACGCCCGTGGCGACCGCGCCGAGGGCGATTGCCTTCGCGGCATCGACGCCGGTACGCACTCCCCCTACGCCAATGGTTGGGAGGATGTCCGCGCACGCTCGGACGCTTACGGCGGTGGGGATCCCCCACGTCGCAAGTGATGCGCCGAGCTCGCTTCGTCGCTCATCCCCACGCGCCCTGCTTCGTTCCGCCTCGATCGCCGCGAATGATGTACCACCGCGGCCCCCAACATCAAGAACGCTTATCCCAATGTCCTTGAGAATTCGTGCGACCTCGCCCGAGAGTCCCCCGCCCGTCTCTTTCGCGATTATCGGCACCGGGGACAGTTGGACAACAGTCTCCAACGCCTGAATCGCTCCTCGGGCTGTCGTCTGACCTTCGGGTTGAATCATCTCTTCGAGGTAGTTCAAATGAACAGCGAGCGCGTCGGCCCTGACCATTTCAATGAGCGTGTCCACGTACTTCTCGAGCGATCCCTCTTCGTGGTAGTTCGTGATCTGGTTGATGCCGATGTTGCCGATGACGAACGCAGAGGGCGCCTCCTCTCGAATGACGGTATACGATGACGCGAGTTCGGGGTGCTCGAGCGCTGCGCGCTGGCTTCCGGTGCCAATGGCGATGCCGGCCTTTTGCGACGCGCTCGCCAATATCCGATTGATTTCGTGGGCTCCCGGATGCCCTCCGGTCATCCCGACAACGACGAGCGGGAGCGAGAGGGTCCGACCCATTAGGACGGTGCTCACGTCGACGTCGTCTGCGTTGATATTCGGTAACGCCTGATGAATCAGGTGTACGTCGGACCAGCCCGGCGATCCGTTTGCCCCATCATCCATCTTTTGTGCGAGATCGAGATGCTCCGCCTTACGAAGGGATGTTGGATCGCTCACGTCGCCGCGGGCCACGCGTTCCGCCAACGCATCACAGTGGATAGGGCAGTTCGCCAGAGACTTGGACGCGATCACCCATCTCGTGGTACTGGCCACCGAAGCGCAGCAGCGGGACTCCCTCTGGACTCCCTGGTGTCGACCACTGAACCCTTGCGACGCATAGGAACGAATCACCGACGCGGTGTTCCTGCTCGATCGAGCACCACAACACCGCGCCGCAGTCTTCAAGGGCCGGCACACCCGACCACTCCTGAGTGCCAACGCCGAGTTCTTCGAATTTGTCCGGGGTCGATCCATGATGGGCCGTCAACGCCGCGACATCCGCTTGATTGGCGCGAAGAAACGAAATACTGAATTGACCCGACTGATGGGCGAGCTGGTACGTCCGGCTCGATCCTGCAAGTGAGGTCGAGATCATTGGCGGCTGGAGTGATACGTAACTCAATGTTCCCGTCGCGCATGATCGTTCTGAGTTCGCTGCCGCAGCCACGACGACGACCGGCATCGCGAGCCAGTGAAGGGTGTCGAGTATTTCTTCCTGTTCCGATGACATTGCTTCGTTATCTGGGTCCATAATTACTCACCACTTTCACAATTGATCGTCCGACCATTTCCGCGCCGTTGATGTGCAATTTTCAGTCATCATCGTCTCTCAGAAGGAATGAGTTCCAGTCATTCATCATGCGGAAAATCTGGTCGTAGCGAGCCATCGAATCGGGCATCTGTTCTGCCAACGCATTCAACAGCGCGTTCGCGATGGCCATTGGCGCGATGAGCGAATTCTGCAGTCCAATTCCGGATACGTTCGTCGCGAGGACCACGTCGACTTGTTGGGCCACCGGCGCAACTGGCGTGTCGGTTATCGCGATGACGGCAGCTCCGCGGTCTTTCGCGGCGGATACCGTCTGCAGCGTTCGTGCCGCATACGGCGGAAAACTAAACGCGAGCACCGCGTCGTTCTCTGTGATGTCGAGCAGAATTGGCGCGGCGTTGACGTCACCCCCCAACGTGCTTACTCGCCCGCTGATTCGACTCAGGGTGACCCCCGCATATTTCACGAGGCTTTCGGATGCGAAGCCTCCGGCGACATAGATCCAGCGCGCCTTGAGGAGAATGTCGACGGCGTGTTCGAGATCGCTAATGTTAATTCGCTCGACGGTGGCTCGCAGGTTCTCAATATCGTGCTTGAGCGACTTCGCGATCGTTCCCTGACCCAGATGTTCGGTCTCAGAACCACTCTGCCCGTCCCCACTCGGGCTCGGCCGCATTTGCGTTCGGACGATGTCGCGAATTCTCGCCTGGAGGTCGGGGTAGCCACTCAAGCCAACTCGGTAGGCGAATCGCACAATTGTCGACGGACTCACTTCGAGACGAGCCGCCAATTTCTCGACGGTGGCGAAGGCCACGAATTCGGGGTCCTCCACGATGAGTTCAGCAATTCGCTTCTGTGAGAGCGTCAAATCCTTGTAGCTTCGGCGTAAGTCAGTGAGTACGTTGGCATTCGTCGTCATTGAGTTGGCTGCACCTTCCATATGAATGCACGTGATTCATTGTCGATTAATTCCCTGATAACACCACTAACAATCATACGCAATTTTTCTTGCTTTCTTCCCTTAATGATGAAAGGTGGCCGTTCGCTATCGGCAATCGGCGCGAGGGATCGGAGTGACCCTTTTCATGTATTCCCAACTAATGCCGGGCCTCGCTACTTGCCCCGATCGCTTCTCGAGCACCTCCTCGTCACTGACGACGTATCCGCTACCCACCATCAATTGGAGTCGACACGACTTCTCGAGATAGACAGCCAGGGCCACCGCACGGCCCAGCGTTTCGGCTCCCGTGACCATTCCATGACCGCGCAGCAGTACGGCGCCCCTCTCGCCCAGGAGCGATGCGAGTCCGGAGTCTTTCTCCCATGTACTTAACGAATGAATTCGCACAACATCCGGTGGAACGAGGTGGCAGCCTTCATGTGAAAGGGCGTTGAGGGCGGCGTCGGTCGACGAGAACGCGGCTGCGTAGAGAGAATGTACGTGGACGACAGCGCGAATCATGGGCCAATCTGACATTGCCCAAACGCCTATGGCGCTCTCATCGTCAGGCGCACCAACGCCGGCGATGACGTCACCGCGATGAGAAACCAGCACGATGTCGGGTGCTTCGATTTCGTCAAAGCCCATGGCATCAGGAGTGACCCAGATTCCACGCCCGATTGGATCACGGAGTGCGACGAAGCCCCAGGTGTTATTGCTCAAGTGTGCCGCGTGCAGTACCCGGCACGCGTGCACAATCACGTTCAAGCATTGGTCGTCGTTGGACTCCATCACCGAGTTGCGAAGATTCTCGTTCAGCGCGCGGGACCTAGTGGCGAGTCGCCAGAACCAGAGAGGAGGTAGCCCCACCGTTTGCGCGTCTCAGCCTTCGTTTTGGCATCGGGTCCGATGGGCGTGGCGAACTGGTCTTTCCACTCGAATGGCTTCGTCGCATCGATCAACAATCGCGAGTTGTAGCGCTTGTCATTCGGGGGAATCGCTGGATCGAGCGGCGACGACAGGGCCCGCTTGATGATGTCAATCGATCGTTCCGGATCCATCCGGGTGAAAATCGCCCACATAACGTCATTCATGTCCGTCACGTCGATGTCGTCATCCACCACCACCACGATGCGGCCGAAATAACCTGCTGACGCTACCGACGCTGCCGCGTGCAGGGTCTGTCGAGAATGTCCCGCATACTTTTGTTCGATGGAGATTGCGTTGAACAACCTTGTCCCACCCTCAGCGAAGCACTGAACGTCGGTAATCCCCGGAATTCCCGTACCGCGCAGCTCGCGCAACATGATGGCGGACCGCAGATATTCGCGATACAGATACGGATCGAATGCGGGCGGCTTGTTTGGTGGTACGCCCAACATGATGGGATTGTTCCGCCAGTACATTCCTTCGATGGTCATGACCGGTTCGGCCGGTTGCAGCGCCCCGTAGTAGCCAGTCCATTCACCGAAGGGACCTTCCGGCGCCATCTTGTCCGGAAAGATGTAGCCCTCCAGGACGATCTCGGACGAGGCGGGCACGGGAAGACCAGTGATCGGCAGGTTCACGACCTCGAACGGTTCGCCGCGGATTGCGCCAGCCCACTGGTATTCAGAGACCCCAAACGGCACCTCGATCGTCGACGCCGCAAAGATCAATGGATCCATTCCACAGACGACCGCGATCGGGCACGGTTCTCCGCGACTGAAGTATTGATCGCGAATTATCTTGCCGTGTTTTCCAGGCGAGATGTAGATGCCCACGTTCTTCTCGTCGTGGATCATGACACGATAGGTGCCCATGTTGACCCATTGACTGTCCGGGTCACGCTGAACGATTCCACAACCAGTACCGATGTATCGGCCGCCATCGCCCGGATGCCACTGCGGCGTCGGGAACTCATAGACATTGACGTCGTCGCCGCGACGGACGTTCTCGAAAATTGGAGCGTCGTCGAGGACTTTCACGTCCTGTGATCGATCGCTCTCCGTGAGTCGAAGAAACTCGTCCATGAGTGCCCGCCGTTCGATGTCCAAAGGAAGACCGAGGGTCAGTGCCAAACGCGAACGCGTCGCGTTCGTGTTCACGAGCAACCGATGACCCGTTGGGTATCCGGGAATGTTGTCGAAAAGGACCGCGGGAGCACCGAGGGTGTGAACCAGCATTTCGCTCGCATGACCAATGTCCTCTTGCCAGGTTGCACCATCGACCTCGCGTAACTCGCCCATCGCCTGAGCACGTTCAATCCACGAACGTAGATCGGTGTAGTCCATCGTCATCATTCCTTCCGCAATGGTGCGGTCAAAGTTGACCGCACCCATCTCTTCACTTAAATTCGTTTACTACCAACGTCGTACAGATGTCCTTGGTCGATTGGAGCCGTGTCAACTATCGACATTGGCCCACGGTGTGAGTCGGGGCGCGTAGCGATTGGCGAGCCCTACAAGAACCACCGAGATTGCGGCAATGTAGAGCACGGGTACGACTGCATCGGCCTGTAGAAATTCAGTTATGTACCTTGTGATTTGGCCGCCGAGGCCAGTTTCGCTCGACACCACCTCAGAGACGATGACGCCGATCCAACTGACCGAAAAGGCCAATCGGGCTCCGGCGACGATAAAGGGAATGGTGCTCGGTATCACGATGGTTCGCAGGATCTTGATCTCCGAGGCACAGTAACTACGGCCCGCCTCAATCAAGTTGGGATCGACACTGTGGACGCCCTGCGCCGTATTGATGATGACGACGAACACCGCTGAGATAATTACGAAGACGACGCCGAAATTAAACGCAAACCCCAGCCAAATCACCATGATTGGAACGAAGACCACGATAGGCAGGGCATAGAGAAACGAGACATACGGATCGAGTATTAACTCGAAACGACGGTAGCGACCCATCGCCAAACCTATAGGAATCCCAAGAATGAGCGAAGCAGCGAATCCGGCCCCGAAGAGCTCCAAGCTGTTGGCGAGTGGGCCGAAGATCGTATGGGTCTGGAAGGTGAGGTTGTAGAACGCCTTGACGACCGCCCGCGGCGAAGCCAATGATCCCTGATTCGAGTGATTGTATTGGAACTGCCACCCTTCGATGAACCCGAAGAGCACCGCGATCCGAAGAATCCAGGACGTCAAAGATCCAGTGAAGAATCGCGCGCACATTGCGAGAAAGCGGTATAGAGCGCCCAATGCTGTGCGTATCGGGCCAAGCGAATGCGCCAACGCACGTCGACCGTTACGAATCTGTCGCGCGGGGCGACTGCCGCTCAGCGAATCAATGACGGCGCGCGACCCGAGACGCACTCGCCAGTCAGCAGTCCGAGTCCCACGCGCCCAGGGCATGGTGACCCATCGCTGAAGTCTCTTCAGCAGTGTCGAAAAGAGGATGCTGAAAAGACCAAGGACAAGAACAGCGATGAAATAAGGAGCCAACTCAAGTGCTTGGGAGTACGACTGCAGCAAATGGCCCAGTCCTACGATCGACGCTTCGAGCTCAATTACGATCGCGCCAATCATTGCGTGGCCGAAACCTATTCGTATACCAGCGAAGATGTAACTCAGGCTTCCGGGAATAATGATCGTGGTCAGGCGCTTCCATCCCGAAGCCACGAATGACCGGCCGACATCTTCCAAGGTGACGTCCACCCGTGACGCTCCGGTCATTGTGTTGACAATCACGGACCAGAGTCCAAACATGACGGTCGCCGCGACTCGGATCTCTGCATTGATGCCGAACAAGAGAATCAAGAGCGGGAAGAGTGCCAGCATCGGCATCGAGTTCAGCGTCGCGACGTACGGGCCGAGTGCGATACGGACAAACTTGATTCGCGCCATCGCCAGGCCGATTGGAATACCCGTCACAAGACAAATCCCGAAACCCAAACTGAACGTTTTCAGACTTACCCACGCGGCCGGCAGAATCTGAGGGAAGAGATACGCTTTCATCGCCCTCGCGACAGCCCATGGTGATGACATCGAATAGGGGTACTTCGAGCCAATCAATTGCCAAAGTATTAGTCCCACCGCGATCGACAAGATTCGCACGGTCCAATCATTCGAGATGAATCGCTTGACGAGGCTCTTCTCGGTTTTGGGTTCGAGAGGTACTGACGGAGTCGTAATCACACGATCGGCCACATTCAACGTTGACACTTCAGTTACTCCCTAGAAACACGACGAACTTCGACTTGCGCTCACCTGACGTTCGCCGAACAAATTCATCGCCCTATACACGCCGACTTCGATTCAAATCTATTGAACAGCCAAATCCGACAATCATCGGACCCCGCCGATCGCGCTGGGAACGAACGACGGGGCCTGATGAGCTTCACAAATTTCAGCAGGCCGTTGTCTTTTGTTTGTGGGCCTTCAAATATGCCTTGACGAATGTTGGGTCAACCCACTTCGAATATGCCGGGGTGGTGGCCTTGGTCAAACTGCCGCCCGCGGCGTACGTGTACTGCTCAGTCTTAGTGATTGCACTCGCGCAAATCGCACCGTTGGTGGCGTAGAAACCAGCTGTCTTAAAGGCCTGCCACGATAACTGCTCTTCCGTCGTCGTCAATCCGCCGTTGAGTTGATTGGAATTCGCCACACTCAAGAACTGACTCTCGTGGGTCTTGGTCGAGGCCCAGCGACTGGCGTTGAGAAAGGCGGTGACCACGTCCTGCACGACCTTTGGGCTCGCGTGAATGTAGGTATCACTCGCGATAAGTCCTTCTTGCAAGTAACTACCCAGGACCGTCCCGGCGTTCATCAAGATCTTCACCTTGCCGGTGGCGACGGCGGCTACCGCTGAAGGAGCGAGAGCAGGGGCAAGGTCAACTTGACCCGACAAAATCGCTGTAACTCGGGCGCTGGTTCCACCTACCGTTACATCATTGAGACTGGCAGGATTGATGCCAATCTTGGCGAACGCGGTATTGGCAATGATGGCGCCGGCGGTACCAGGACCGGCAGTGGCCAGTGTTGCTCCAGAAAGATTCTTGAGCGTGAACTGCGGTAACGACAAGACGACGTAATCAGTCGTCTGCTCCACGGTTCCCACGTACTGGACCTCGGCGCCACCGTTGCCGACGGCGACTGCAGCTTCCATTGGGTCACCGAGATAGATATCCGACTGTCCAGAGATCACGGCATCAAGTGCGGACGCCGGGTCGGCCAAGTTGTTCAACTGAACCGTGATTCCCTCAGCCTTCAAAAGATTCATGGCGTAGTAGAGCGAAGCGTCAGAAAAGTCTGTTCCGCCGCCCAAAACGATGGACACGGTCTTCGACGAAGCGGCATTCGCGCCAGGAATACTGGCTCCATACGTCACCAACCCGGCTGCGAGGGCGGCTCCCGCGAGGAAGCGAACATGGCCGTTCCATCGGGCCATTCCGTGCTTACGACTCCCCTTTTGCCCTGCAAATGTCTCGCTTACGACAGATGATCGCGCAGTGCGATGCAATCCCCTCATGCGACTCCCCCACTTTTCTATTAATCAGCCGAGCTGAACTTGAATCGAAGTCTGACAGTAAAAATTGCCAATGTCAAGTCAGTAGTGAAATTTTATTTCATCGTGAATGGCACATGTTGGCTCTTGGTTTTTCACGATTTCGAACCCTTGACGAGTACGATTCTCGACCGGATTGATGTTCCGTTTGACTCTAATTTGATAACGAAGTCATAGGCAGTGCGTTGACCAAATTTTGAAAGAACGAGTCACTCTGCGCCTCAAACTCAAATCTCCGAAGTCTCCGTTGGCTGGAATGTAATTCCAGCCAACGAAGACGGTTCGACGAGTATCCGATCGCTGCGCGCTACGTCGGAGTCAATACTTACTTAGTGATGTACTTGATCTTGACCGAGTCGCCATTGCTTTCTTGAATGGTGAGAGTTGCGGTGCCCTTGTGCGCCTTTAGCGAAGCCGTAACGCGAATCGCTAGTGAAGTCCCGGAGTCACCGCGAACGACCACTCGAGTTCCACGATTCGAACTGGTGATCGTCGGCTTGCCATGGAAATCCGTACCAGTAATCGTCAGCGAAACAGTCTTGCCAATTACTGCGGTGCCCCTTACGTGGGTGGCCGTCAATATCGGGATTAGAAGTGGGTTCGCCACGAAGGTGAACGTCACCGCCCCTGAACTAACCGCGAGATAGGTCGCTGAAGACGCTTCGGTTGCGGTAACGATGCAGGTGCCCACAGCACTCGCGGTGAGTGTGGTACCGGTAATGGAGCAGCCCGTCGCAGTGCCGTCGATCACCGCGAAAGTCGCCGGATTGATTCCCGCTCCGCCGGTCGTGATCAATGCGACCGGATTCTCAAGCGCAGCAATCGTTGCAAGCAGCTTGAATTTTGGCTGAGGAATCTGGGAGGCGACTACGAGCGTGAAGCTTTGTACGTACGTGGCCGGCGTCGTCGTATCAGTCACGATCACGGTGAAGGGATAGCTGCCGTTAACGGTCGGCGTACCAGTGATCGTGTCGGTAGTCGAACTGGACGTCGATGCAAGGGCGAGACCCGTAGGTAGCGAACCGGTCGTGATTGCCCACGTGCCGGCCGTCGCGACACTCAAGGCACTCGACGTGTAAGCCGTGTTGATCAAAATCGGACTGGTTAATGAGCCGGGGGCGATGCCCGTCACGGTCATCGTGTAGGCCTGGGTATACGTGGCGGGAGTGACCGTGTCGGTGACCGTGACCGTAAATGCGTAATTGCCATCCGCAGTAGGCGTTCCCGAAATTGTGTCAGTGGTTGCGCTCGCCGGCGACGTCAGTGCCAGTCCCGGAGGAAGGGTCCCCGCGGAGACCGCCCATGTTCCGGCAGTGGCCACAGTCAACGTACTGGACGTATACGACGCCCCTACCGCAGCGCTGCTCAGTGCAATCGGCGCTGTATCGGCGGACGCCGATATTGACGGAACCAACGTCAATCCGCCGAGCATGAGGACCGATATGACGCCCATTGACATGGCAGTTGCCAATTTTGACCTGAATGATCGAATATTCATGTGATTTGTGACTTTGCGCATAGCGCCCCACCCCTTAAGTTCATTGAGTAATGCGTTGATTTACTGCTTTGCCGACCTTCACGACTGCGGCACTACGGGCAAATCCCCTGAATTGCTTTCCATTCCCCATTTGAATTACCGCAATGACAATTCCATGGTGACAAGATACCAGCAACAAATATTGCAGTCAACTCATGGGCTCCTCTTTTTGAAGGGATACGTACTCCTTGTTCTCTAGACGTGCCCCTATCTAAAAGGTCGTCAGATTCTGCCAACTGGCGGTCGAGACCCGATATGACTTGGTTCAGAGCCTCGCCGGGAGAGACGTGAGGCGGAGGGCGGAGGTAGGTCAGTAATCGCGCATTTCTTCAAGGATTCGACGAGCGCACAGTCGTAGGAATCGCCCTTCGATCCGACTGACGCGACGATCTCTGCCTGCAGCTCAGTTGAGTTGATGTTCGTTCGCGAACGACGGCCGCGGCAGTCGCGTCGGTAACTAAACAGGGTTAGAGGGCGAACTACGGTCGGAAGGTCTGAACCAGATCCGCGGTCCAACGTTCTGGAATGAATCGCGACGGGAAAATTGGAGAGTGTCTCCAGGAAATCCGGCACGATTCAGAGCCCAGCGCACAAATAATTCCACTGGTCACTCCTCAATAAGATGGGTCTGCCCATATCCAGATCTACTTGAAGTAACAGCCTCTGACGATGTTGGTCATATGAATGTGATGCCGAAATATTATTGAGTGGCCCGCGGTTATCCCTGAGATGGTTAAATCAGTCTGTATTCGGTTTGGTTTGTACAGCCCTCGATAATTGTCGCTGGTGACGATGTCGTGTGTTGATTCACCGTTTACGGCACTGACAAAGTGGCCCAGTTTGTCATTAAAGAGATACAACGTATCGCCGTCGAATCCGGCGTCGACAACATTTGTCGGAAACGCGAAGTAGTTCGCAACGTGGTTAGCGTGGCGAAGATTGACCACGTAGACATATGTATAGAAGGGCGACTGACCGTAGTTGGCGGCCACTACAACTGCCACATCCGCATTCTTCGTCAGAAGTTTACCGGTCCCAATCCCAGGTATGGAGAAATTCGCCACCGAGGCGAGGTGCGAAACCTCGTCAGAGCAACTCGCGGGTATTGCAATACTGCTAAATGGTCCGAAGAGAGGGAGGAGTACGAAGACCAATATGAGCAGCGCCAACACCAGTCCGAATATGCCAAAGATGGTCAGTCTAAGCACCTTTTTTCGCATGAGGCCATTATTCCTCGATGTTGACCCCGGCCTCTGACATAGTTCTTCTGAAGGAGCGCGGAGAACTGGCTCTGTTGGCACAATCTATTGCGACCGTCAAGTGCGATTTTCTCTTCGCAATTGCTCCAATGTTGCTCCATATTTCCGTAAGGAAGTGTAGTTTCATCACATGACGGCTTCTAGCGTGTTGACTGCGGCAGGTCGGAACTACTTCAGCCCGATGGGGATCTACCAGATTGGTCGCTCACGAATTTGGATCGACGATCACGG
>Ga0182016_10001889_pt1 | contig 25059 bp, 17 predicted proteins | sample 712S2MmetaG_FD_120491 | JGI IMG/M metagenome (GOLD analysis project Ga0182016, IMG submission 120491) | Permafrost microbial communities from Stordalen Mire, Sweden - 712S2M metaG | ecosystem: Environmental > Terrestrial > Soil > Wetlands > Permafrost | place: Sweden: Stordalen | collected...
CGTGTAACCGCCGCCGTTCGTGCCGAGCATTTTGATCGCGACCTGCGAGGCCATCGGGCCTTGGACGATGGATTGCTCCTCCACTTTTTGATCCACCATGACGGCCACGTTGGTCATGACCGGCTGGCCTTTCGCGTCGAGCTGCGGCACATCCACCATCACTGCCACGCCGTTGGTCATCAGCGGCTGACCCTTTTCATCCAGCTTCGGCGCTGACACCGTGACCGCGACATTGGTGGTCACCGGCTGGCCTTTGTCGTCGGTTTTCTGAACTTGGATGGTGTAGGATTCAACCAGCTTCGCCGTGGTGTAGGGCTTGAAATTTTGAATCATGCCTTGCGACACGAGCACGATCGCGAACAGCAGGCAAATCGGCACGAGCAGGTAGTAAGTGACGCGCACCAGATCCACCCAGAAATTGCCGAGCAGGTTCGTCGAATGCCGCGCAAGGCCACGCACCAGCGCCGCCGCGATGGCGATGCCGGTAGCCGCCGAGGCGAAGTTGTGAATTGTCAGCGCGACCATCTGCGAGAGATAGGACATGGTGGATTCACCGCCGTAGCTCTGCCAGTTGGTGTTCGTCGTGAAGCTGACGGCGGTGTTGAACGCCAGATCCGGCGACAGCGCACCGAGATGTTGCGGATTGAGCGGCAGAAAATTTTGCAGCCGCAGAATCGCATAAGTGAACACGCAGCTAACCAGGCTGAACAGCAGCATGGCCCAGGTGTATTGTCGCCAGTTTTGCTCCTGCTCCGGGCGCACGCCCATGACCCAATAAGAAAGGCGTTCGACCGGACGGATCACCGGGTCGAGCCAGGTTTTGCCCTTGGGATCAAGCACCCGCATGAGGTAAAGCCCCATCGGTTTGGTGATGAGCGCAAGCGCGCCGACGTAAAGGGCGAGTTGTAACCAGCCGGAAGTGTTCATAGGTTGTTAAAATTTTTCGGGATAAACCATCGCGATGAACAGATAGGCGAACAGCGCAAGGGTAATGAGGCCGACAATAATGTTTTCCATAAAAGTTTAGAGTTTTTCGCACCAATGGGCGTAAATTTCGCCCGCCACAAAAAACAGGATGACGGTTCCGATATAGATGGTATCGATCATAAAATGGGTCAGGCGTGAAAACCTGTGGATTGGTTTTGTTGGATCACTTCGGCCAGCCGCGCGGCCAGCACTTGTGGTTCGTCGGTGCCGAGCGTGAAATGTTTCCCGTTGCGCAGGGTGACGGCCACGGCGTCGAAGCCGGACACATTGTAAAGCCAGCCGGTGCGCGGGCTCCAGTGGATGCCCCAGCTCAGCCCGGTCCGCGCCGGTTTGGCGGAAATAATTTCATTGATCGGAACGCTTTTGCAGATGAGGCCCAGCCCAAACCGCCAGCGCAATTCACGGTCGGTGATTTCGACGGTGAGCGAGCGAAACAGCCAAGCTATCGTCAGCAAAACCAACAACGCAATCCACAACGGCTTGAGCAGCATCATCGCCAAAACGGCGAAGATCATCGCCATTCCCAGCGTCACCGCGAGAATCAATGTTCCACGCTGCGTATGTTGATAACCGCCGCCAAATGAGTTTGATGTCATAACCAATTCAATTGTGGCTGCCGTTCGCGCCCATTATTTGTGGGCACAACGCGACAGCGCATTTTTTAATCGGGGTGACCTTGGTTTCCCGCACACGCGGGAGCTAGAGGATCGCCCTTCCAATTGCCTACGAGATTAGCTGTCGGGCTTGGCCTTGAAAGTGGCCTTGAAACCAGTTGCCTGGCTTCGTTCGCCCCGTCCTCAACTTTGAGGATTTTGGGTCTCCCGCATCCGGCTCCAGGAAGGAAGCCGGATTTCGGCTGCAACGGCAACACTAAATCATACGCGCTGCCGCTTGTCAAGTTTTTCATGAAAACCACAGAAAACCGTTGCCAAAACATGGTTTGCCGCGTCTCATGGGCTGACCGCATGAACCGGACAAGCTCAATTATCGCCGCCGCCTTATTGCTGCCCGCGCTGCTCTTGGCGGCGGGTGAAAGCAATCCGCCAGCCTCCGTGATGCCTCCGCCCCCTGCCCGCGAATTTCGCGCCGCGTGGATCACCGAGGTCGCCGTCAATCCCGACTGGCCGTCCAAGCCCGGCCTGCCCGTCGCGCAGCAAAAGATGGAACTCGTCGCGCTGCTCGATCACGCGCAACAGCTTCACCTCAACGCGATTTTTTTCCAGGTGCGCCCGGCCTGCGACGCGATGTATGCCTCGCCCATCGAACCTTGGTCCGACCGCATCACCGGCGTGATGGGCCAGTCGCCGGAACCGTTTTATGATCCGCTCGCGTTCGCCATCGCCGAGGCGCACAAGCGCGGCTTGGAACTGCATGCGTGGTTCAATCCATTTCGCGCCGCGCATCCTTCGACGAAATCACCACCCGCCGCCAACCACATCACCCGGACGTATCCTGAACTGGTCCGTCATTATGCCGACCAGGTCTGGCTCGATCCCGGTGAACCGGCGGCGCAGGCGCGCACGCTGGCCGTCGTCCTCGACGTCGTGAAAAGCTACGACGTGGACGGTATTGTTTTCGACGATTATTTTTATCCGTATCCGGTAAAAAATGCGGACGGCAAGGAAATGGATTTCCCCGACGCGGCGAGCTGGCAGAAATACGGGTTGCAGACCGGCTTGACGCGCGGCGACTGGCGGCGCGCGAATGTGAACCGGCTCGTCCAGAATGTGGCTCAGGAAATCAAGGCCGCGAAACCGTGGGTGCAGTTCGGCATCAGCCCGTTTGGCATCTGGCGGCCCGGCGTGCCGGCCGGCATCAGTCCGAAGTCGCTCGATGCCTACGCAAAAATTTACGCCGACGCGCGGCTGTGGCTTGCGAACGGCTGGGTGGATTATCTCGCGCCGCAGCTTTACTGGCCGGTGGCGGATCGCGAACACAGTTTTCCCGCGCTGTTCAACTGGTGGGAATCGCAAAACCCAAAAGGCCACAATGTTTTTGCCGCGTTGAACGACGCCGCTGTCGGCGAAAAGTTTTCGGCGGATGAAATTCCCCGGCAGATGCAGGCCGTCCGCGCGCACGCCGGCATCAGCGGCGAAATCCATTATCACCTGCGCAGCGTTGCGGAAAATCCCATGCTCACCGCCGCCGTGCAAGCGCAATACGCGCAGCCCGCGCTCGTGCCGGGCTCGCTGTGGATTGCCGCAACGCCACCACTGAAACCAAAGCTCACGGTGGATGTTGGAAACAACTCAGCACACGTCCGCTGGGAAAATTCCAATGTGGAACCGCCGCGCTGGTGGCTGCTGCAATCCCGCGCAAACGGCATCTGGGCGACACAGATTTTTCCCGCGAGCCGGACGGATGGTTATCTGGACAATGGCATTCCCGACGCCATTTCCCTGCGGGCCGTGGACCGGCTGGGCAATTTGAGCGAGCCGGCGGTCTGGAGGAAAATGAAGAATTAAAAATGCAGAATGAAGAAACGGTTTGCGCCGTCATGTTTTTTTTCTTCATTTTGCATTCATCCTTCTTCATTTGGTTGAAGTGGTTTTGGAAGGGCTGTAAGCCGAATTCTGTCTGCGCCTTGCGGCGGAGAGAATCATTTGTCTGAGCGACCTGTACCCGAAACCTGTGGCGCTTTCACGCCACGCGGAGCGGGCCGCTCCTGGGTTTCCTATTCGGCCTTGCACCCGATGGGGTTTTCCGTGCCGCGTCGCTTGCGCTTCGCGCGGTGGTCTCTTACACCACCTTTTCACCCTTACCGCCTCAAACAGACGGCGGCGGTTTAATTTTCTGTGGCACTTTCCGTCGGCCGGTCTTCCAACCGGCCGCCCGAGTATATCTCAATCAAACGGACTTGAGTTACGCGGCATCACGCCCTGCGGTGTTCGGACTTTCCTCCCCCGGCTCGCACCGGGAGCGATTCTCCGCCCTTCCAAAACCAGTTTGAACCTATCACAAAAAAATAAAGGCACAAAGATATTCCTCTTCGTGCCTGTGTGTCTTGGTGTTAAAATCCTTAATCGCCGCCGGTCAACTCCATGTCACGCGGGTAATACAAAATCCTGCCGCAGCTTGAGCAGGTCACAATCTCCTTCTGCGCCTGGCAAGTCACGATCAACTGCTGCTGCAATTTCATGTGGCAGCCGCCGCACACGCCGTGGTCAATGCCCACCACCGCGTTGTCGCCCTTGCTCTTCAAAATCCGTTCGTAACGGCTGCGCGCCACTTCGTCCACCGCCGCCGCCAGTTCCGCGCGGCCCTGTTGCAGGGCGGCCAGTTCCTGCTTGAAATTTTCCTCGCGCTGGCCAAGCTCGGCAACCTGGGTGTCGGCCAGTTTTTTCGCCTCGCTCGCCTCGCCGTTCGCGCGCACGACTTCCTTCTGCGCGGTCTCGGTTTGCTCCATTAAAACAATTTCCGCGTCCTCGATCTTGAAGATCGCCTCCCTGGCCATTTCGATTTCGTGGGCAAGCGCCTTGTATTCCTCGTTCTTGCGCGTCTGCAACTGCTGGTTGGCGTATTTTTCGATCTGGGATTTCTTGGCCTCGACTTCGAGATTGCGTTGTTTGCGCTCGGACTCGATCTGCTTGACGCGGTTTTTGGCGGCCTCGAGCTGCGCTTGCGTGGAGCCGGCCTTGGCGCGGAGGGATTCGCGTTCCGGCGCGATCTGGGCCAGTTCCGCTTGCACGCGGTGAATTTTGCGGTCGCGATCCTGCAAAACCAGAAGTTTCTCGATTGAATCCAACATTAAGGCATTTAGCCTAACCAGCGGGCGCGGCCAAGTCAATGCGCGGGAAAGCAAATGGGGAAAATTGTCGCACGCGGGCCACGAAAAAATGAAGGTGAATATCTGGCCTGCGGAACTTCGCGGCCTGCGTGCGACACAAGTTTCAGCGAAAGAGACTTGAAACTTGAAACCTGAAACTCGAAACTAGGGAATGCGTTTCATCGGCAATGTCATCGAAAAACTGCAGCGGCACCCCAAGCGGGTCGTGTTTCCCGAAGGCGCGGAACCGCGCATTTTGCAGGCGGCACGGCAGTTTCACACGCTGCGGCTCGGTGCCCCCATCGTGCTCGGCGACCACGCCGAAATCAGGAAAGTCGCGGAAAGCCTGGACATTCCCCTCGAAGGCATCCGCATCATCAATCCCGCCACGAGCGAGGACCTGGAAAATTTCGTAAAGCGGTTTTATTCGTTGCGCCGTGAAAAAGGACTGCGCCCCAACGAAGCGCGCGAGGCGATGTTGCAGCCGAATTATTACGGCACAATGATGCTGGCAATGCACCAAGCGGACGGCCTGATTTCCGGCGCGTCGCACATCACCGGCAGCGTGCTGCGGCCATTGTTTCAAATCATCAAAGTCGCGCGCGACATCACGACGGCATCGTCCTGCATGGTGATGGAAGTCGAGGATACGCGCATCGGCGAATCCGGCGTGCTGTTCATGGCCGATTGCGGCGTCATTCCCGACCCGACGGTGGATCAGCTCGCTGACATCGCCGTGTCCACCGCGCGGCTCGCGCGGCACATGCTCGGCGTGAAACCGCGCGTGGCGTTGCTATCATTTTCCACCAAAGGCAGCGCGTCGCATCCGTCTGTCGGCAAGGTTCAGGCCGCAACCGCGATGGCCAAGCGCAAGGCGGAACAAATTTTCCTGGAAGCCGATTTCGACGGCGAGCTGCAGGTGGACGCCGCGCTCGTGCCGGAAGTGGCCGAACGCAAGCTGCACGACAGCAAGGTCGCCGGCCGCGCGAACGTGCTGATTTTTCCCGACCTCAATTCCGGCAACATCGCCAGCAAACTCGTCCGCATCGTGAGCCGCGCGAACGCCTACGGCCAGATTTTGCTCGGCCTGAACCGGCCTGCGGCGGACGTCTCGCGCGGTTCGAGCGCACACGACATCCTCGGCGTCGCGGCGATTGTCGCCGTGCAATCCACCGATTACAAAAAACTGTATCCGGGCGCAGATGAGAAACTGCCCGGCGAGTGAATTGGTAAAATCGTTGAACCGGTTCACGGTTTAACGGCTTAAACGCATGAACGGTTTAACCCCCAGAGTATTCATCGCCGCCACGCGCCAGAACGACGGCAAGACCACCACCTCGCTCGGCCTCATCGCCGCGCTGCAAAAACATTTTCCGCGCGTCGGATACATCAAGCCCGTCGGCCAGCGCTTCGTCGAGATCGAGGAGCAGAAAATTGACGAGGACTCCGTGTTGATGGACGCGGTATATCACCTCGACTGTCCGCTCGTGGACATGAGCCCAATCGCCGTCGAGCCGGATTTTACGCGGAAATATCTCCAGGCGTCGAACAACGAGGCGCTGGTCAAGCGGATTCAAAAAGCCTTCGATCGCGTCGCGTGGGAAAAGGATTTTGTGCTGTGCGAAGGCAGCGGCCACGCCGGCGTCGGCTCCGTCTTTGATTTGTCCAACGCGCAGGTTGCAAAAATTCTCGGCGCAAAGGTCATCATCGTTTCTCAGGGCGGCATCGGCAAACCGATTGACGAAGTTTGCCTGAATCAGGCGCTGTTCGAAAAGGAAGGCGTGGAAATCATCGGCGTCATCTTGAACAAGGTGCTTGGCGAAAAGGTGGATTACGTTACAGATTTCGCGCGGCGCGGCCTCAAGCGCAAGGGTCTGGATTTGCTCGGCGTGCTGCCCTACGAACGGATTCTCTGCAATCCGTCCGTGGATTTGATCCGCGAAGAACTGCGCGCCGAAATGTTGAACACGCCGCCAACGCTGGATGCGCTCGTGGACGACGTCGTGGTCGGCGCGATGAGCGCGCAGAACGCAATGAAGTTTTTTACGCCTGGAGTGCTGCTCATCACGCCCGGCGACCGCGAGGACATCGTGCTGGCTGCCTGCACGGCGATTGACGCTCAAAGCGTCGGGAAGATGGCGGGCATCGTTTTGACCGGCGGTCTGCGCCCCAGCCCCAGCGTGCTCAAGGTGATTCAGGCCATGCCGATTCCCATGTTGCTTGTTCAGGCGGACAGTTATGAAGTCGCCTCCAAGGTCAACAACCTCACGGTCAAAACCCGGCCGACCGACGGCGAAAAAATCTCCCTCATCCGCGACATTGTCGCCAAACACGTCAACCTCAAAAAAATTCTCCAAGCCTTGTGATCCCAACACCCGTCAATACCGCGCTCAAAACTCTGCCAACCTATCAACCCGGCCGACCGATTGAAGAAGTAGCCCGCGAATTGAATCTGCCGGCGAGCGAAATCATCAAGCTCGCGTCCAATGAAAATCCGCTCGGCCCGTCGCCCGCCGCGCTCGCCGCGATGCAGAAAGTCCTGGCGAACCTGAATCTATATCCCGACGGCAACGCGTTTTACCTGAAGCAAAAGCTGGCGGAAAAACTCGGTGTCACGCCAGCCAATCTGGTGCTTGGCAACGGCTCGAACGAAATCATCGAGTTTGTCGGCCACGTTTATTTTGCGCCAGGCGTGGACGTGGTGGTGTCGCAATTCTGCTTTGCAATTTATCCACTGGTCGCAAAATTGATGGGCGCGAACGTCATCACCGTGCCGGCAAAAAATCACGGCCACAACCTGCCCGCGATGCTGCGCGCCATCACGCCGCAGACGCGCGTCGTGTTCGTGGCTAACCCGAACAACCCGACCGGCACGCTCGCGCCGCGCGAGGAGCTTATCAAGTTCGTCAACGACATTCCCGACAACGTGCTGCTGGTGATGGACGAGGCATACGTCGAATTTCTGGACGACGCGGTGGATCTGGTTTCACTCATCCGCCTGGGGGCGCGACCGAATCTGCTGCTGATGCGGACGTTCTCGAAAATATTCGGGCTGGCCGGATTACGGCTCGGCTACGGCATCGGCCATCCCGATCTGATCGCCGTGCTCGAAAAAATCCGGCAGCCGTTCAACATCAATTCCATCGCGCAGGCCGGCGCGCTCGCCGCGCTGGACGACGTCGAACACATGTGCCAGACACGCGAGAACAATGCACGCGGGCTGGATTTTTTCCAACGCGCCTTCCGCGATCTGAAATTGGAATACATTACGTCCGCCGCAAATTTCATTCTGGTGCGCGTCGGCGAAGGCCAGAAAGTTTTCGAGGCGATGCAGAAACTTGGTGTCATCACGCGACCGATGGGTGGCTACCAGTTGCCCGAATGGATCCGCATTTCCGTCGGCACGCTCAAGGAAAACGAGCGATGCCTGGAAGCGCTGAAAACGGTTTTGCTGCAATAGCGATCATCGCGGGTGAATTTCAGGCAAGCTGCGGACAGGTTTCCAACAAAAAGGGCGGGTTTCCTTTGAAACCCGCCCCTTGTGCTGTCAGTTTGTAATATACCGCCAACGCTCAAGGCTGGCGGATGATATAGTATTGCGAGCTGGCTGGCGATGAGTTGGTATAGGAATAGTTACCAGAACCAGCAGGACTCTCAACCGCAGCGCCAACCACCGGCCATGTCGCTCTTGGCGCGGCAATATTGTTCGTTGCCAGCACATTGTAGTTGGTCAACCCGCTGGTGCCAGTGAACTGGAATACAAACTTGCCGCCACTGGCCACAGCCTGGAGCGTATGGCCGACAGGAGCAAAGGCAATGCCTTTCAAAGAAGAAGCCGCCCCAACAGTGTAGAGCGAATTGGTTGAAGTCTGGTTGATGGTTCCATTCCATGACGCAGAGTCATGCACCTTGACTACACTATTTCCGGGTGTGCCACCGGCACCGGTTGTATAATAGATGTCAAAGCCGCCGTTAGGATTGACGGCCGCGCACAAGCCGTCACCGCCATCCGGCGTGGCTACGCTACCGGCGGACGTATAGGATGGAACATTATTGTCATCCAACCCTGAATAATAATACTTGTTGATGGATCCGGCAGTGGCACCGTTGTCATCAATGTAATAAACAACGTCATAAATGCCGCCATTGTTTCCAGACTTGACCATGTAAAAATCCACCACCTGATTATCCTGGGGAAATCCATCCACCGGATAATAGGATTGGGAGGTGGAAGGAATACCGGGATAGACCTGTCCGTTCACCGGGACGATTTGCAGAAGCGTCGCCACCACGCTGCCTGATTGCTGTTGAATGCCATAAACCACGTCGCCAAAGCTCTTCACCGAACGAATGTTCAACGCAGAGGTACCGCCGATATAAGGAATGGTTTGATCGTTCGTGTAAGTGCCGCCTTTGTCACCGATATACCAGGTGGAATTGTCCACGCTAGTGGCACTGCGGGTCTGATTTGCCGTGCCGCCGCCAATGCCAGTGTATGACGCCTGCAAATCATAATTACCGGAAGGATTCAGCGTCCCGGCGCCACGAGAGTTAATGGCGGCTTCGCTCGGCGTCGCCGAAGATCCGTCTTCAAAACCGGTGAAACATACCAGCGTCCCGTCATCGTTATCCGCCATCCGACCAGTAGTGCCAGATTGGGTATTGCGCAAGGCATTCGTCCCCGTGGCGGTTATGGCAAACGTATTGACCGGCGATGACTGATTTGCAGCAATGGGGCTCAATTCAAGAATACTGAAGGTTGAATTATTCGCCACCGTGTCCAATTGAAAGACGGCCAGATTACCGGGTGAGAAACCTTTAGTCGCAGGCGCGGGAATATTAAACGAGGATGAAGTCACTGTGTTCTGGCTCAAACTGGAACCAGTCACAGTAAACAGGATGGCCGCACCATTCACAGTCGCCGGACTCAAAACTGACAAGTTTGTAAAGGTCGCCGTCCCGTTGGTGAACGGTTGCGTGACAGCACTGAAGTTACCAAAACTCCAACTCCCAGAACCAACCGATGCGGTGACAGTCGCCGTGTTATTGGATGCAGGGTTGCCGTATTGATCGGCGATGAATACCACCGGATTCGTTACCAACGTGCCACCATTGGCGGTGGGGGCCGCCGGTTGTGTTGAAATCAACACTTGCGTTGCCGGGCCGGCTGCGATGGGTTGGGTCACAAAGTCACCGGAATAACCACTCGCGCTGATTACAATGTTTAACGAACCAGCGATGCGGTAGATCGGATTGGCCGTCATATCGAACGTAATGCTCGTTGAACCTTTCGTTATGCCTGCGTTGAACGGGGGCGTCGCGGTGTAAAGATTTGTATTACCAACCAAAATGTTCGTGATGGATGACAACCAAGTAGACCAGTTGCCGCTTTGGAGGGTGATAACAAAGGAATTGCTCAACACCGTGATATTAACCGCATTAGTTAGAATGGGTGGGGTCCGAAGATTTGATCCAGAACCGGTTGGCACAAACTCAATACCTTTTAAATATGCGGCATCACCGGTGTAAATAGGGGTGGGTGGGGTTGAATCGAGAACAGGGGCCTGGCCCAATCCGGTCGTATCTGTGACAGTGAAAACATAGTTGCCAGTTCCGGTCGTGCCATAAAGAATGGCACCGCTACTGCCATTGTTGGCGGCGCAAAGGCCGTCAGCCAGGGAACCATCTGTAAAGCCAAGTGATACAGTTCCAGACAAGCTCCAAGTCCCGCCGCTCAAGGAGAATTTTTCGATCTGATTGCCATCGTTGATATAGATAATGTCATAGGTTCCGTTGTTTTGTGACGATATCATATAAAAGTCCTGGGCCGCCGTATCGGTGACTGAAGCCAGACCTGGCAGAGGAGTAATCGTTGCGCCATCGGCCGACACGGTTTCAATAACACCGGCATTCTGCGCATTCACGGCGTAGATTGCTCCGCCAAAACATTTATCCAGACGTATGTTTTGCGCCTTGGCGGGCGTGCTGGTGTTTTTCAAGTAAAGGCCGCCCTTATCCGCAAAATACCAATTGACATTGTCAATGGTGGCCACGGACCGGGACTGATTTTTACTAACGCCGTTGTAGAACGCCTGCAACAAGTAGTTGCCGCTCGTATCCAGTGTCCCGACGCCGCGCGGAAGAATGGTGGTTTCATCCGTCACACCGGTTGGATCCTCGGCTCCGGTGAACGTCAGCAAACTCTTGTCGTTGCTAAGGCCCAGCCGGCCGGTGCTGCCATTGCTTGCCTGGCGCAAAGCACCTGACCCCGTGTAGGGAATGTCAATGTTTTGAACCAACGAGCCGATTTCTGGATCTACTTCGATGATGGAGAATGTGGAAGAGGTGCCATTTGTATATAACTGCTCGACAGCCAAGTTACCCGGCGTAAACTCTCCAGCCAGAACTCCTGCCGGTGTGGCCGCCAACAGCACGGCGGCGGATAGAATTGAAATATTAAATATTTTTCGCATAGGGTTCTTCACATCGGGAATTTTCATACTTTTAAGAGATGGTTTTCAAAGTTCGGCACTGACTTCTTGTTGTATTTTTTGTTTAATACTGGTTGTTAATCGCCTTAATCGAAGTTTCAGTTTCACAAAGTCATGTTACGAACACATGGCGTCCCGGTTAAGTTTTCGAAACACCACTGGCCAAAACATCATGTCACACAATTGTCACATTTCCGCCATTTCATTGTGACAGGGCTTTCGCATTATCCGGTCAGTTGATGGGCGTATTTTCACGATTAGAAACCATTTTATACGAAACATGAATTTGAATCATAAGAAAGCCAGCGGGTTCACCTTGATCGAACTGCTCGTGGTCATCGCCATCATCGCCATTCTGGCTGCGATGCTCCTGCCCGCGCTGGCCAAGGCCAAGGCCAAGGCTCAACAGATCGCCTGCTTGAACAACATGAAGCAATGGGGCCTCGCCGATACGATGTATGTGGATGATAGCAACCAGGTGTTTCCGTGGCCTAGATACCAGGTTAATTCACCCTCGCAACAGGACAATCCGACATGGGGTGATGTCCAGACATTTTATAATTTAGGAAAAGGCAATGATGTCTGGTTCAACACCCTGCCCTCCTATGTCGCTGGCAAGCCTCTTTACAAATATGTGCTAGACCCCGTCGGTTTTTCCAGCACCAAGTCCATATTCACCTGCCCGACGGCTGTCTCCCAAGGCATCTACGCGTCGGACAACAATTCAACTTCTCTTCAGGGATACATGAAGCCGGAAGCCCGTCCGCTGTTTAACTATGCCATGAATTCAAAGTCCCTGGCCAGCGAGGCGGCCAACGCCATCCTGAAAACCGGAATGGTCGTGCATCCTTCAGCCTTCGTGCTCTTTTCCGATGTCCGCAACCGGTCTGATGAGAAGCCGTATAATGGCACGACGGCCAACCAGATTGACCTTGCCACGCCGCATTGTTACACGACGCGTTTCTCCGCGCGGCACAGCAGCGGCGGGAACATAACATTCTCCGATGGTCACGCAGCTTTTTACAAATACCATTACGTCGTCGATAGCGGCGGCAGGGATCCCGGCAATTCTGACATCAACTGGGATTGCAGCGGCATCACCGTTCAATGAGATTGTTCCCTGAAAATTTTTGCGCATTCAAATGAAAAAAATCTGTTCTCTGTTTCGGAGCCATCTGGTTTCCACCCTGTTTTCACTGGCCTTCGCCGTCGCGCCGCTGCGCGCCGACGACCAGATGGCTCAAACGACTCAGCCGGTTGTTTTAAGCCATCTTCAATATCTCACCGACGGCAAGCCTGACGCCATTGCCCTGCTCGCGCCGCCACCATTGCCCGGCTCGCCGGAACAGAACGCCGACATGGCCGAGGTGGTTGCCGTTTATCATGCCAGCCCGTCGAACGACATGGCCATCGCGTATTCGGAAAAGAAGTTTTCCATTTTCACCTTCACGCCCGCCATCGGAGATTTTTTCCAGCCCGGCAAATTTCCCAAGACCGAGGCTTTTTTCGAACGCGTGCAAAAGCAGGCCGAGGCCGTGACCGACCAGGCCAAGGATTATTACAAACGCCCGCGTCCCTTCACGACCGATCCGAGTCTGGCCAACGGCAAGCTGGAAAAGAGTTTCAGCTATCCGAGCGGACATTCGACGGAATCCATGGTGCTCGCACTCGTGCTGGCGGATTTGTTTCCGGACAAACACGACGCCATTATCGCCAAGGCGCGAAACATCGGCTGGCATCGCGTGGAGATTGCGCGGCATTACATGACTGACATTTATGCCGGACGCGTGCTGGCGCAGGCCATCGTGCGCGAGATGAAGCAGAATCCGGATTTCCAAAAGAATTTTGCCGAAGTCCAAGCGGAAATTGCAGCGGCGCAAAAATAAAACACCCATGCAACACCCATCAGTCCTTTGTCTGAAAAATAGTATGGACGGCCCGGCCAGGAATTTGCATTATCAACTTTCAGTTAAACAAACTAAAACAAAGCAAAACTCATCTATATGAAAAATAAAAAAATAGTTTCCTTGGCTGCTCTGATAGCTGCCTCATTGTCGGCGGCTCAAGCCCAAACCAGCATTTCGGCGTGGACTTTTGACAATCTTACAGTGGCGGTCAATAACAGTCCAGCCCCCTCCACCGGTTCAGGCACGGCGACGCCCCTTGGCATGAGCAACACCTATAACGGCACCAGTGTCACCACTTGCGATATTACGACAGATGTAGCTGGCAATTCCGGCGGTGGCCTACAAGATTGGCGCGTTCGGGGACAGCCAGGAACCGCTCCTGGCAACGGCTGGAATTCGGCAGCTCCTATTGGCACTCAAGGTGCCGAATTTGCTGCCAGCACCGTCGGATACACTGGAATAGAGCTTACGTTTGACCTCAGCACAACCAAACAAGCGGAAGGTAATCTCGAAGTCCTCTACACCACGGACGGCAGCACTTGGTTAAATGCCACGCTTTCCTACGCAGGTGGCAACACCGCTACGGTTCTGAATAACACCACCAGCGCCAATACGGTGACGGGCAGTTATCTTGCCATGCGCAATTCTGCCGGCGGATGGTATGACGCCATCACCGCCAACTTAAGCGGGATTACTGCGGCCAACAATGATCCCAACTTTGCCGTTGAAATAGTTAATGCTTCGACTGGAGCAGACAACGTCAATCAGGCGGGGACTGCGTTAAATAACTCATCGGGCAACTGGCGTTATGACAACGTGGATATCAGCGGTACTGTGATTGCTGCTCCCGAACCCACCACTCTGGCTCTGGCCGGTCTGGGCGGACTGGCGGCATTGGTGGCTGTCCGTCGCCGCAAATAACAGTTAATTTTCAACCACCCCCGCTCTGGGAAACTGGAGCGGGGTTTTATTTTCAGCATCAGTGTCCTGTTAGAGCACTTTTCGTCTCCGATGCCTTGGCGAGATTGTTGCGGGCCAGTGCATAATCGGGACGCAAGCGGATCGCTTCCTGGTATTGGTGGATCGCCTCGTCAACCCGGCCTGCCGACTGCAAAATATAGCCAAGGTTGTTATGGGCTTCTGCATAATCCGGTTTGAGGCGGATGGCTTCCTGACACTGGTGAATGGCTTCTTCAGTTTGACCCATTTTGTCGAGAATCTTGCCAAGGTTATAGTGGGCGGTGGCGTTGTCCGGTTCCAGGCGAAGGGCTTCCCGATACTGATTGACGGCCTTATCCAACTGGCCTTTCTGATAAAAGACGTTACCGAGATTGATGTGGTTTGGAACATCATCCGGTTCCAAGCGGATGACTTCCTGATACTGATTGATGGCCTCATCAAACAGGTTTTTCCTGGCGAAGGCGTTGCCGAGGTTATAGTGGGCTGGGGCGTCGTCTGATCGAAGGCGGATTGCTTCCTCAAACTGGCTGATGGCGTCGTCGAGCTGGCCCTTTTCTTCAAGGACGGCTCCATAGTTATTGTGCGCTATGTGATTGTTCTTCGTGACAGCGAGTGCGTGTTGGAAAAGAATTTCACTATCCTGCCAATATCCAATTTGTTGCCGCGTCAATGTAATGCAAAGGACGATTGCCGCCAAACCCGCGCCCGACAACACAACCACGCGATGCCGCCAGCCTTGGGTCACTTCATCCGCACCCCAGATGACCATGATCAACACACCCAGAGACGGAAGGTAAACATACCGGTCCGCCAGCGACTGATCACCCACCTGCACCAGTCCAATGACAGGCACCAGCGTCCCAATAAACCACAGCCAACCCATTAGTGAAAAGGGATAGTGCCGCTTCTGTAAAAGAAACAACACAGAAAGGGCAATGATCAACAAACCTGCCATGAACACTTGCCCCAGCGGCCAAAACCCTGGGTGCGGATAGAAAACGGATAGATTCTCTGGCAGAAACAACTTCCCCAAATAGCGGCAATATGAAATCAGGGAGTTTTCACAGCGTTCACCCATCGGCAGGCTTTCAACCGGTGCCATCGCTCCGGCGTGTTGCTGAACCAGCAAGGTCATGACGCCGGCCATCGCCGCGAGCGCAAATAAAGGGACTTTCTCCATTGCCAATGACCGCAGGCGGCTTGGTTGGAACCGTTCCAAGGGCCAGTAATCCAGCAGCAGCAGCACGAACGGCCACGTCACCAGCATCGCCTTACTCATCAAACCGAAAGCTAAGAAAATTAAAGCAAGCAAATAATCCAGAGTCTGTGACCGGTCAGCCGGAAGGGAATTTCCATATAATTCCTGCTTCCGGTTTTCAAGCGTCATCCGCTTTTGCGCATAGCTCACATAAAAAACCAGCGAGAGAAGACCCCAAAAACCGCTGAGAAGATCTTTACGTTCAGAAACCCAGACGACCGATTCAACGTGCAATGGGTGAACGGCAAACAACGCGGCCACCAACAGGCTTCTCCACATCGCGCCGGTCATCAATTGCAGCAATCCGAAAACCAAAGCCGCGTTTAGGGCCTGCAGGAGAATGCTCGTCAGATGATGTCCCCGTGGATTCAGACCGAATATTTGACAGTCCAACATGTGTGACAACACGGTCAAGGGATGCCAATTTGAGGCCACCGGATTCAAGAAAGCCCATTTTATGTTTTCCAAGCTCAGTCCATTTTGGACGTGGAGATTCGAGGTGACATAGAGATCATCATCGAAATTAACGAAGCCACATCGGGTCGCCGGCCAGTAAACGGTAATGGTTGTCACCATCAGCAATCCTGCCATCAGCCACGCGGTAAAACGCGGCTGTGCCAAAGCAGGGTCGGAAGCTCTGGTAGGTATGGATGTGGATTCCTTTATGGGTTGCCGCACGCCCTCTAGTTACGGGGTTTACCCCATTTTGACAAGATTTGAGGATGAAAACTGTTTAGAACCACCATTTTTTATCGTAAAAAAACGGGCATGTAGTAGGTTCGTCCACTTTATGGAACGCATACGAAAGACATTTTGGCTTTTGCTCATGTGCCCGCTGCTTGCGCAGTCCGACGAAACCAATTTTCAGATCACTGCCGTCAATCTCAACGGCCAGATATCCTGGTCCAACGCTTTCACGAGCGGGGTTTGCACCGTGGAAACCGCCGACCAACTCAGCGGCGACAATACGATCTGGATTGCACGGCAAAACTATTTCACCACGAATTCAACCGGGATGGGGATGGTTTCGATCTCACCGAGTAATGGTTTTTTTCGTCTTCTGGCGGTGGATATTTCCACCAACACACCGCTGGCCTATACGAATCTGGTCCAGTCTTACGGCATCTTGCACACCATCGCGGGCAACGGCGACGCGGGCTACAGTGATCCGGGCGAGGACATCACGAACTACTGGCAGCCGCAGTTTGAAGGCGGCTACGCCACCAACGCCGCGCTGTCGCGCCCGCACTTTGCGATGGAGGATAATTTCAGCAATGTTTTCATCGTGGACAAGGACAGCGATTCCGTCCTGAAAGTCACGCCGGATGGACGCATCCACACTGTGGCCGGCACACACGCCATCGGCAGCGGCCCGGACACCACCACCGCTGCCACGAACGTCGCGATGAGCACGCCCAATGGCCTGTGGGTGCGCGGTGACGGCACGGTTTATGTGCTGGACACCGGTAACGCCAAGGTGCGCCGGCTGGACAAGAACGGCATGATGACCACCCTCTTCACCGACACTCACAGCGCGGGCATCAGCGGCGGTCGCGGATTGTGGGTGAAGGATGATGAATCGCTCGTTTATTATTGTTCCGGCAGCCATCTGCGACAGTGGACTCCCGGTGGCGGCGTTGTGAATCTGAACAGCCAGTTCAACGACCTCGGCAACATCATCATCAGCGGCACCAATATTGTCGCCACTGACCGGAGTGACAATACCGTCTGGCTGGTAACCACGAACAACGGCACCCGCACGCTCCTGTTCGGCAATGGAGGCACCAACCTCGTCGTGGACGGCTCGCTCGCCCTGACCAATGCTTATTACGGCGTTCGCGGCGTCTGGCAGCCGCCGACCGGCGGTTACTTTCTGGCCACGGATTACGGCGCCCAATTTCTCTTTGTTGACAACGCGGGCGTGGTTCACATCTTCGTCAATGGTTACGCCGACACCCATGCGGGTGATGGCCAATGGTTCTACAACAACCCGACCGCCTACAAATTCGGCCAGTTACGCTCCGTCTCGATGGATAATCAAGGCAACCTGCTTATTGTCGAAAACGATCTGGGTTACGTCCGGCGAATCGATTTCCAACGATTGAAACCGTGATGGGCCGCGTTTAAAACACCGATCAGAATTGTTTTCAACTGACTGACTCGCTCCAGATTCGTTTGGCGCAGGTTTTATTTTCCCGCCACACCCGCCTGCGTTTCTGTCCAGCGCGCCAAGAGCCACAGCAAATCAGACAGCCGGTTGAGATAGATGATAATTTCCGCGTTCTTCAATTCGCCCACCTCCCGCAATGCGCACGCGCGGCGTTCGGCGCGGCGGCAGACGGTGCGCGCCACATCCAACGCGGCGGAATTTTGCGTCGCGCCCGGCGTTGCCCAGCCGTGGAAGCTGATTTTCTGCGCCTCGATTTCCTTCACCAGCGCGTCGAGTTTCGCCGTCATGGCCGGCGTCACGAGCAGATGACCAGCCTTCACATAGCGCGCCAAGTCCTCCGGCATCACACTCAACTCGCCCATCACGTCCACCAAGCTTTTTTGGATCAAAAACAAATTGTCGCGCACAAAATCCTCCGTGGCCGTCGCCCGCGCCAGGCCGAGCACCGCGTTCAACTCGTCCACCGTGCCGTAGGCTTCCACCCGCGCGTGGGTTTTCGGGACGCGCCGGTTATACATCAGGCCCGTCGTGCCGCCGTCGCCTGTCTTGGTTGCAATGCTCATGGCGACCAGCTAACCGGTTATGCCCGCGCTTGCCAAGCAGAACCCGTCGCCGGCAATCGGATAAAAATTTACTTTTCAGTGACAACGCGATTAACTGTGCCCGCAATTTTTAAACCGGCTATTTTTAACGACACGATGAAAACAAAACAGGGGTTTTATATCGGCACGGACAGCGGCGCCACCACGTCCAAAGTGGGCGGCGTCTGGGCGGACGGAACCACGATCTCAACCCAGCTGCTCCAGCGGCCGACCGGTTCCCAAAACGGCCCCGACGCCGTCGTCCATAACTGGGTCGAGGCGATCGCGGAATTTCTCCAGCAAAACAACTTGGCCTGGGAAAATGTTCTCGGCGTGGGCCTGGCCATTCCCGGCCCTTATCAACGTTACGGCGTGCTGGGGCGTTCCGCCAACTTGCCGGCAGTTTTCGAGGGCTGGGATGTCCATAACGCCTACAGCAACGCGCTCGCCGCCAAAGCCGGACGCGCCATTCCACTGACCGTCGGCAACGATGGCAATTACGGCGGCGTGGCCGAAGCTCAACATGCGCGCGGCAACACCAACGCCGGCGTGCTCATGCTCGCGCCCGGCTCCGGCCTCGGCTGCGCCTATGTTGACCGCAAGGGCCTGCCGCTGGACGGCGACACGCTGAACGGCATGGAAGGCGCGCACATGCCCGCACCGCTCCACCTGCTGAACATCAAACCCTTCACCTGCGGCTGCGGCAAGGACTGGGGCTGCATCGAGGCCTACACCACCATCTCCGGCCTGCCGCAGTTGCTAGCGGAATTTCTGCCGAAATATCCCAACCACGAACTCGTCAAGTCACCGGCCGCGCCCAAGGAAAAAGCGCTTGCCCTGCGCGGTCTGGCGCAAAAAGGTGATCCGCTCGCGATTGAAATTTTTAATTTCCAGGCCAAGGCGTTGGGCTTGCACGTCGCCAATCTCGCGATGGCCCTTGACCCGCAGTTCGTCGTCATCGGCGGCGGCTTGATGGACCCGGAAGCGACCACGGAGGAATTTCGCGAGCGTTACCTGCGCATCATCCGCGAGACGGCCCAGCCGTATCTCTGGCCGCAGCAGCGGACGCACCTCACCATCGTGCCGGCGGCGCTCGGTGAACTGTCCCAGGCCATCGGCGCCGCGCTGGTGGCGCTGTATCAGAGCCGTTCCTGATCGAACCCGGTGGCGCGGTTTAATTTGTGAGGTGGCCGGACGCTCCGGCGGGCTTCTTCGTTGAATGATTGGCCGTCGCCACCGGCGGCGGTACGGTCGCCGCCGTGAGCTTCTGGTAAGCCAGGATTCCCCGCACCATCGCCGCCGCCATTTGCCTGCGGTAGGCTGCGTCAAAAATTTTCTTTCCCTCGCTGGGATGCGTCATATAGCCGCCTTCGATCAGAATCGCCGGCATTTCCGCATCGCGCAAAACCGCATAGCGCGCCCGCCGCACGCTTCGATCCTCCACGCCCAGACTCCGCACGAGCGACTTTTCCATCTGATACGCGAGCAGCAGACTTTGATATTCAAAATGGTTCGCCGTGGTCGCGCCGTAGCCGCTGCCTTCGCCCTGCGCGTTGGACGACGCCGCGCCGACGGGCGTGATGCAATAGGTTTCCAATCCTTCGACGTTTTTAGGGTCAGTCGGGGAGGCGTTGAAATGCAGGCTCACAAACAAGTCCGCGCCATGCTGGTTGGCGATGTCCGGCCGCAGGGGCAAATCCACATACACGTCCTTGCTGCGCGTCAAAATGACATTGAAGCCCGCGCGCTTGAGCTGGTCGCGCAACTCCTGCGCCAGCGCGAGCGTGTAGGTTTTTTCGCTGTGCCCGAAAAATACGCCGCCCACGCGATTGCCGGTGTCCTTGCCGCCGTGGCCGGGGTCGAGGCAGATGGTCGTGATTCTCTTCGGCGAGACGTAACGCGAGGGATACAGCAGCGGGCGGATGGTCTTGTCCAAGTCCAGTTGCGCGATGAACGGCACGCCCTTCACGTTCGCCACCGGAAAAGACAACCGCACGTTCACGCCGTTGATTTCCGCCTGCGCCGAATCCACGTCGAACACCAGCCGCGCGGTGCGGTTGGTCAAAACGATTTCATGGCCGTGATCCCGCGTGAAACCGTAGAAGCCGTTCATCCGCGCCCAGTCGCCAAGCGGCGCGTAGTTGTGGCCGTTGATGAGCGCCGCGTGCGCGACCAGCCCGCCCAGCGCGAGCAGGGCCGCGACGAGTAGCGCAAACAGTTGTTTCATGGACGCGCAGATTGCCTGTGCCCGGCGTTTGTTTCAAGGCAAAGCGCGCGGCACCGCGGCCTGCCGCAAGGTTGTGAAGCCGGAAAAATCACGGTGAACGGATTTGGTAGAAGAGCTGCGGATAATTCGTCGCCGACGGGTCGGTGAACTGGAACTGGCCGGAGGAAATTTCCGTGGAGGCACCGAGCGCGTTCCATTCGACCGCCGGCAGCGACAGGTTGGTGGTGGCCAGCACCGTGCCGGCCACACCCGGCGTGTTGGTGTAGCCGAACTGGAATCCATTGCCCGGCAGCCGGGCCGAACTTGTGATGACGGGCGTGTCCCGCGCCACCTGGATTTTCACCACCTGGTTTGGCCGGCTGTCCTGACCGATGTAGGCGTAGCCGCGCACGGGATCAAACACCGCCGAGCGCAGAAAAACTTCGCCCAAAGGCAGAATGCCGTCCGCGTTCGTGGTCGTGTTGTTGCCGGACGTGCCGTCGGGCGGCGGCGTCTGCGCGCCGGCCTGGAGTTGCAGATAGCCGATCTCCACAGGCGGATTCGTGCCATTGAGCAACCATTGATAAACCCGGCCCGGATAAGTGTTGTCGTCGTTGAAATAAGCATAGCCACCTGCCGGGTCCATGATTTGCGAAGTGATCTGCACCTCGTTCGTCTTGAAGCTGACACCGCCGAACGGCACCGGCACGGGCAGCGCATCGCCGTCACCCAGCTTGACCTTGAAAACCGTTTCGGGAACATTGGTCGTGCCATCGTCCGTGCAGTAATAAGCATAGCCGTGCAACGTATCAATGGATGCCGTCCACAGCGGAACGGGCGTGGCACCGAGACTGACCGCGCCAAGGCGGACCGGCGCGCTGGTGCCCGGTGTCAGTTTGATTTTGAGGATTTGCGGAATGGCGGGCGCGGTATAAAGGATATAACTCGCGAAATACGCATAGCCATTTTTAGTGTCAATTTCGCCCCAGGCAAAATTATTTTCCCCGGCATTGAGCGTCACCGACGAGACGGCCGTGAAATTCGAGAGCGCCACTTTCACCACCGTGGCGGGTGTGCCGGAGCAAAGCACATAACCATAGTGGTTGGCCGGGTTCGGATCCGAATCATCAATGACGATGGATGTCGCACCCGTGCCGGCAAGCGTCAGCGAACCGGCGTTGCTGACGGAATTGGTTCCCGTTCCCAGCGCAAAACGATAAATGATGCCATTGCCTTTTGGCATATACGCATAACCCGCCGCCGGATCAATGGCGCCCTCGGTGAACTGTCCGGTCTGGATGTTGGTGCCGACCTGCACAGGCAGACTGCCGGTGATGTCGAGTTTGAACAGATAATTGCCGAAGAAATAGGCGTAGCCGTTGGTTGGGTCAATGACGGCGGCATACATCCCCTTGTCATCCGGGCTGGCATGCCGCGGCGTGAGCGTGGTGTGGCCAATCCGCTCAAGGCTGCCGGCCTGTGCCAGCAAAACGAAGCCGGCCATGAATAAACCAACCAGGACTTTGCTTTTCATCCAAAAATGAAAGCAAGTCCCAGTCCACAACCAAACCAGCAATCCAGCTTAATCTGCTTCTTTTCTTTGGCTACGGACTCACCACCCGGTAAAACCGGATTGGAAACTGGCTGGTGGCGGTGTCGGTAAAGCTGAACGAACTGATCGCCGGAGCATTCGTGGCGATGATCGTCCATGATGCAGGATCACCCGGATTGGTGGTTGCCTGAATCAAAGTGGTTTGAACCGCGCTGGCCTGCACGGTGAATTGAAAACCGCCGCCACCCGTTGGCGCGGTCAATGCGGTCAGCGCCGCCGGCTGCGGCACGGGGTTGACCGCGTAAATGCCGGGAGCGTAGCCGGAGACATTGCCATCGGCATCGAAACCGGCAACGGTCCATTCCTCGTAGGTGCCGTGGGTGAGGCCGGTGATTGTGGCCGTGGTGCCGGTGAAATTCGTTCCGTATCCAATGGTCGGAAACAACCCGCCAATCCAGCCCAAAATCTCATAACGAACAAGCGGCACCGGACCGGGCGAAGGATTCCACGCGAGGCTGATGGTGGTGGAGGTAATCCCGGTCAGCCGCAGATTGGACGGCGGTTGCGGACCCAGCGTGGTGACACCAATGCCCGCGTAGCCCGACGTGCCGCCGGGACCGGTGGCGTTGACGTCAAAGGCATAGGAAGTATTCGGCTTCAAACCGGTTATGGTGAAGTTGGTCGAGGTGGTGGAACCGATCAACTGGTAGGTGACCCCACCGCCGCTGCCTCTGGGACTGTGATAGGGATGCGGGATGAAAACGCTGTAAGTTACCGAACCTGCCACCGGGTCTTCGGGAGCCCATGCCAAAGTCACCGAATATTCGGTGGCACCGGCGAGATATAAGTTGGTCGGCGTCGTTGGCTTCGGATTGGGGACGGTGATGGTAAAAGTCAAGTTGGTGGAACCGGCATAATTGGTCGCTGCAATGGTCACCGGAATCGGCCCAACCTGACTTAGCCCCTGCGGTGTCCAGGTGACTTGGCCGCTGAAATAATCCACCGTCATGTTGGTGGGGCCGTTGACGAGCAGAAAGACTGGCTGCGGATTGCCGATGGCGGCAATGGCCGAAGAATACAAATTCTGGTAGGTGCCATTTGTGGCGGGAACCTGCGTGAACGCCGGCGGCGCGTCGGGAGCGCCGAATTGCTGGCTGCGCCACACGTCGCCGGTGTCGTAGCCGTTGGTGTCCGAGCCACCCATAACAATCAACCGGCCCAGGCTGTCCGTGCCCATCGCGGAACCGGTCAAAGGCTCGGGCAGCGGCGTGGAAAGTGTCCAGGAATTGGCGGCGGGGTTGTAAACTTGAACCGCATTGGTCGGGACACCACCGGAAAGACCGCCGACAACATAAAAATTTCCGTCCGCGCCCAGCGCCGCTGCACTGCCTGCTGTTGCGAAGGGCATTGCCGCCATCGTGGTCCAGGTGTTGGCACTGACGGAATAGCGCAGCACGCTGGAAATTTCCGTCCCCGAAACGGTGTTGGTGTATCCGCCAAAAATGTAAATGTAATTGGTGTGATCAAACACCGCCGGGAAACCGAATCGGGCGGCGGGCAGGCTGGCGATGGGGGACCAGGAACTGGTGTCCTGGTTGTAAACCTCGGCGGACGCGAGCGGATTGCCGCTGTCGTCCAAGCCGCCGATGGCGTAGGCGTTGCCGCTGCGGTCGGGCGCATACCCGAGATAGGATCGCGGCACGCTCATGGAAGCCAGCGTGGACGAACCATCGCTGGGACTGTAATTGATCACCGTGCTCACGGAACTGACTCCATCATTGCCGCCGTAAACGGTGATTGAGCCGCCGCTGGCCACGGCGCCGGGCGCAATGTTGCCATAAAATGGCTGCCCCAATGGCGTCCAGTAATTGTTGGTGGCGATCAGGACTTCGGGATAAGCGGTGGTGCCGGCAATCACAACATTGCCCAGACCGGGCGTGACGACCGTTGCCGCGTCACTGCCCGGATAGTCCAACGACGGGCCGGGAAACCACGTCAGCGGAGCAGCGCACAAGTGTGTCCCGGCAAACAACGGCGCGATTCCAGCCAGCCAGAATTTCTTAACATAATTCGTCTTCATAAGGTTAATTGAGCATTGGTTTTTCTATCTCACGCCAGACGAAGAATCCCGGACTGGCCGCAGGCCCGGCGCAGCGTGGAACGTAGGCCGGATTTTCCCGCTGTCAAGTGACTATTTTAGCCGCGCTGATATCTCGCATCATGCGGGGTTAAGTAAGATTTGTCGGCAGCTTGAATCCAGCGGCTTCAAGCCGGCGGCGGCGGAACGGAAAACACATCGTAGCCATACTGTGCGAGGTAATACAGCGGATACGCCCGTTTGAACACCAGCACCGGCAGCAGCAGCACCGTGCCGATGAACGGCAGGAGCAGCAGGCAGCCCGCGCAGCAGCACGTCACCAGCACCACCGCCAGAACGAGCATGCCGATGGCCATGCCGAGGACAATCTGGAACAGGAGATACAGCACGAACTGTCCGGGATGTTCCGCCAGCAGCGCGTAAAATGCTCCCCAGGCCGACAGACAACTCCCGCCGCGCAGATACTGGATGGGCACCACAAAATCCACGAGGAACTTACGGATGATGGCCAGCACCACCGCCACCAGCACCAACCCCAAGCCCAGCCCCACCGCCGTCAGCACGCCCGCCACATCCGGCTCGCCCCGCAAAATCATTCGCACGATGGTCAGCACCATGAAGACCACCAACGGCAGTCCCAATATCATTCCGATCAAACCCAGGCCGATGCGGAAGCGAAACAAACTGTTGGCCTCATTTACAAACTTGCTCCATGGCTCCGCCACCTCCGCCTTGTCCAGCGCCACGCAGTGCAGGAACATGAATTTTCCCCGGCTGTTCAACCACAACACCAGCAGCCACAACGCCACGCCGAGCAGCACGAGCATGACCGCCACCGGAATGATCCAATCCAAATTGCCCATCACATAATCCCTGGCCTCATGGATAAAATGCCGGAACTGTTCCGCCGGCTGGCCGTTGTTGCCATTGAAATCATGGCTGCTGCTATGAAAATTGGCACCACCGCCGGACTCGCCGAGACCGGCCAGCCACGCGCAGAAACCGATGGTGATCCACTTGGCGAGGTTGAACGGCTTGAACAGCATCTGCTTCACGCGTTCGAGCGCCGGGGCGACGGGTTCC
>Ga0182016_10001890_pt1 | contig 25056 bp, 22 predicted proteins | sample 712S2MmetaG_FD_120491 | JGI IMG/M metagenome (GOLD analysis project Ga0182016, IMG submission 120491) | Permafrost microbial communities from Stordalen Mire, Sweden - 712S2M metaG | ecosystem: Environmental > Terrestrial > Soil > Wetlands > Permafrost | place: Sweden: Stordalen | collected...
ATCCCACGCTTGAAGAGTTTTTGGAGCACGACCAAGATACTTGGCGGCTTCGCCAATCCACATCTCCTCGTCGTCGTTTCTACTAGGCATGAGTATATTCTAGCACATCAAGGCAAGCTTACGTAACCCTGGTTGCAACTCCATGGGCATGAAAGCGATGATTTCCCATGGCTCGTAGTGGATGTTCTGTGGGCGGATAGCCGGAACCACCGCATTCAGGGCAGATGAGTGTCTCTGGGAGCATCTATTTAGTATAGCCAAATGTTCCACGGAAGCGGATACGCTTTCGTGTTATTCTTGATGCCGCTGAGATACAGCCCGTAAATAGGATTCGCCCAGGGAGGCACGGAGAATCCGCAGTTCGGCGATAGCAGCCAGGGAGGCTTTTGTAGCTGCTGACGCATCCCGGCGGGTCTCGATGAGGCTTTCCTTGAGTCGCTTGATGCGTGCGGAGAGATTTGTGTTGAGGTGGCGTTGGGTGCGCAGTTCGGATCTGATTGGTTTTTGGGCGATGCGGATATTTTCGGCTTTATCTGCCTGGGTTTGTTTTAAGAGTTTTCGTAGATCTGCGTTTTGTTGTTCGAGTTCGCGATTTCGCTCCCGAAGGCGGTTGGCGGTCTTTCGACAGCGGACAGAGCAGTAAATACGACCGTTGAGGATATTGTGTTCGGTAAGGCGGTGCGGGCAGGGTGGCCAGGCGCAATAGCGGCCCAATGCAGATGGGGGAAGCGCGACCAGGGTGACGTCGTCGCTGATTGGTAGGGGTTCCGTGATACGGTTAGGGTCATCTTTATCTTTGCTAGGCAGAACGAGGATGGGTTGAGAAAAACTTTTTGCGCGAGCTAATTGGCGCGCAATAGAGGCTTCACGTCGTAGCTCTTTTCCTGCATCGAGAGCGACCTTGATACCATGTTTGGACCAGCGATGGGCGCCAATCATTGAGTTGCCGAGTTTGTTTAGGCGGAAATCGGATCGGCCACATTCGGGACAGGTTTGCGGATCGGGGTCGTTCATGGGTTGACCGAACCGAGTATTCGCCCATCAATCGAGATTACGACTCCATAGATGTTCTGAAAAGGCGTCCAGCCATTCACATGCCCTTTTGCGTTCTCGATGCGGACGCGATCGCCGCGGACGACGGCAGCAAAATGTAGGTACTGTGAGCCGCTGACTTTGCATAGTACAATCTGGCCGGGTTGGGGCGCATGGGTTCGTGGGACGACCGTGACCAGAGAGCCGCTTGGTACGTATCCTGCCATCGAATTCCCGCGCGGACGAAAAGAGACGGGCCGGTCGGCTCGCAATTCGGCGATGTAACGATCGGCCCAGCCCATCTTATTGGGGCTTGTTGGTAGCGGTAAATATCGGGTTCACCCGATAAGTATACGCTAGCCCCGGTCATTGGTGGAAACGGACGTTGTTAGGCGACGGCTCCTCCCACCAAAGAAAAGCGGCTTGCGTCGATGGGTTCGAGGGGTTGAGAGAACAGATACCCTTGACCGAGGTCACAGCCGAGTTTCTGTAAGCTTAGCAGTTGTATTGGTGTCTCTACGCCCTCGGCGACTGTCGTAATACCAAGCTTGTGGGCTAAAAAAATAACCGTTTCAACCAAACTCGCTCCAGCGATAGAATCGATTCCTGCGACAAAAGACTGGTCGATTTTCAAAGAATCGACGGTGATATGTTGCAACGAGTCAAGAGAAGAGAAACCCGTGCCGAAATCATCGAAATCGATTTCGACGCCGAGTTTGCGAATTTCCGTCAACATGAGATCAATGCGTTCAGATCGCTCAAGTATCAGACTTTCTGTGATTTCGAGCCTAAGGGTTTTTGCGGGAAGTTTGGTGGATTCGAGAATTGCCTCTAAATCTTCGAGAAAGTTCCCGCGAGAGAATGCCTTGCTTGATATGTTGACGCTGATTTTCAAATTTTCGTCCATACCGTGTATGCGCCAATCGTAGAGTTGACTACAGGCGGAACGAAGAACCCATCGGTCAATGGTCAAGATGAGATCGGTTGTTTCTGCGAGAGCGATGAAGTCGATCGGTTTGAGCATCCCACGTTTCGGATGTTCCCAGCGCAAGAGGGCCTCGAATCCAACAACTTGTTTGGTTTTGAGTCGGATGATCGGCTGATATAAAACGCGAAACTCTCCGCGCTCTAGGGCTCCGCTGAGATCCGCTGCGATATTTGAGTGAGTACGGTCAGCTCCGGTCAAAGACGGATCAAATACGGCGGCTCGGGCTCGGCCGCTTGCTTTCGCATTATACATGGCGATGTCTGCATCGCGCAGAATGTCTTCGGGGAGATTGTATTCTTGCATTCCGAGTGCGATTCCAATGCTTACTGTGGCATAGACATTTTTTTTGTCTGCTTTCATAGGGGCACTCATTTCGGTTCCGATACGAGCCGCAGCTTCCGTTGCGTCCTTGATTCCACTGATTCCGTTCAGGAGAATTGAAAATTCGTCTCCGCCAATACGTGCGACGACATCTTCGGTGCGCACGCTGCGTTCTAAGCGTCGCGCAGTCGTATTGAGAAGCTGATCAGCGATCGTGTGACCGAATTCATCATTGACGCGTTTGAAATGATCCAGGTCAACAAATAGGATGGCGAAGAGATTTTCAGGCCGACGCTTAATGGAAGCGATCGCACGATAGACGTAATCGTAAAAGGTGCGACGGTTGGCAAGACCGGTCAATTCGTCATACTGTGCTCGATGTCGGAGGTCTTGAGAAGCGATGTGATTTGTGGTGATGTCGTGAGCAATTTTGACGAACCCGCGAAGGTCTCCGGCCGGATCACGCTTGAGTTGGCTTAATTTACTACTGGCCAAAAATCGTGTTTGGTCTTTGCGCACAAGCCATCGTTCCATCGATGCGGTGCCGTCCGCAGTTGCTTCACGCAGTTCAGTTTGTGGAATGTCGCGCGCAATGTCTTCAGGTCCATAAAGTTCCGAGAAATTGCGCCCGATAATTTCATTTTGTTCGTAACCGAAGATTTTTTGCGCTCCAGCATTCCAGGTTTTGACCGTTCCGTCTAAGGTTATAGAGAAGATTGCGTAATCTCGGACGCTTTCGACGAGCATGCGCAGTTGCTGTTCGCTGTCGCTGAGCTCCTCCATTGCAATATGGCTATTTGTTGTATCGCGAACAAGTTTGGTGAAGCCGACGAGTTTGCGATTTGCGGAATCGGCTTCGTCATAGAGAGGGTGCACGGTGTTGGTTCCCCAGAATCGAGAACCATCTTGTCGTACATGCCATCGATCATGTTGCGTTTGGTCGCCACTAAGCGCGGTAGCAAGCTCGTTTTCCGGCTCTTTGTTCTTGACGTCTTCTGCCGTGAAGATGATTGAGAAGTTTTTCCCGAGAATTTCTTCTTTGGTGTAGCCAAATGTTTTTTCGGCACCAGCATTCCAACTAATCACACTGCCGCTGGGAGAAACGGCGAAGACGGCGTAATCCGTTAGGCTGTCGATGACCGTGCGGTACAATGTTTGATCAGCTCCGAGTGGATCCCCATGCTTGGGTACATCGTCAACAATAGCGTTCTGCTCAGCGTCTGATCGTGGGGATTGCTCTTTTTTTTCGTTTTTTGCCATAACCGCTCACTACGTCACACGGCAGGCGCTCAAGTCAAGCGATGAGCGTCCGTTAGCGCGCACATCGGGAGGTTATCACAATCAGATATAATTCGTCTATCGTTTTGGGTAGGTAAATAGTAGTCCGGCTATCCTTATTGGTCAGAGGAAGTGGTTTGCGGTATGTCGGGTTTACGAAGTTGGTGAATAAGTTCGCTAGGATAGGAGCATACGCGTTTGCGGCGCGCTTGGCTTGACAAGCGCGCCGCAAAACTCCGATAACGAAAGAGCGGCACCGTTGGTACCGCTCATGCCTATCACTTTAGTCGTGCTCTACTTTGCGAGTGATTGGCTATTTCGCCGATTTGTTGGTTTAAGAGGTGTCGTAAACAGGTGCCCGGATGGATCCACCGCCATTTGCGCGGAGGAACCGTCGCTTGAATACCTGACGGCTCAGGCACCTAGAGATATCGACCGTCGAGATATCTCCGGTTCGATTGGTTGCGCGGTCCATTTCGCGATGCGGATGGTCCGTGCAAACGCGTTTCGGGTTGTCGATCACAGCGTGTCCAACCTCGTGTTTGCTCTGGGCTGGAATGATGGTAGTTCGCAATGGCTGTGAAAGTCAATATCTCGGAATCACGTACTAGGCAAAGGCGTCAAAAGATCGTCGAAGTTTTACAGAAAATCGGTCTTCATTGATTGCTTTATGGGGTAGTCAATCGACGAAAGTTGTTGAGGCATGAGAGACTAAAGGCTTTCCAGCGGGCCAGAAGCCACGCAGTCGCCCAAGCGCGCGTGGCTTCGCGTTCCAACCAGATTTCCCATCGCCCGCGATTTCGCTAGATGATCTTGCAAGCCCGCTTTTCTTACTAGGGTGTTCCTTTTTCCTCGAAGCACATAAGGATTGGCTTGGTTGGAGAATATTGCGAGGAAGTATAGGTGTATAGGCGGTTTTGGGTGTGAGAAAAAAATAGCTCCGACTGGTGGTCGGAGCTATTTGGCTTAGTTGGTACAGAGAAAAAGAAGATGATCGCCGTGTACGTATCTCGGCGACCATCTTCTTCGTGTTTTCAGTTTTGCGACTAGATTCTGGGGTGACTAGGTTCCTGTCATGATAGTACCAGATGCGTAAGATTCGGTCAATCTTGCGAGTGTATCATTTCGGATACGCTTTTTCGTTTACTGTGTTAGGTGATGTGTGATAGTCGGTGGATGGTTGGATTGTTAGGTGATATCTTCAAACAGACTGCGGGTTTGCTCGTGGAGATTACGGCGTCGGCCTTCTGGTTGAGCCAGAAACTCCTCCCAACTAACTTTGTGATAATGTCGACGTACGATGAATTTTTGAAACGCCTTGAGATTGCGAAACGGAATCTCGTTGGGTCCTTTTGCCGTTCCGAAACTTTGGTACGGCATGGGGTATGGGCGAATCCCATATTCTTGCATTACTGCTAACCGACGAAAGATGGTGGCCCAACTCTCGTTGTCGTCGTACCCGATGAGCATGTAGGACATGATGTGTTCGCCGCGGACACCGGCAGCAATGAGCCGTTCGATGCCGCGTCGGAAGACACGTTCATCGCTGATCGAATCAAACGCTGTGTATATCGTTCTCGTTGTGAACTCGTTGTTGTAGTATTTGACCGATGCGATGGCCTCAGCTTGTTCTTGTGGCATAACGCGAACATTGATACCTTGATTGAAGCTGACTTTGTAGTCGCCGGCGCGTATTTCGTTGATACGTGCTTGCCACAAGGCTTTGTCTACACCAAAAAAGTCGTTGTCCAATAAGATGATCGTTTTGGGGAAATCGCCGCCACGCCAAATGTCGCGGATGGTTCCGGTGGCTTTGGGTCGCCCTTCCTTGGCTGGTACGACGCAATGGCCGCACCGGAATCGGCAGCCCCGGGTTACGAAGCCCAGACTTCGGGTTTCGGGTACGTGTCCATGTTTCGTCGGTCGTGTTGGGTATATCGAGTAGTCAAGAAACTCGAAAGTCGAGAGTCCGATTTCTTCTTCTATGGTTCGATTTGAGTCGGTGCCAGTGCCTCCAATGATCGCGCCTGGGAAATTAGTCTTTAGACGTTCAGCCAAGACCGCAGAACGTGTAAAGATTGCTGATCCGTAAACTCGATCGTAGTCTTCTTCAAACATGTCACGTTGCGCGTTTCTTGTGAAAACGACTTCATTACCTTTGGCGCGATGATACGCCGCGAGTTTCATCAGAGCGATATTCGGGAGCTTCCCATCCAGATGGGTTAATCGGATACGGAGGGGTTTATGGTCGAGGCTTGTGACGCCAAGATGGATTGGTCGATCGCGGAAGGTATCGGTCGCATGCTGGGGCTCGCGGAGCCCTCTTTCGAGAGCTGCGAGACCATGCGACGACATTATTTCTGTTTGCGACCATTGGTTGTGGGAATGACGTGATAACGGAGCACGATGTCAGCAAAGCGTGGGAGATGGACCCCGCACGAGATAAACGCCCCGGTTGGCAGATATACTGTTTGGGGAAAAGTCCAATATGCAGCGCGACCGTCGCATTTGGGATGGGTGCATTTGCGTTTTTGCGGATTTGAAAATTCTGTTATTTGGACGCCGTTACTTGTAACGAGATCGAGTCCGATCGTTGCTTCTACGAATCGGGCGAGGTGGACGCTACAGGAGCGAATTACGCCGTGCTTTTGGTGTTTTGTTTGGGGAAATATCCATCGTGCGGCTCGTCCGTCGCAGGTATCGTGTTCGCACGGGATATTCGTCGGGTTTGTGAATGATTCGATCTGTGAAAAGATCATGACAATCAAACTTTCTGGGTTGGTCAATAACGACGCGTGTAGACCAACGTCACGCGCGTGTGTTTTACTAGCCGTTGCTCAAGAAAAAAATCGTGGTCGGGCGGCTCGGTGAGAGACGCTGCCCGACCACGATTTGGTCTTTTTGTTACTTTAGTTTAATGGAAGAATGGTTGCTTTATAAGATTTTAGCAAACCCGTCGAGGATATTGAGTTCGGCTTCTTGTAAAAGTGGGACATCTTCCCAGGCATAGTCGGGATCGATTCCGGGGAATCGTCCGTTTTTGTCGGGTAACAGCACTTGTACGGCTCGCCGGATTGGATAGGTATGATTACCAGCCCAATATTCGGCGAGTACACCATACGTATTGAATGTGTCGACATCAATTTCGCGTAGACGTACGGGCAATTTCGGCAGAACGGCATACATGTCGCCACAAATGGCTTCTCCCGACGCTACGAACATATCGGCTACAGAGTTAAGGACATTCATCATGACGCGAGGAGGTACGGATCCAAAAACGAGGAGTTCTGGATAGCGTTTGTCACTTAATCCCACGGTATAGGCAAACATCGGGCGATTTATTTCTGCTACGTTGACCTGAACAGCCCATCCGTATTCATTAATAATATTTGAGAGTTCTTGTGCTTCGTCCATAATTATCTAACATCAGGACTGTGTAGGAATGCAGTGTAGATAAGATTCAAATGAGTCGTGGGCGTCATGTTTCTCCTTAATGTGCGATTGGTAATTTCTATTAGATGTTGAGCGAAAGACCAATCACTTAAGGAGTTGTCTCTCTTGTGTTAGTCGGTAAATTCCACGGCAGTTAGGAGCAGCGTGATTCGTAGGTCAACGCGTTTGTGCGCGGAACCGTAGGGGTCGATTCGTTTGAGTTCAGCTTTTGCTGCGTCGATTAGGCTTTCGAGAGCCATGACCCGTGAGTCGATAGTTGACACTGCAACATCGCCATAGGAGTGAGTGTCGGTATCTGCGACGACAGCGATCTGATCCCCGTTGCTGGTGACAGCTAAGGAGCGTGTCCATGTGCGGCAGCGCAGTGCTTTGTCGGTAAGACGAACGGCGTCGTGTGCGGTTAGTGTTGCGATGGGTTTGTCGGGCTGGGTGGCTAGCGCGAGGTTGTGCATAGACAACTCCTTCTTTACACTATTTCGACACTTTTATCCATAAACTTTAGGGAGAGAACCGTAATTCTCTCCCTACGTTTATGCACACGTTGTGCGTTTTATTTCATATTATCCCTATGACAAAATCTGTCAGGGAGGCGTCTTTACTTTGACTTTGGCTTAAAGACTAATTGGTCGACGGTACAGGCGTTTTTGTCGATATCATCTCGTAAAAACTTTAACGTCGCCTGATTTAGGCATCCGCCGGGAAGCGGATAGCAATACTGATAGCGGATTTCCATAATCGAGCCAATTGGAGGATAGCTCGTTACTGTGAGGTTTCCGACGTCAATCCACGCGCCGTTGTTATCTAAAAGTCCCATCACAACGCTATTTTGGTCATTGTGTGCCAAGCAGACTGCTGAGAGTTCATTCCAAAACTTGAATTTTAATGAGTGTCCGCCGCTGGCGGGACGTCCGTCTCGATACGGTGCGTTGACTTCAGTTACGACAACGCCTTCACCGTCGTGATCGCGGACGTTCTCAACGAATGCGGTGCATTCCGCTTCACTTCCGACGCAGAATGGGACAAAATGGATAACCGGCGAATCGATTTGGAGCATCGCTTGACGAAGCGCGGTGGCTCGCTCGACAAATCCGAGCTTGGTCAGATCCTTGCCGTTTAGTCGCTGAACGTCGAAGGCATAGAGCGTCTGATTTTGAATAATTTCACAATCAACGATTGCGTCGTCGTTGAGTTTCTGAGCATCTTCCACGATATCGCCGGTGAGCGGCACGATAAGCTTGCGGCGATTAATACCTATGGTGGTGCCACCTTCGGTTTTGAAGAGTCGTCGATGGCCATCGTATTTCTCTTGATATGCGTATCGACCCGGCTGGCGCAAACAAGCGTGGAGCTCGTCTTCGTCGATTGCGTTGAGCAGCTTGACGGGGACTCCTGAGTGTTTGCCATTATGTTCGCTAAAAACGACGCGTGCTTGTTCGTCATTTCCGTCGATGGGGCGGTAGTGGCTCTTGCCCGTAATTTTCTCGTTTTGGAGCTTTTTATAGGCTTTTATGACTGCTTCGTAGGTCAGATTTTTCTTGCCGCCATAGGACATGGTACCGAGGCGCCGGCCATATTCGGTCTTGAGGTCAAAGGTACCGTTGGGGTTCGCGATGACCCATATCTTGAATATCTTGTCCGAGTTGCCCTCGGTGCTATGGAGAGTGACGGTCGGGAGAGTCTCGCTCATGGTGTCTTTCGTTTAGTGCTGCGTGGTGATTTGATACGATACGCGAACGCAGCGGAATTGTTGTGAGGAGTGAATACTTTTGCTTATCTGAGTCGATCATACTGGAACAAAGTGCCAGGTGGATGGCACTTTGTTAGTCCGATGCGATGTTATTGATAGCTTATACGGCTACGAGCTCACGAGTTTCTTCGTATGTGCTGTCAACTGCGAAGGTGACTTCGCGTTTAAAGGCGGGTTTGTAGACGCTGGCGATTTTGTTCCAGCCATATCCATTGGTTTCGGCATCGTCGATCACGATGCGAGAGGGGTCGAATGGAAGGGTGATGACCGCACCTTGCAGGGTCGCTTCGTGTCCAGAGCCGTTGAGGTTATCAATGACTAGGATAATTGGATTTTCAAAGGTTAGAGTTCCAGAAACGAGCCAATCTTGTGATTCAGATTCGTCGTTAACTTGGAGGTGTTGCATGAGACGGGTTGGAGAACCGTACCATATGATTTCCGGACTGCCACCGTAACTTGCGTTTTGAATAATTTCGAGAAGTTCGGTCCGATGTTCGGAATAGTTTACGCCGACTATCGCCGCGAGTTTTCGAGCTTCCGTATCTATACGGCGCTCATCGTCACTCCATGTATCGCTCTGGTGGGCATTAAATTCAATGCCGCAGGCATCGGTTCGGCGACGGGCCTCTTTTTCGCTGTCGTAGTCGCGAGGAGATGATTCGTTTCGGCCAACGGGAAATTCGGCCCAATCGTCGCATAGGCGGTAGCGTATGAGCATATCACGCGTGTTACGCTTGAGATCATCAAGCGGGTCGCTTTCGTCTCGTTCGTAGATGGCGTCGATTACTTCTCGCTTTTCTTCATCGTCTTCGTCGAGAAGTTCGTAAGCTTCTTCGCCGATTATTTCTTTGACGATTGTTTCGGCGGATTCATAGCGGCTGTCGTCAAATAGTTCGTCGAGTTCTTGGCTGACTTCATCCATGTCGCGCTGACTGTCGAAGATTTTCTGAATTTGATCGGCGTTGAGACTATCATCGTAATTGACCCATGCGAGCTGTGTCTTCTTGGGGAGTTGTGTCAACGCATAGGCGGCAATGGTTGCTGGAGTGGTGTCGTCGTCGATTTCTAAGTCGATCATTTTTCTTGTGAGAGTCCTCTTCAGTGTGGTGGTGGTGGAGGATTGGATTTTAGAGACCGCAGTACCCTTCGTCGCATCCGCCGGTAGCTGAAGTGTCGGCTTCCGCGAATAGCCCTAGGCTCATGACGTTAGGGTCGCTTGCTTGGAGGTAAGCGGTGCGCAGGGGTGTTCGCGATTTGTGGATGTACAGTTCGTAGTTTGGTCGTAGATAGCGAATACGTTCGTCGTATCGACAGGCGGCTTCAAAGGAAACCGGATCGTCGCGTTTCATCACAGACCAGGCATAGTCAGCCCGATACGGGCAAAAAAAGCAGGCGCTTTTGACAACCGGCTCGCCGAGGTGCTCCAGAAGGGTTATACAGTCGTGGCGGGTTTTTGCTGGCTGAGCCTGTCGTGTTGGAATGGTAGGGTCGTAGGAGTCTGCTGGTGTATCGAATACGAGGGGATAGGCATATTGGATGCGATCGTTCGCAGCGGTTTTCTTGAGGCGCTCGGCTTCGTCTAAGGTAATTCCTAGCCAAATTTCGAGAGGACGGTCGCCGGCGAGTTCTTTTGCGCGAGCGACAACCGGAGCGATCTTGTATCGTTGCGTGCATTGGCGCAGCAGTTGGCCGCGTTGGCCAACCGTGACATATTTGCGAATGATGTCATATCCAGGCTTTGCAATGAGTCCTTCGCCGTCGATCTGGAAATCTTCGTCTTCTGAGTCGATTTCGTCTTCGAAGTCTAAGCCGTCCGTAATGTCTTTGATGTTGGTCGCTTTGGTGTTGGCGCTTATGCGGACGTATTTCTCTTTCCAGTGAGCGACCGTTGCCAATGTAAATGCGGGAACGAAAATACCCTGCGTGCCGGTCTTGGCCTTTGGGGGATTACCGAGGTCGCCGGCACTAACGATTTCGAAAGGGATGCCTGCATCCATACAGATTTCTTTAGCGGTTTGAACGTTTTGGTACACGTTGGCTGGTTCGGCTTGGGTGTCGGCGAACATAACAATGTCTGGATATTCGGCTCGATATGGGCTTGGGCCGTCGTCAAAGATATTCCAAAACTCGGCGTACCAAATGACCATATATTGTGATTGCACGCCGGCACCGTAGGCATGAACGCGAAACGGCTTTTTTGTCTTATCAAAGGTAACGGCCATAAATGTCTCTTTTTAAAGGGTTTAAGAATGAAATAAGCCCGCCTCGGGTATGCGGGCAGGCTATGTATTTGGGAGTTTCGAGCAACGCTCTCGGGTTGCTGTTTAAGGACTACTCCAGGAGCCCTCGGGTGGTAATCTGTAGACCGCGGTTAAGCGAGGGTCAGTGCTGATTAACACCTACGGTTTTATCAAATTTTTAGGATCGCACCGAGGTGCCGACGCGACTCGAAGAGAGTATCGCGTCGGACACCTGTGCGATCGGAGGAGAGAGTTACGCGACGCGGAGCTTACGACTCTGCGCGAGCATTTCCCTTTCTTGTGTTGCCAGCTCGCGATCCCGATTATAGGTAACGATGATGTGTTTCACGAGTGGATGGCGTTGGATATCATCTATTGTCAATTCGATATGACCGAACATGCAGTCGTTTTCGAAGAGCCTCAAGGCATGTGTGAATCCATCGAGTTTGCGGAAATCCTTTTGATTCAGATCCCCACAAATGACCATCTTACTGTTTGGTCCGAGTCGGCCTAAGACCATTTCCATCTGTTCTGGCGTGAGGTTTTGTCCTTCGTCTACGATGATGAGTGCGTCATCGAAGGTTTGGCCGCGGCAGAGTTGGAGTGCTAGGAGTTCCAGGCGGTCTCCATCAAGAAGTGCCTGGGTATCTGGGTGGTTCGATTTCCGGATTGTCTGGAATATCGCTTCGTAGTACGGATCGATTTTCTCGTCTACGCCACCGGGCAGTGCTCCGAGGTCGTCGCCTGCTGGGACGATTGGTCGGATGCATATGATTTTGTCCACACCGCCGTTTTTTCCCGTTATCGCAAGCAATTCGAGTGCTGTCATAAACGAGTTAAATGTCTTGCCTGATCCTTGAGGTCCGTTGACGAAGACGATTGGTTTGTCGAGGATCGCTTGACGCAAGGCGATGTGGTTATCGGTTGCCGGTTCCCAGGAGAATTTGGAGGAACTCGGGCTTTTTTTAGCTGCCATGTCTTTAAGCCGACTTTCATTGGGAGGCTAGTTGGATGGTGCTGGTATGGGGAGCCGATGTTACCTTTCGGCAACCTCTCCCCATTCTACTCCCAGCAGGGAGAGATTTTTCACCTCATTTTCAAGTTGACCTTAGTCGTATCGGGCTTTTTGAGAGGCCAGATGACATAAAAATAGAGGGCACCGGAGATGGTGCCATCTATCTGAGGTTCTTTTTGGGAGGGAAATTCGTTGTTTAGTGGGTGAATGAGACGATGATGTTGCGGCGTCCCCAGGCGATGGCGCTAGAGCAGGATCGCATAGCGACATCGATGTGTCGACCGTGAATGGCTCCGCCAGTATCGGTCCCGACGCCGTAGCCGTAGCCAGGAACGTAAAATCGTGTTCCCATAGGGAACAGGTGTGGATCGATCGCAACGGTTCCGACGTCCGCAATGGTGCCGGTGGCGGTGCGTCCAGCGTTGATGGTACAGCCGTGTGCACTGGCATTGGTGACATAAGCTGTTACTGCCAGAATCATTTTAGGCCAGAATCTGTAATCGAAGTGAATGTTCGCTAAGCGGCGCGCGAATCCAGAAGGCAAGCCTAAGTGGAATTTGTGCGAGATACGTTCGCGATTTTCTTTTGAAGCTGTGACGCGAATTGTTGATGGTCGGGGAATGTAGGTGATCGCGGCGGCAAGTAGTAGTGAGTGAATCATTAGCAAATCGCGGCGCGGCGCGATCAACAGCGCCTCCTAAACGCATAAATAAATAGAGTGCTTCTGTTGATATATCGGCAACTAGGCGAATAAACTTAAGGCAAGCGCCATATCTTGTGCTGGCTCGACAACCTTTTTCTTTATGGGAGGTTTTAGTTTTGGTTCGGATTTTATATTAGCGACGAGTTTTGTCGGTTTGGGTTTGGTTCTCTTGACAGGCATTTCTTCAGGAAGTCCATCACGTAGTCGCTCGAAACGTTCGCGAGCTGCATCACTAACACGGGGTGCTGTGGATTCGTTCGTCATCACGATTTGGTCTTGAGGTTTTAATATTCCGCGCGCCCGTGCAAGAATTTCCCAAGTTCGAATTTCCGGATGACAGCCGATTTCTGGACCACCATCATCCGATATAGCAAGCCAACAGGTTATTGGCCCTAGTAAAAACTCGGGTCGCATGGGGTTAGTGACTGTGACAAGCGGTTGTTCGTTGGCACTGCTGGTTAATGCGCGTGTCATCTTCCCACAGCGACATTGCATAAGCATGTCACCAGGATAGCGTCTGGGTAGAATCGGATTAGAGGTTGTTGCCGCTCGGATTCTTGAGTTTCTGCGACTAACGACATCCGTAGTCCATTCGTTAGGGCTACATCCAGGACGAACCAGTCCGTTAATGTCGACTGCGATCCAGCAAGAGGTGATGTTTCCACCGAGATCTGTTTGAGAAAATGCTGCAAGTGTGGTTGCCCCGCACTGACAAATACCGTCCGAGGTCTGAGATGACTGAATCATGCGGTGTCTCCGGAGAGGTTGACGGGTTTGAGTAGATCGTCAAGTTCGTATGGCGGTTAGGTTTTGCGAGTCAGATCCGTCATGGCACGTTTGCGGTATCCGGTTTGGCGACCGTTGATGTAATCGGCGATTTCTCGATCGTTGAGTTTGCGGTCATGCACGAAGTCCATGACGACTTCAAATTTTTCTAGAGACCGTTGAAATACGCCCGACGTGATGATTACTTTTTTGATTGAAGTGATTTTTGCAATGCGAATTGCGGTGCTTTTCGCAAGATATATCTGAACTTCTAGGAGAGTGCCAAGTTTCACATTTCGCGGAAGTATCATTGTTGCGCCATCGTTAGAAATGCTCGTAAATGTGTCGTCACTGAAGTATCCATAGCCGGCGCCGTCAGGCGCGTAACGCCACTTGATTCGGACCATTGCTTCGAGTAGGTTCGCACTTCGAATGTAAGTACCAATCTCTCGAATTTCGCGTGGTATTGAAAATGATGTGAAAACAGTGTTTGCTTCAATGCATGTACTAGCGAAACGAAAGTGCCCGGCGGTATTTTCGTAATCGACGATTGCAGACGTGCCGATTTCAATGTTTTGCATTGGACGGGTGACGAATTTGGTAGAACTAATTTCGTCGATCGGAACGTCTTGAACGGATCGCCCACTGATGACTACGTGGACGAAGGTGTTGATCGCTGGGACCATGGTGATGTTAAATTCTGGTTCGTGTCTGGAATGATCGAATAAGCCCATGGCTGATTACTCGCTTCTTTTTGTTATGTGTATAGAAGTGGAACTAGGCCATCTTCGTAAATGCAGAATGTGATAGCAGCCAGCTTAATATGCAGCCAATCTAACTAACTTTGTGATTTTGTGCGCTCTTGTCTGCGCGGGGGCTCGCAGAGAGCCGGCCCCGCGCTAGGTAAGAGCGCATTAACGCGATCTGCTTGTTTCGTATTGGGTATTATGCCGCGTCACTGTTTTGAATGGTAGTAGTGGAGATAGTGTCGACAGAAGCCTTGTTCCGAGCAGAGTAAATTTCTTCTTCCATTTTGGCGAGCCATTTTTGTGCGGCAGCGCGATCGTGTTCATTGATGCGTTGCTTCTTATCTTTGAATGGCTCGAACCAGGTGGCAAATGAAATATCGGGGAGATTTGGGTTACCTTCTGCTTCAACAGCGTAAATCGTTGCGCTGAGGTCATTGAAAAGCATCTCGAAGAAGCGATCGTCGAATATTTGTGAATCAATATAAATAAAGAATCGAGACTCTCGTTGACTTGGTGGTCGCAAACCAGACATGCTGTTGGTTGATAGATATTGTTTCGCATGATTCATAATGTCGCGCATGGTGAGCGCTTCAGCGACGGAACGAGCACTAAAATTTCGTTCATTACGTAAGCGATCGAGAACATCCGCTACAACGTCGGTGAATTTCATGAGGAATGCGGTATCGTATTTTTCAACGAAGAATTGAGGCAATAGATCGCCGATAGCGTTACCGTCTGGAAGCTCGTCGCCGAAGGCGCTCGTCGCTTCGCGCAGTTCGTCGATGAGATTTTGTGCGGCGGCTTCAATTGCCTCGCGAACTCGATGGGGAACGCGACGTGAACTCAGGATTGGTTCGCCAGCGGATTGACGAATATCAGCGAATGCAAGGAACATTGGCGTACGCTCGCGGCGTAATGAACCACGAGGGATGAGTAACGCGAGTGCCTTTTCGTATCGATCCATGCCGTCGTTGGTGATGACATATCCGGGTTCTTCGTCGTTTGGAGTCCTAGCGATAGCTAGCGTCTCATCAGCATACATCTTGTCGATGAGTGGTTCCAGGTTTGGGCGGTCGCCGTTGCGGCGCTCCCAGTCGTCGAGGATTTCATCGATGGTTAAGGGATCGTCATAACTCGCGATGATTGCTAGGATGTATTGTTCGTCCAGCGCAAAGGACCGCAGATTGTCGCCTTTTTCGTGTGCGTAGGTTGCGAGGATGACAGCCTGAGGCAAACCCTCTGGGCAACGCTTTGTCGCAATTCGGGTACGGCCTGCCGGCGTAAGAATTAGGTTACCATTGTCAATACGAAGGACTGTTCGTTTTTTAACAGCGGCGTCGAGTGCTCGAATTGTGTCCATAAGGCGATGCTCAGGAATAGCTTCCGCTAAGAGCGTAATAACGCGCGCATAGGTTGCGTCCTCGCGTTGGGCAGCAACGACCGCCAAAACGGCGTCGAGCATGTCTTTGGCGTAGATTCCGCCCATAGTTTTCACCTCGCAAGGGTAGTAGATTTGTACAGATAAGGGGAATCCCTATATCTGTCGTATCGACGATAATTTCTTAATTCTGAGTTCGTCGTGAATTTTATCGTCTGATTGTTTTGGGGTTTTAGAAAAGATTGATTTGACGACGTGGAACTTCAAGAATTTCGGCATCGAAGGCCGGGCCGGCGTTTTTGGCTGCTGCGTATCGTGTGACCCAACGTTCGCCGTGCTTGGTTGCTTCGATGATCGCGGCTTTGAGACCGAGGCCGTGGAGCTTGCCGAAGCAGACGCATTCGCAGTCTAATTCTTGGGCATCATAGCAGCGTGAGTCGCAGCGACCGATTTCGTTGGCTTTTGAGTCGTAGACCGACATAATGACCATCAGCGTATTCTCTCTCCTTGGGGAGAGACTGTTCGAAGTTGGTGGGGAGATTCCTGTTTCTGCTGGCTTTTTGAGAGGGAAGTTACTGACGGCGAGGAGATATCTGCTCGTTTTAGGAGGATTTTGAGGAAAGATATCGCACATGGGTGTCATCATGTCCCGTTTCGAATTACCTTTGCCCGAGGCCCCGTGGCTTGCCGAAATTTTGACCAAACGTCGTTCGTTTGAACATTCGCGTTGGCGTAAACAATTTGACAGTATTGATATGCATATTCAGACGCTGACTGAGGAACGTAATGTATCTTTGGCTGTGGCTGATAAAGCTAAGTCATCATACCTCAAATTGTTTACTGATTGTACGAAAGCGTTGGTTTTAGCCGATGCGGGATTTGGCTTGACGGCACATTCTTGGGCCGACAATGTGATACTTTTTGGTCGACCAGCACAGCTCGGTCGAGTGTATGCCGAGGCGCTTTCGCATATTGGGGAAATTGATGCCAAAATTGTAGCGTTGCGACTGCAGATTGAGTCTCTTGCGATGGAACATGTCGAGAAAGCAGCGTCGATCGATGTAGACTTTTTCCTGGAATTTAGTCTCGACAGATACGCTGCATAATTTTTTGTCATGTGGTAAACGAGTATAACTCAAAGAGCCGTCTTTCTGTGTTGTTCAGATCGACGGCTTTTTGTTTTTAGAATAACGATGTTTGTTCTACGTTGGCTTCCACGAGGGTAGCGATTTGGCTATCAAAGATCGAGGGAAGATTTCTTTGAGGGATATCGAGGTCGACTTCGATATAGCATCGCATGCCATCATCACCAATAATTCCAAACTGGCCTGGGACTTCGCGTGGGTCAAACCAGTTCGGAATACCTTCGGTTCGGACTTCTCGTCGAAGGATGATTTCGTCATAACGTCCGTAACGATTGCCTGGTCGATATCGATCGAGGTTTCGTGGCACTTCATGTTCTGACAAAATGTGTTTTGCGAGTTTCGGTCGGCGGCGTTCAAACCACCGACCGAGCTTCTTTACGAGGTCTTCGACGTCATCGATAATCTCGATAATTTCGTAAGCGTGTCGTTTGCTCATGCGACCATCTCGATAAGATTTGGTACCACAACTTCGCCGGATTTGAAGCGATAGGCAAGCGCGTGCGCGATGATTGCTTTTGCTGTTAAACAAGCCACGGCGTTTCCGATCATTTTAACCCGCTCGGACTGAGAAGATGAGTCTTTGAACTTATACTCATCCGTTCCGGATGTGAAACTCATCGCTTTGGAAAGTTCTGAAGCCGCCAACATACGGTAAGTAATGTCGAGTTCCATGAGTTGGCCGTCGACAATGATATATGGTTTGCCTGCGGTTACGCTTATGGCTGCACGATCGAGAATAGTCTGGTCGATTTCGGGTTGTGCGATGTAGCCGGCACCGCGCGTGGTCGCGGTGACGAGTGGTGCATCAAGACTCGGATTTGCATTGTCGAATCCAGAATGCTGACTTACCAGCACTGGATCAGCGTCTTTAATTGCGGGTTGGGCGATATAGCCTGCGCCGCGGCAAGTTGCTGTGACCATGGGTTCGTCTAGGTTAGGGTTCGGAGATTCTTTGTTTTCGAACCCGATATGACGACTAACAAGAACGGGATCCGCCAGATAGAAATGCGGAGCATGTGCTGTCTGGGTGGGAAGCGGTACGTCTACGCTCGTTGCTGTGCTTTGTCCCTTGAGGTTTACGACGATTGGTTCGACGTTAAATCCAGGAGCAACGAGCATGCCTGCGCCGTGTGAGGTCGCCGTCGGCAATGGTTCGTCGAGTGTATGGGTGCGGGGTTTTTGGGTTGGTCGTTCACCAAAATTCGGGGTGATGAACATTTCTGGGATTGCTACTGCTGATGCTTCGGGGGTTACCAGCGCGAATGTGTTTTGTGTGGTCTGGGTTGCAAGAGGTTCGTCGATGGATCGCGGACGACGATCTTTGTCACTATTGGGTCCGGTGGGGCCGTAGTAGCTCGAAATGAATGGTTCTACGGTTGCGGCCAACGGTTGAACAACAGCGAGTGTACTGGTCGTTGTTTGTGTTGGTAGCGGTTGATCGATGGAACGAGGACGGCGATCACGAGTGCCATTTGCCGTTGGCCCGTAATTGGGGGCAATGAATGCCTCGACTGCGGTGGCCGTGGGCTGAACGAGTCCGTGACGTGAAATCGTCGTGATTGTCGGTAATGGCTGATCGGGCGACGCGGTGGTATCGTTGTTGTACGTATGCTGAGGGAGGATGGTTACGTCGGGAACGATGAGAGACAGATTATTCTTCGTCGTTACCGTACGCAGTGGAACATCAAGACTGGTGACCGAGTCGTCCCAAGCCGAGGTGTCGGAAGCATTTGCACGGAGACAGAAGGGTTTTACGACGCCGTGGGATCCACGGCAAGTAATTGTTTGGAGTGGTTCGTCGATTGATGCATGACGCGCGCCGGTGTCGGTGCTTGCACCGTGATTTACCGTAACCAAAAATGTGTCTGGTTGTGTGATGCGGTCTGGTACGGGCTGTGCGAGACCAAAGGTGGTGCCGCCCGCTTTGATGGTGCTTAGCGGTTCGTTGACGTCCGTGGTGTTCGCGGTACCAAATAGTTTGGTAATGACGGGATCGACGACGTTGAGTGTTCCGAGAGTAAGGCGATGATCGCCTTCGAGTGTCGGTTGAACGCTCTCGTGCAATAAAATGTCGTTCCACGTAAGTGTTGCAACCGGAGTACGGAAGATTTCTTCGACGAGTAAACGATGTTGATGTTGTGCGGCAAGTTTTACCTGCTTTACTTCCATCGCTTCGATCTTCGTGAGCTTGCGCTTCAGTGCTTTTGCTGTCGGCAATGCGGCCAATTGCGCGTAGTACATTTCTGTTACGCGCTTAAATCGCTCGACGGATTCAACATATGCATCAGCTAACGGGGTCTTTGAACGCTGGTCCGAAAACCCTATCCCGATTCTCCTCAAAGTTTTGACTACGTGGGGGACACTGCGGGCGAAGATACTCAATCCTTTGACGTCAAAGTCAATGATTCTTCTTGCGGGAACCCAAGGAGATGTTCCAGGGACGCTTGCATTTTTCGAGAATTTGGGGATAGGGAAACTCGCGCGACGGTTCTTTTGGGCGACCATGAAGAAACGCTTACGGGTCGTTGGATCGCCGTGATCTGCGGCTATGACATCCTGAAACGCAACGTCATACCCAAGCCGCTTAATGGCTTTTATGAAAGCAGCAAAGTACTCTCCCTTTTTTTCAGGAATAGGGCGATGAGTAATGGGGTCAATCGGCCCCCATTGACGCAATTCTGAAACATTTTCCAAGACGAGTGTTTCGACATAAAGCTCTTCGAGAAATCGCAAAATTTCGCCAGCAGTGCTGCGACGTTGATCACTAATTGGTCGTGCTCCTCTCGCGCTGGAAAACATCACACAGTTGTGGACAACAATGCCATCCGCTACGTATGATTCGTCTTCTTCTACTTGAAGATTATAAACAGCAACGTTGGTTTTGCCGGTTGTAACTTCGCGAATTGGGTGCCAACGATGGATGTCGCCATCCACGCATTGGGTATGATCGGGATGAAGGGGCTCGTAATAGCAGAATTTGTGCTGAAGGCGCGTTTCAAACGTGCGACCTTCAATAGTAACCCCTTTACTCTCGACGGCCAACATGGATACATGGTGACCCAGTGATTCGGCAATGAGGCGAAGACCCAAGGCGAGCTTCTTCGAGACTGAGTTGCCGCTGACTTCGTTTCGGATCGTCTTCGATCCATCGGCGGACAGATATCCGTCTAGAAGTGATTGACGGAATGACTCTGCCATTCCAAGTGCCCAGGCAGGGATTGTTTTGTTTTCAGCTCGGCGACCGAATTGTGCTTCAAGCCATGCGACGAGACCGGTGTGCCCGGCTTCGAACAAGGTGGCAGTGCGAACGTCACGGCGACGGAATCGAAGAAATCCTTTTCCAGCGCGTTTTTGACTTGCGGGCGGGGCGTATCTCGTCAATATAACGTCAAGCTCGTCGGCTTCGTGTTTGCCGCAACAAATCGTTACTTCGTCGCCATCTGCTTTGTTACAGAGTGATCCATCACCAAGATATCGGCCGACGAGCCAGAAGAAATCTTCGTCGAAATTCATGCCGCGTCCCGGGACTTCAGGGATTTCTAGTTCTGGGTATGAAGTCGGTACGGCCCAATAGGATTCGCTTGTAAGAGCCGAGGCTTCTGTCCACTTTGGGTCGGACATAATGCGATCGTAGCTACGGTTGGTGTTGTTCCACTTCCGTGATCGTTCGCGGGCGAAAAATGGATGATTTGCTGTTGTCTCTAGGCCAGGATGTCCATGGCCACGGACGATAAGCGTTTCGGGAGCGTTTGTCTGGCGTGTCGCAACAACTCGGCGATAACGGCCCTTGTGGGTAAGCGCCATCATGCCGGGTTGGATGATCTCGATCGGAATCAATCCGTCCGTGGTAAGAATGAGAGTACCTGCAGCGAAGCACTCAGGCGAGGCCAACATAATGTCGACATAACCGCCGGGAATTGCTTCTAACGGAAGTACTTCTTGGATGCCACTGTTGATGACCGTCACGTCGCCGAGGTTTTCTCTCGCATTGTCGAGCGCGACACTCCAATGATTTATCAGGGTGTGCTTTACGTGGAAGCCTGCGTCTCTTGCGGCTCTTAGCAATCCGGTAGAGAATCCGCCCGCTCCGGAAAAGCAATCGAGCGCAATTAATTCGCCATCTACGCGCTTCGAAACAAGCTTGGGATTTTGCTTAAATGCGGATGCGCGCTTGCCGAGTGCTTCGATTTCGGTGTTGTAAATTGCTGCAAGTTTGGTGGCCATAGAAAATACCTCTTAAAAATTTCAGACTGGACAGTGGCGTGGCTTCTTGCGCACTCCCGGCCCTACGCGATTGCGAGGGCCGGGGTGTGTGCGAACGCGCGAAGCGAGAAAAGTAGAAAAAGCTTGCCTCATGGCACGCTTCGGGAACTTCGGGGAGATTTGGGGATAGTGCCAGAGCTATCGTAGCTTGGCACTAAGCCATATGGGTGGCACAGTGGGGAGGGATTAAACGTTCTTTTTGATCGAGTTAGTCGGCTCGATCTTCTTCTTGGCAGCGTTCAAGAAAGGCTTTGACCCATAGCAACTCTTTTATATGGCTTGTCTGCGCGGCTTTACATCGTTTGATTGCGGCCAGATAGCCGGCAGCTTTCGTGCCGGGCATTTTTTTGGACCGGGAGAGTTCCTGGCGAAGATCGGCAATTTGGTCGTCGATTTGAGCTATGGCGAAGGCGGCCTTGCTCGGGTACGCTTCGAAATCGTTTCGCTGGTTACTACCAATCGGGAAGGTGGTGCGAGTTAGAGATCTGCCAGTATCGTGAAGTTCTAGTAAATCGGGGTAATTGAGTAGTAAGTGGCGGGGGACGGTGTGTCCGTCACGCATGGCTGCGCGCAAAAGCGTATAGTACGAGTTTTCGTTCCACTCAATATGGCTGTATTCGAATTGTGTTGCTTTGTCGGGGAAGATGGTTGTGCACTCCCGGCGGATAAGGACAGCGGCCTGTGTGATAAGGCTGCGATGTGCTTCGCATTCGTTCTCAAAGCGATCAAGCGCATCGGCCATGGCTTGTGGTAGTCCGGTGTAATCACGAATGCCTGGATATTTGGCACCGTCGAGAATTTCTGTGAGCCATTCGGATGCACCGAGACGAGGTTGGCAGAATTCCGCACAGGACATTTCCCAAGGTGCGATACCTATCCAAGTTGTACGACCAAGATGCTCTTCTTGTAATTCTTGGTAATTGGTCTTTGATTTTTCGGACATGTTGTTTCCTGTGTGGGAAATACAAAAAGACCGTGAGCAAACCTGCGGGCGCAGGCTTGCTCGTCAGTCCTTATGATTTCGGATATCGGGTTGTTAGACCATTGCGACTTGGGGTTTTAATGGCTCCCATCCCATGGGGGCGATTTCTTCGACGTGGTTGAGGATAAGGTTCTTTTCGCTAACCTCATCTTCAGGTTCGTCGTCGGTGACCATTCGTTGTTTGGATTTCACTTGGGCTCCGACAGCTACGATGGCGCCTTCGATGAATACTTCATGATAGTTGTCGTATTGGTTAGGGAAGATAACGACTTCGATGGAGCCCGTACGGTCTTCGATCGAGGTGATCATCATTTGCTTGCCAGCTTTCGTCGTGATGCGGCGGATCGAGCCGACCATTCCACCGACGACAGCAGAGTTGCCGGCATCGAGCTTTTTGGCTGCGCTAATCGTGATGGCTTTGCGGCGATTGAGCAAGTTTTGGGCAGCGTCGACAGGATGTCCCGAAACGTAGATGCCCAATCCCTCGCGCTCCCAGTTGAGTTCCGCCGTACGTGTTGCCGTTGGGGTGTTCGGGAGTTTTGGCTGCTCGATGATTTCGTCAATGCCGCCGAAAAAATTGAGTTGTCCGGCGAGTTCGTCTTTAATATCGAGGTTGGCTCGGTCAAAGGCGTGGTCGAGCGCGGCGATTTGTTGGGCACGGTGCCCGTCGATTCCATCGCACGCGCCGACCTTGATCAGATTTTCGACCGTTTTCTTTGCCACGCCGCGGGGACGGGTTCGGGTAACGAGATCAAAGATCGATTCAAAGGGGCCGTTGGCTTCGCGTTCGTCGATGATGCCCTCGACGCTGGATGATGAGAGTCCCTTGATGGCACCGAAACCAAAGCGGATTGCACCTAAAACAACGGCAAAGTCGGTTTGGGATAAATTGACGTCTGGTGGAAGTACGTCAATCTTTCGTTGACGTGTCTCTTCGATATATTCGACGAGCTTCTCGGTGTTGTCGATGGAACTCATGAGTGCGGCAAGATATTGCAGCGGGTAATTTGCCTTGAGGTACGCGGTTTGATACGATATCCAGCCATACGCCGCGGCGTGCGACTTGTTAAAGCCGTATCCAGCGAATGGCTCGACGAAGGCGAAGATGTCGCGTGCGATATTCTCGGCAATGCCGTTTTGTACGGCATGTTCGACGAATTTGACGCCTTCTTTTGCGACTTTTTCGGTTTGCTTTTTGCCCATGACTTTGCGCAGATTATCTGCTTCGGCCATAGTATATCCGGCAATGCTCTTCGCAATCTCCATGACTTGTTCTTGGTAACAGGCGATGCCGTTTGTTTCGGCGAGAATCGGCTCTAACTTGGGATGGAGATAGGTCGCTGTTGTGTGCCCGTGTTTGTTGGAAATGTATTGTGGAATCCAGTCCATTGGACCCGGACGATACAAGGCAACGGCCGCGATGATGTCTTCAATGCGGTCGGGTTTCATTTTTACGAGCATGTTGCGCATGCCGTCGGATTCGAGCTGAAAGACACCAGCGGTTTCGCCGCGGGTGAGCATTTCGTACGTTGGCTTATCGTCGTCTGGAATCGTCGCAAGGACAAAGTCGGGATTCATCGTCCGTTGGATTTCTTTTTCTGCGGCACGCATGAGCGTTAAATTCCGCAGCCCTAAGAAGTCCATCTTGATGAGACCGAGTTCTTCGATCCAGCCCATCTCGAATTGGGTGTTGATGGTTTTCGATCCGTCGCTTTCGTCGGTTAACATGATCATGGGGAGGTAGTTGGTCAATGGGGCGTCGGCAATGACGATTCCCGCAGCGTGGGTTCCGGTGCTGCGAACAAATCCTTCGATACGTTCGGCCATTTCCATGAGCTTGTGGATCGTGGGGTCTTGCTTTTCGATTGCGACGAGCTCGGGAACTTCTTTGCGGGCTTGTTTGACCGACATGCCCTTCGGGCCACTGGGAATCAGCTTTGCGAGCTTGTCGACCACGGGTAGCGGGATTTCAAGGACGCGTGCGGCGTCGCGAACGGAGCCTCGGGCCAGCATTCGGCCAAAGGTGACGATACCGGCAACTCGGTCTGCGCCGTATTTCTCGATGACATAACGGATCACGCGTTCGCGTCCTTCAATGCAAAAATCCGTGTCGATATCCGGCATGGAGACGCGCGAAGGGTTGAGGAATCGCTCGAAATACAGTCCGTAACGGATTGGGTCGAGCGCCGTGATGGCCAGGCAGTAGGAGACGATCGAACCGACGGCAGATCCGCGACCAGGGCCGACGGGGATATCGTTGTCTCGCGCGTACTTGATAAAGTCCCAGACAATGAGAAAATAGGAAGAAAATCCCATTTTTTCGATGATGCCGAGTTCGTAGTCGAGGCGCTCGCGGAGTGCCGGGTCTGTGGCAATGCGTTCGTTGCCGTAGCGCTTGCGTAATCCGCCTAAGGCGAGTTTGCGCAGATAGGCGACGGGGGTGACGGTTTTGCCATCGGCGTCGGTTTGCTTTTCGACGGGAATGGGGTATTCGGGAATGTGGAAGCCGTCGGGCTCTAGGTTGATATTAATGCGCGCGGCGATCGCGAGCGTGTTGTCACATGCCTGCGGAATGTCTTTGAACGTTTCGCGCATTTCTGCGGGTGATTTGAGATAGAACTGATCTCCCGCAAACTTGAAGCGGTTCGGGTCTTTCAGCGTTGCCGCGGTGCCGACACACAGTAAGAGATCGTGGAAATCGTGATCACAGGCTTCGAGATAATGGGAGTCGTTTGTGGCGACGAGCGGTACGTGGATATCTGAAGAGAGCAAGAGCATGGCAGCCTCGACTTTGTTTTGGTCGTCGAGACCGTGGCGCATGATTTCGAGGTAGAAGCGGTCGCCAAAAATAGCTTTGTAGGCCATTGCGGCATCGCGGGCAGCCTGGTAGTCGCCGCGCTGGAGCGGTTCTTGCACGAGTCCGGAAAGACAGCCAGAGAGGCAAATAATGCCGGCATTGTGCTGTGCGAGGACTTCCATGTCGATCCGGGGCTTGTA
>Ga0182016_10001893_pt1 | contig 25047 bp, 22 predicted proteins | sample 712S2MmetaG_FD_120491 | JGI IMG/M metagenome (GOLD analysis project Ga0182016, IMG submission 120491) | Permafrost microbial communities from Stordalen Mire, Sweden - 712S2M metaG | ecosystem: Environmental > Terrestrial > Soil > Wetlands > Permafrost | place: Sweden: Stordalen | collected...
CGGGTATTCCGACGCGTCGTCGGTGAGTCGCCCAAGGAATACCGCGCACATCTTCCAAACGCCTTAAGGCCCAATTCCCGACGAAATAAGCACGACCTCTCGAAATGGAAGCCGGTTGCGTCTTCCCACGGCATAACAGGTCAAGATTATCAGTTATTTCCGAAAGCTCCGTCCAGATGGACGTCAATTACCACCAAGAGTCGTGGCAATACCAGGTGATGGCGGAAGGTGAAGTTGTCCGCCCAGGCGGAACGAGTCCTGCCGCACCCGACCTGGATCCTTGGTGGGCAGACGGTGCATTTCTCGCACTCAATCCCTCGATGGGCGACAAATGTGTCTTTGCAAAAACCGCAACCCTGCTTCACTGGCTTTGTCCTTTTGAAAACGTCAATGATAGGCAAATCGCTTGGCAAATCGCCGCTGAAGCGACTGCGTTCCCTTGTAGAATCGTAAAAAAGCAACGTCCTTTGAAGGCGCTGCCCTCCCTGATGAAAATATTTGCGGGACGCTGCCAATCTGTCATATTCAAGGAGTCGGAATGAAACGGCGATCTATAACAGAATCGCGCCGGTCAGGAACGGGTCAAGACTGTGGACCTGGCTTCGGAAAACTGGGGACCTCATTTTTGCATCAATTTGCATCAGTGTTCGCACTGTCCGGCGTGTTTCGGTGCGGAATTGCCGCCAAACATGGTTTTCGGAACGCTGTAAGTATCAGCAATTTAACAAGATACGGAATTTTTCAGCCATGATTCGAATCCCTTCGCTCGCTCCATTTTTCTCCTCGGAGAGCCTTTCCCCTTGATTTTTAGTGACGATTTAGTGATAGTGTTGGCATGATCATGCGACAAAGCGATGGGGCCCTGGTGGCCCGGTCGAAGCAGAAAAAACCGCGAAAGTACCCGGTGGAGATCTGGGCAGGCAGGAGCCTGATTCGCATTTTGCGCGACCCGCTCCACATTCCGATCAAGCCACGAGTCGGCGAAATTGCAGATCCAAATCGCAAGATCGTCAAAAAGAAGTACGATTCATATTTGGTCGAATACCCTCAGGGCAGCAAAGTGCGCCGCAGACGGCGCAGCACATACGACAAGGCCCACGCACTGGCGGATCAAATCAAAGTCAAGTTGATTAACGGCGAGGTCAAGGCCGCGGATTTGGTTGCCCTTCGGCGCGCAGAAATCAACCCGATCCATCTGTTATACACGGCGGTAACACGTCCCGGAAACCGGGCGGATCTCATCGCCGCTCTCCGTGGCGGCGCTCATCCCAATGGTCTTCCGTTTGCAAGACGGCTTCGCCCGATCGCTCGCGCCGCAAAAATTAAACGGCTGGATCTCGTCAAGATACTGATTCGAGCGGGAGCCAACGTCCACGCCAACAAAGAGAGTGCCTTGTATTACTCCGTATGGAAGTCGTGATCACCCGCGATGCCTCGTCAACCGGGATTGGCGAATAACGAAAGCGTTGCTCGAAGCGGGCGCGGACTTGCATGCGAATGACGACTCTTTTCTCATGTTCGCACTGTGGCGGGTCGATATAAAAACGGTGCGGTTGCTTCTCGCACATGGAGCCGACCCCAATTCCTTCGGGTTGATTTCCCTTTGCGAAAAAGTGAGCAGCAAGGGAAGCCAAAGGAAGCGGGGTCAAATTCTCCGGGCGCTTATGGCCGCGGGAGCAAAGACCCCTTTTCGGTTCGGCGACGCATTTCTCCGCGCCAGAAATAACCCATACATGCTCCGAATTTTGCTCGGGAAGTGTGCAGAGCCGGAACGGGCCTTTGTCGCGCCAGATACCACCTATCTTACTTTAGGCCCCAACTACATGTCAGAGAAGTTTGAGCTTTGTAGAGCTCTTGTGCATCTGGCCTCAGTGGACAAGCGATGGAAGGCATCAAAAATCAGGTGGGTGGTGTCGTTCAGCGCTGCGCTCAATTCATGGCCGCCGGTTGATGGGTCCGGGTACAAGGTCGAGGACTACAACAAAAGGTTGGTTGAAATTCATCGGGCTTTCAGCAGCTTTGCTTCTCCCGATTTTGTGCATACGCCGTCAGCATTGGTGATGGCGCAAATGTTGTAACGCAGGAAAAGACGGGCAGTGACGAGTTCGAGGTCAAGACGGTCGGTGGGAAAGCCCGGACCGGTGGACAGGTATAGCCGAAGAACCGACGGCCCGGAAAGCATACTGGTCTCAGGTCAACGCCCAGCGCCGAGCTGGGCGGTTGGGACACGAAAAAGCTCCTTAACCAAAATGTGTCCGTGGCAGTGTCGCAAAATGGCGCCGCCGCGAGTCCTTGCGGGAAAAAACGTCACACTGCGAGGCGAATCAAACTCACTCCCACGGGTGAAGTCGCGCGGCGCGTGAGTCGACGCCCTGCACGGACCCGCGCGAAGAAGGGGCTGCAAAGCAGGCTGAGCAATTCAAATGAAGTTTAAAACGGTCGAACAGGTGTTCGTGCATAATTTTGAAGCCCTCCAACAATGGCGCAAGGAGCTGTTCGTTCCAGGTCGATTGCCAGAAGCAGTACGATACTTTATCGCAACCCAACTTGTTGACCCTGGGGCTATATTCGTGGACAAGCCGAGATTCCAGGATTCAAAGAGGCTGGTTTTCTCCGACGCAAGCGTGTTGGTGTTACCGGATAACCTGTCTGTGGACATGGAAGGTTTCGAATGGGATGAAGAAACCCGGGACCTCTGTGCCGAAATTCAACGAAACATTCGTTTGCTCACCCGCGAGCACCAGGCCAGGAAGTTGATCCAGAGAGCCCTTGAAATAGTGGACTCAATCGACAGAATTTACCCGTATGGCAAGGAGGAGGTTCAAACCGTCGGGTATCTGGAGTGGGCACTCAGGCAAAAACTGATGGAAGTTTTTAGCCTTGATCAGTGCCGAGTACGATTCCTTCGCTGTTTGCCCCAAATTCTCAAGCGCGCCGAGCGACTTCTCGTCCGCTTGCCTCAGATCCGCGCAGTGTTTGCGGCGTGGCTCGCAAGGCAAATGGGCCATCGGTCTGGTCGACGCGGTCGGAGCAATCGCTGAATCTCAGCATTGCACGCCTATCGACTGATTCGCGCCGATTCCCGAAGAGGGAGGTACGGAAATCTTTAATAGTACATTCGCGATTGCGGTGGGCCAAGCCACCATTCCCAGCCCAGCCAATTTGTCGTTCAGTCTACTCCGGAGTTCCTGGCAATCAGATCGGTCCTGGAGCCGTGTCTTTCGCTGGGCGATTTGTTCTGGTGCCACGTGCTTTTGCCGGGAAAATAGAAAACCATTTCTCTGCTTCCTGTGGTGTTGTGATTTCAAGATAATCGCGGGCAATAGTTCCGGGGCTGTTCCCGCTTTCAAAGGCCACCGTCTTTGGGTCCTTGGTTTCGGCAACTCGATACGATATGTACGAATTTCGAAACTTGTTCTTTCCAGTCTTCACACCAACTGAAACCCCGTGCCGCTTCCACGCATGGGCCACTGAGTTTGGAGTTGTCCAGAGTTCGCAAATGCGGCCCTCCTCTTTGCGGTACGGCAGCAGCCAAGACTTCAAATTGGGTTTCAACGGAATGAGCCGGCGTTGATCGAGCTTTGTAATTAGTTTCCCCAGGATGATGCAGTCCTGGTCAAATTTGATCATTCCCCATGTCAAGACGATCATTTCCTCGGTTCGGACGCCGCTGAAAGCCTTGATCGCCAAGCTCGGGAGCAACGTCGGGGCAGCGGTGGCAAGAAGCGCCTCTATTTCCTCCGGCGCGAAAAACTCGTTCTCGGCTGTGATTTCTTTGACGGCGGCGGTGTCGTCCGCGGCGGTGCCAAGGTCCTTCGGCAGGTAGCGGTTCTTTCGTGCAAAATTGAACAACTGAACGATGGAGCGACGGTAATTGTTGCGAGTTTTGCCAGTCACCTCCGCGCCTTTCTTCTCTTTGGTTCGGGATCTTAGGTCCCGCAACCAGTTGTCAATTTGCGCTGTGGTAATATCAGTAATTCTTCCTGGAAATGACGCCGCAAAAAAGGTGAGGCGAAGGCGCAAGTCGCGCCTGTGGTAATCGCCTCTTTTGTCCTGTTTCAAAGCCTCCAACAGCTCACCGAGGACTTCTTTGACGGTTTTATCGGGGATGACCGCCCGTCCGTGCAGTTCGTAGAAATCGACGATGGTTGAGATGGGAATGCCATTTAGGCGCTTATAGACCGCGTCCAGTTGGTAAACCGCCGCTGGGACGGTGAGGCCGTAAGGCTTCAGCATTTTCGTCGCGTCCGCGTAGTGTTTGGCGACCTGATCCAAGGGCTCTTCCACTAGGCTTCTTAAATGTTCGGTGGCCGCCAGATAGACCTCTTGGTCGCGCCCATCCGCGACTACTATTTGCTGCCGGGAATTGACATGACATGTGAAAACCTGCGCGTTGCCGAGGACAACGGCGTCTATCTGGATGCATACCGGTTCGAGACGCTTGAATATTTCTTCGGCATGGCAGCACGCGTAAAACTCCAAGAAGCCGCATGAAAGATGAAGTGATTATGATCCCGATTGACCGGATTCGCATACTGAATCCCCGGCACCGGGACAAAAAGAAGTTCGAATTAATTGTACAGAGCATCCGAAACCTCGGATTGAAAAAACCGATCCAGGTCAGTCTTCGCTCAACCGATGAGCCGGAGGGCCCGGGCTACGACTTAGTGTGCGGGCAGGGGCGAATTGAAGCGTTTATCGCGCTGGGGCACAAAGAAATTCCGGCCATTGTCGTTGAGGTGTCGAAGGAGGAGCGATTACTGCGAAGCCTGATTGAAAACATGGCCCGGCGCTTACCGCCGCCGCTGGCATTGATGAACGAAATCGAACGGCTGAGAGAACAAGGTTATTCCAACGTCGAGATCGGGCAGAAGCTGGATATTGCGGATACGACCGTCGGAGGGTATATCGCCTTGAAAAAGGCCGGGGAGGAACGCCTGCTGGAAGCGGCCGTCAGCGGGCGTATTCCCTTGGGCGTCGCAATGGAAATTGCCAAGGCGGACACGGTCGAACTGCAGCGCGAACTGTTGAAGGCCTACGAGACCAAGCAATTGAACGGGACCTCGATTCGGGCCGTAAAGCGCCTAATAGATAAGAGACGCTTAATTGGCAAAAAGCGCGACACCAACCCCCAGCAGCGAAAAAGCAGGACCAGCGCCGAAAGCTTGGTCAGCACCTACCGACGTGAGAGCCAGCGCCAAAGAGCACTTGTCAAAAAAGCCAGGGTGTGCGAGGCGAAGCTGATCTTCATCACGCAGGCTTTCATGAAACTGGTGGCGGACGATAATTTCGTGACCCTATTGCGGGCAGAATCCCTCGCCACCATGCCCAAGAATCTTCACGACGAACTCACGATCAAACGAAAGGAGGCGGCATGAGCGAGGTGAACTTGGGCTTTGAAATGCGCCGGATCCGGCTTGCCTTGGCGGACATTCTTCCCGTGCGCCAGGTCAAAGATCCGTACAATATCAAGCGCTACCGGACCATCCGCGCTTCCATCAAGGAAGTCGGCCTGATCGAACCGCTCATGGTTTATCCATTTAAAGCCGGTCCCGGAAAATATCTGCTCCTGGACGGCCATTTGCGTTATTCCGTGCTCAAAGAACTGGGCCAGATCGAAGCGGAATGTCTAATCGCCAAGGAAGACGAGAGCTTTACGTATAATGCGCGCGTCAACCGCCTCAACCCAATCGCGGAGCACAAGATGATCATGAAGGCCATCAACAGCGGCGTGAAACCCGAGCGGATTGCCGCCGCGCTGAACCTGACCGTCCAGGACGTCAAGGCGTCCATGTCTTTGCTGGATGGAATTCACGCGGAGGCGGCCGATCTCCTGAAAGACAAAACCGTCTCCCCAAAGGCCATCCGGCTCCTGCGGAAAGTGACATCTGTTCGCCAGATTGAAATCGTCGAATTCATGATCAGCGCCAACAATTTCACGGCCGGTTACGCGGAGGCCCTTGTCTTGGGCACCCCGAAAGACCAATTGGTCAATCCCGAGGAACCCAAGAAAAAGAAAGGGTTGTCGCGCGAGGAAGTCGCGAAGTTGGAAGAAGAAATGGAGACGATCGAGCGCGAAGTGAAGGCGGTGGATCAAGCCTACGGCGAAAATATGCTCAATCTGACCTTGGCGCGCGGGTACGTTAAGCGCCTCTTGGAAAATGCCAAAGTCGTACGGTTTTTGAACGGTAACTATCCCGACATCCTGGCCGAATTTGAGTCCATCGCCGCCATCGACGCGGTTTGAACGGAGGCTGGAACAAACGTTTTCCGCAGCAAGTCCGCCCATAGCCCCTATTCCGCTGCGAATAGGTGTGCAATTCACGCGTACCGACCGCAACATTAGCTAGTTTTTCCATCATGGACGCCGGACACAAAACGCTTCCAATCGGCCAGCAAGTGTCCCTACCGGGACACTTCGACCAGCCTGTTGTCTTGGAGGCAGCCCGTCCGCTGGCAAATGGTTTTGAATGCCGCGTCCGCTTGCCTGATGGCACCCTCGATGAAGCAGTCATCTCAACTGAAGAAGCCAACGCCCTTGCAGGGACGGTGACGAGGGCCGACGACAAGACACACCTGGCGAATGGGGACCATCTCCGCTTGCTTGTGGAATCCGCCCGAATTCGCCTTGCCTACACCCACGACCGCCATTTTGCCGTCAGCATGTCCGGGATTCGCACGTTACCGCACCAGATTGAAGCGGTTTATATTAAGATGCTTCCGCAACCTCGGTTGCGCTTCTTGCTCGCGGACGATCCGGGTGCCGGCAAAACCATTATGGCCGGCCTGCTGATCAAGGAACTGAAGCTCCGGGAGGCAATTGAACGCGTCCTCATTCTCTGCCCTTCGCCGTTGACGATTCAGTGGCAGGACGAAATGCTCCGCTGGTTCGGCGAGTCGTTCGACATGATTTTTTCAGCTGTTGACCAGCAACAGCTCACGAATCCGTGGCAACGCTCAAACCAAGTTATTGCTTCGATTGACTACGCCAAACAGGACGAGGTCCGTGAGCGCGTGTGGCAACAACGCTGGGACTTGGTGATCATTGACGAGGCCCACAAATGCAGTGCCTACACCAAGAGCTCGACCGGGCGGGGTGACGAAGTGGCGAAGACAAAACGGTACCAACTGGCCGAGCACCTCACCGCGCAACCCGCCGGCCACGTCGTTCTGCTCACGGCCACCCCGCACCACGGCGATGATGACCGCTTTGCCCATTTCATTCGCCTGCTTGATCCCGACCTTTTCCCCGAACCGCACAGGCTCGCAGGCAAGGCCGGTGAAATCCGGCGCGACATTCTCCGCTTGGGACCGGATTGCCCGTGGGCTTTGCGCCGGTTGAAGGAAGACCTCAAAGACATGGAAGGCCGGCGTCTGTTTCCCGACCGCCACGCCCACACCATCGCGTTCCGCCTGAACCGTGACGAATATGATCTTTACAAGGCCGTCACGGCTTACATTAATGAATTCCTGCCCCAGGCCAGCGGCAGGAAAAAACAGAGTGTCGCGCTGATCCGCACCGTCCTGCAACGCCGACTGGCCAGTTCAACGCTGGCAATTTTTGAATCCATCCGGCGACGTCTCGAAAAGCAGCAGGCTCTTTTGAAAGAGTTGGAGGACCTGCCACCCGCGCAACGCGCCCGCCGACTGGCCCAACTGCAAGGTCACTTGACCGACGCCGAACAGGACGAGGACGACCTCGACGAAGCCGAACGCGACCAGCTTACGGATGAGTTCACCGCCGCAGTTGAACTTGACCAACTCCGGTCCGAGATCGTCGCGTTACAGGAGTTGCTTTCCCGCGCTCGCCGCGTGCGTGACCAGGGTGAGGACTCCAAACTTTCTGCTCTTAAAGAATGTCTCAAGAGGGCAGAGTTCAAGGAATTGACCGACGGCCGGGGAAAGTTGCTTATCTTTACCGAGCACAGGGACACGTTAAAGCACCTGCATCACCATCTCGAAAAATGGGGTTACACCGTGACGGAAATTCACGGCGGCATGAATCCTCACGAACGCAAGCACGCCCAGGAGGAATTCCGCACAGCGCGCCAAATCTGCATTGCGACCGAGGCGGCCGGCGAAGGCATCAATCTTCAATTCTGCCGGTTGATGATTAACTACGACCTGCCCTGGAACCCAACGCGCCTGGAACAGCGGCTGGGCCGCATCCATCGCATCGGGCAGGAACGAGACTGCCACGCTTTCAATTTTGTGGCGGCACAGTCCGAGGAAGGTCAGGACATCGTTGAGGGCCGAATCCTCACCCGTCTCTTGGAAAAGCTTGAACAAATGCGCGCAGTCCTCGCCGACCGCGTTTTCGATGTCATCGGCGAAGTGCTTTCGCTCAACGATGTCAATCTGCCGGACATGCTTCGCGAAGCCGCGCATGACCCTCGCCGTCTGGAAGAATACCTGGACAAAATTGAACAGGTTGACCCGCAATTGCTCCTGAAATACGAGCACGCCACCGGCATCGCGCTGGCCCGCGCCAACGTGGATTTCTCGGGATTCCAACGCGCCAATGTGGAGAGCGAGGAATGCCGGCTCATGCCACGCTACGTGGAGGAACAATTCGTTGAAGCATGCGCCGAAATCGGCTTGAAGATCGAACCCCGCGCAGACGGCCTATGGCGCATTGAACACGTCCTGGCAGATTTGCGCTCGGACCGGCTGGAATCCGTTCGCCGCTTGGGAAAACCCGAAACCGCGTATCGCAAGGTTACGTTCCACAAGGCGCACCTTGACGAGGACCAGCACCTTGATGCCGTCCTGCTTGGCCCCGGCCAACGCCAGCGTGCAGGTCATGCTCTTTGCCGACCGTCTGGAAGTGTGGAATCCAGGAGAGTTGCCGCCGACGCTTACGCCGGAGTTATTACGCAAACCCCACGCCTCGATTCCCCGCAATCCGCTCATCGCCGAACCGCTGTTTCTGGCTCATTACAATGAGAAGGCCGGCACGGGGACGATTGATATGATTGCACTGTGCCGGGAAGCCGATTTGCCCGAGCCGGAATTCCGGCAGGACGGTGGACAGTTCGTGATGACCCTGTGGAGAGATTGGTTGACGGAGGCAGTGATCAGGAGCCTGTCGTTGAACGAACGCCAACAGAAGGGATTACAGCAACTCAAATCGGCCAGACAGATCACCAGTGCGGAGTACCAGCAACTCACCGGCACCAGCCGGCAAACGGCGACGCGCGATCTTTACGAGCTGGTCAAGAAAAAGGTTCTCGTCAGTCGCGGTCGAGGGCGAGGCGCGCATTATGTCTCGGCCAGGCGAATGCCCCAGAAATGACCCAAATGCCTCAGAACGATTACCAACGGATATGACCCAGAAATGCCTCAATTGCCTCACACATTCTCTATGAGCACCACCATCATCAAACCTTGGGTCGAATCTGTCATCCTGCACCCGGATGTTTTGTCGCCCAATTTTTCGGAAGACATTTTCGCCCTGGACTTGGGGCCACTCGCCGACGGCAACAAGAATGTCCCCGCCGTCTATCGTGACCCGGAGCAATTCTTCCGCGCCTCTTATCTGACGAACGGTTTGAAGTCGTTGTTGCAGGACGTATTATCCCGCCTGGCCGGTGGCGGGGGCAACCGCGTCATGAAACTCATCACGCCCTTTGGTGGCGGTAAATCTCACACGCTCGCGTCCCTTTTCCATTCCGCCCGCCACCGCAACGCGCTGGACGTGATTCCTGAAGGCAAGCCGTTGCCCAAACCCGGCAAGGTGAACACCGCCGTTTTCGACGGCCAGTTTTTCAGCCCAGCCAACGGGAAGGATTTCCCTGACGGCACAGGCAAGGCTAACACCGCTTGGGGCTGGGTCGCCTGGTCACTTCGCGGAGCAGTCGGTTACGAACTGCTCCGCAAGGACGACGAGGCCCGGGTTGCGCCGGGCGGCGACGACATCATGAAATTGCTTGGCGATGCCCCAAATCTGATTCTGCTCGATGAGGTCCTGGAATACCTCATCAGTGCGGGCGGCATTAAAGTCCTGGACACGACCTTGCGTGATGAGACATTGAATTTCCTGAAACGCCTCACAGTGGCAGTCGGCAACAGCCCCAACAGCGTGATGGTATTCTCGTTGCAGTCGAGCAAACGCGAATCACTCGACTACATCAATCTGCTCCAAACGATTGACCATTTGGCCGCCCGCAAAGACCAGCGCCGTGAGCCGGTGGAGGGCGACGAGGTGCTTCGCGTCATCCAGCGCCGCCTGCTGGGCGCGATGCCCACGGAAGTGGATTCCACGCCAGCAGCCACCGCCTATCAGGAGGTCGTCACTCAAATGCGTCGGGCCTACGCAAAAAGCCCGGCTGAGCAACAACAGGCGGAACAGGAGGGCGTTGAATTGCGTAACCGCATTCGAGCTGCGTATCCGTTCCATCCGGCTCTGATTGACTTGATGCGTGAACGTTGGGCGGCCATCCCCGACTTCCAGCGTACTCGCGGCGCGTTGCGCTTTCTTGCAGTCTGCTTGCGCGCGGCGCACAACGCGGGGACCAGCAGGGCTGTGTTGGGGCCAGGCGACATTCCGCTCCTCGATCCGGCAGTCCGGTTGGCATTCTTTAAGGAAGTCGGCCAGCAATCCGACTTCCAAGCGTGCCTGGAACACGATTTTGTTGGTGCGAATGCTCGCGCGCGGCGCATTGACGAACGTCGGGCCAAGGAATTCCCCGCCGAGGCGCTCAAACGGCCGGCCACCCGGATTGCCACCACGATTCTGATGTATTCGTTTGGCGGACTCCGGCGCGAGGGGGCGAGCGAAACGGAAATGTTGCCGCCGGGCATCACCGAGGCCGATTTGCTCGCCATCTGCGTTGGCCCGAGCCTGGACAGCACGACGATCCTCGCCTGCCTGAAAGAGTTGAAGGAGCAATGCCTTTACCTTCACTTTGACGGCGTTCGCTACTGCTTCAAGAAAGACCCCAACATCACCCTGCTGGTTGAGCAGGAAGCAGACGTGGTCGCTCGCGACGAAGATTTAGTCCGGGACAAAATCAAGGAAATGCTGGAGGCGCGACTCGCTGGCCACAATATATATATATGGCCAGCCAAGTCTGGTGACGTGCCGGATAAAGAGCCGGAATTTATCGTCGCCTACATGTCACTTGAATTCGGCGCGGAAAGCAAACCGGAACAGCAACGAATCGCCAAAGACATCATTGAAAAATACGGCGACAAGCCTCGTTCCTTCCGTAACGGGCTCGGCCTGGCCGTGCCGACTGCGGAGCAAATCGAAGTGCTGCGCCGGGCGGTCCGCTACTTAATCGCCATCGACCGCGTAAAAACGAAGGCCAAGCAACACAATCTAACCGATGAGCAACGCGGGCAGTTGCGGGAGCGGGAGTCGACCGAAAGAGCTGCCGCGGAGTCAGCGTTGCTGAAGCTTTACACGGAGGTTTGGCTCCCCAAGGTCAACGGCTCAGGTATCGGCGTCGAATCGGTCGCGGTTGGCGGCAGACCATTACAGACGACGTTGAATGAGAAGAAGGAGGCGCGCATTCACGACCGGGTCATGGAGCTCTTGACCCAAGTGCAAAAGCGGGTCTTCGACACCGTGACGCCCGGCAAGGTCGTCGAGTTTTTCAAACTTGGCGAAGGTACCCCCCCGCCCCAGGGAATCCGCACGGGCGAAATCGTTAGTGGCTTTTATTCATTCCTCGGTTTCACTCGCCTGATTTCGGAAAAGGTCGTGGCCAAGGCCATTGCGAGCGGGGTGGAGAAGCGCATTTTTGGTTACATCGGCGGTGGGCCTCCGACGCTCGGAGAAAATGGAAAATATCAAGTTTCGCTCGATAAAGTTCGCTTCGACAGAATCGTGGCCATTGATGAAATCGACCTCGAATCCGGCTTCATAATGCTGCCACAGTCAATTCCGCAACCCGCGCCGGTTCCTGCCACCTGCGCTAAATGCGGAAAGAGCCCGTGTGAATGCGCAGTCCCACCTGCCCCCTGTCCCCGATGCGGAAGGACACCCTGCGTCTGCGACGTCCCACCAGCGGTCTGTCCCCGATGTGGCAAGATACCGTGCGTGTGCGCAACGCCGCCCCCTCCGGACAAGTCCGTCGAGTTACACTTCACGGCTGACCGCAACCAGCTTTTCACCGCATGGAACGCCATCGCCAATCTTGCCGACATGGCTGGCAAGGTAGCCGTCACGGTGAAAGCCGAAAATCCCGACGGGTTCGACAAAGCCAAACTCAACAACGGCGTCTTAGAGCCGCTGCGAGAGGCCGACCTCATTCCATAATCAGGGGATTCAACTATGCCACTCATAGCCTACCTCCCGAGAGGCTTCGATAACCAACACGAGAACGATTCGTTTGACGCTCTTTTCTCCTGTCTCAAAGCCCGTTTCGACTCTTTGCCGGGCCTGTACGCTCTCGTCGGCAACATATCCTTTGAAGGTAACGAGATGGACTCCGTCTTTTTTAAGCCGGACGGCATCGCAATTCTCGAGCTCAAGAACTTTGGCGGCGAAGTTCAATTTTTTGAAAGCACACCCTGGGTCGCTGGTGGCCAGCAAGTAATCGGAGGCTCCAAGCCGAACCCTTTCAGGCAAGTCCACGGCTACCGCATCGCCCTTCGCACTTGGCTACAGCGGTGGGAAAGCAAATTCATGCTCGCTCCTAAGCAAATTGATTGGCGCGATATAAACGCAATAGTCCTCTTTACCCGCACCATCTCTTTCGATGCTAGCGTCCTGGGCCGCGATCTTTCGTTTTGGTTCCAGGTCACTGATATGGGCCGGATCGCCGACAGACTCGCCGCAGTCTGCGCACGCTCCATTCGATTTCAGAGCGAGGAGGTTCGTCTCCTCCTAAGTCGCCTTGGACTGACCGAACAACATCGCTACCATGCGCGTGTCTCGCCCAAACTGCCGCCCTTGGTGGCATCGCCACCGTCCCCGGAAGATAAAATTCAATTGAATTACGTTAAGGAGTTCAATTTCCGCGACCACGAGCTTCGTATGCGCAACATGGGGGCCGCCCGGCTGCTGGGTGCCCAAAGAGTTCGCGAGCTTTTTGAGCAGGTACGCCAAGGCATAAACCCGTTCGCGGCGATGCAGAAGCGCACCGACGAACGCATCAAAGGAGCCACGATCTACCCGCTCAACGAAAACGCCGAACTGCTTCTGATTCAACTCGGTCAATTTGCTATCCCCACATTTCTTGGTGCTCCACAGGAAGTTCACGCCTGGCTGGATAGCCACGCGGGTCTCACCGTTTCGGTCGATGAAGTCACCAGGCGCGTATCCGTCACGCGGATTACGGCACAGCCCGACGCCACGCGCCTCCAGCCCCCAGCGTTGACGTCCGAGAACAAACCCTTTTTTGCTCGTATCTCCGGCATCAACTTCGAGGAGCTTGTGCCCCAAACATTGGCCCGTCAGCACATTCTCTCCATTGACGAATCCTCTACTGAAACGGAAGTCCGTCAGGCACTCGAACTTGTCGTCTCGGAAGACTTCCGTAAGTTCCTATTCGATCTCATCGTACTCATAAGCGCCGGAAATGTTGCTGGAGCCGAGGCTCGAATCCGTCTTCGCAACGGTCTTGCGCTTCCAGCGGAGGACGGTGGGCAGTTCGCCGAGCAAGCCGCCGCGGCTCCCGTCAATTCCGACCAGGTGCTCGTCATCAATGGGCTAACCAAAGAGGATCTGGATCGTCTGCTCGATCCGGTCAACTTTCAAGACTGGATGCTTTTCCTGCACCCCGATCAAAAAGTGTTCACCGAGGCCACGTACGAAAAACCCCTCGTTCTCAAGGGTGTATCCGGCAGTGGCAAGACTTGCATCCTCGTCCATCGTGCGCGCACCCTCACTAAAAGGTACCCCGGTGAGCGCATAGGCATCCTTACTTTGAGTAATTCCCTCGCTGGTCTCCTTCAAAACCTCGTTAATCGGCTCTGCTCCGAAGAGGAGCGGCGCAACATCAAAGTGGCCCCCTTTTATGAGGTTTTTCGTGATTGCCTCAAACATTTTGGGCCGGGAAAGTACTTTGAACAGCTCCGCTCTGCCGTCAACTCTTCCAGTCACATGGATACCGTCCTTGCACAGTCCGCCAAAGGTTGGCCGGGCAATATGGTCTGGAACCTCGACCCCGTCAGTAAGGACAGCGTCGAGGAACAGTGGGAGCAGTTCTACGCGCAGCGCAATCCCGATGTCCTCGAGTGGATGAATCCAATCGTTAAATACCTGGAAGGCAGAAACGTCGACGCCATGCGTTATGTTGAAGAAGAGTTTTCGCTGATCCGCAGCGCATTTACGGTTCCGAATCGGTCCGACTATCTCGCCCCTCCGCCTCCCGACTGGCGCGCCGGCCGGACCATCCCATTTACCAGGGAAAAACAAAGACCCGACCTCCTCAGACTCCTCCTCTTTTGGGAGGAGTGGCTGCTCGCCGGCGGCATGATTGACGCTCTCGGACTGACCCAGGCCCTCATGCCACTGTACAATGAAATGCGTGGCCTCCCAGACTCACTCAAATTTCGTTGCCTACTCGTGGACGAGTTTCAAGATTGTTCTTCCCTCGACCTTCAGCTCCTACGTCGCATCGTCCCCTTGGACAAGCCAGACGCCCTCTTTGTCGCCGGAGACCCAGTACAAAGAATTTTGGTCAAACGACTTCGCTATGCTGACGCGATTCTCGACGACGGGCCGGCTAGGCATGAGCCGATCCGGAAGAATTATCGTAATAGCAAACAGATCCTTCGCGCCGCCAGCCGCGTAGCCAACCACTTTGGTAAGATGGCCGGCGGCCAGGGCGAGGAAGTTGAAGTTCTCGACCCCGAGCTCGCTCAGCGCGAAACCAGCCCACCAATTGCACTCAAAACAGACTCTCAAATCGAGAAAGCGTGGGAGATAGTTCTCGAATGCACCCGGGCCGACAACGCGGCTCCGTACACCGTGTGCATTGCCACTACTACGCCTCACGATCTTTCTGTTCTCCGGATTCTGGAGGCCCGCCCTAAGGATATTAAGGCCCGCGCGCTCTCCGGTGACTGCATCCTCCACCCTGACGAAATTGTGGTCGGCACCATCAACGAACTCAAAGGATTTGAATTTCGCCTTGTGGTAATTGTCGGCTGTGACGCCAGCGCCTTCCCTGATCCTGGAATACCCCGGGACGAAATCTGGCGCGAAGCCCTCCGGCTGTATGTTGCGATGACCCGCGCACGGGACCAAGTTTTCCTGCTTCACCAGGGGGATCCCTCCGAGTTCATCACTGTAATGGGAGATACAGTTCTTCTTCGAGAAGAGCCTCTTCTCAAGCTTTACGAGCCTCAACCAGCCGAGCTACAGGCCACCCAATCACAGCTTGCCGAGTCACCAGCACCGCACATCCAAGCGGGTCGCCCACCAGTATCCCACCGACTCACGACTCCTGTGGCCGACACTAACCTCCACAAAATTGACTGGGACGAAAACTGCGAGACGTGGTTCAGCGAGCTTGAGACAGAGGCCCTGAATCGGTATTTCGCGCGCCATGTTTACCGCGACGGTCTGCGTTTCAAGGAATGGCTCAAACCCAGGGGGCTGAAAATGATTCAGCCGGCACTCTTCTACAAAATCCATAAATGCCCGCCCACACTGGTCTCCGCCATCCTTTACAAGGTTTCATCGAAGGGAATTCACGTCGGCAGGAGCAGTCCGGGCTAGATTATCCCCCGCCGCGGCCTTCCAGGCGCAAAGATCAAGGGGGTGAAGCTCGGACACGATTTCGATATGCCCCGAAAGTCCACAATTCGTAGCGGTGAAGGAGCGATGAAGTCTAATTTGCCCAAATAATACGGGGCGGCGCTTTGGAACGGCTTGTGCAAAAAATCCACCGCTGGCCAAATCCGCTCAGAATCATCGTCCGGGCGGATCCCAGGCTGGGATCCTAACGTTGCGCATGAACACCCAACATGATTATGGTGGCGGCGCGAAAAGGGTTGGAACTACCCTTGAGTCGCCCGGGACGTGATCCTCACCTCGGCTTGGGCCTGAATTTGCTCTAACCGAATCGACTGCTCCTGCTGGATCCGTGCGTATATGGGGACCGGGCAGGCTTCTGCGTCGATCGTCACGGCAAGCGCGAACTTGGCCGTCGAATTTGGGTCCTTGCTCCATCCATTATGCCCGCGCACGGCAACGGCGAAAGTTTCGGGAAGCTCGTGTGCTTTGAGCACGACCCAATCCTTTTGCACCGTGCTTGCCTGCCGGTGAATTCCGCGCAGAATCCCCCAATCTTTCCGTTCGTGCAACATCCAATCCACTTTGCCGGAATCCTCCGCCTCGCCGATTCCTTTGATGGCGCGCGCTTTGAGGTCATCAAGGCTCTCACCTTTTTTCGAGGCAATCCAGTCAAGCCAGATTTCCTGGTAGCCATGTCGTGAACTGCGCGTGCGCCGCGGTTTGCTGGAGTAGCTCAATGTGACTTCGATCCGGACGTCAAACTCATTGCCGGGTGATCTCAGTTCAGCAGGGATGTCCACCGTGTAAATAGCCGCTTCCAAGGCGTGAATCGTCTGGATCCCTTCGGTGACGAGCGTCACTCGCCGCTCCGTGTTTTCGGAAGCGCGGACGGGATCCGGAATTCCGTAGCCCATGGATTTCATCCATTCGATCTGCTCATCAGGAGAAAGGGTGTCCATCCAGGCTGGCCACCGCGCCGATTGGATTATCAGCGCCCGATAAAGCAGTGTTGGTTGATCTGGCAAGACGCTCTGCAAGAGGGCGGCGATTCCCGCCACTCGCGGCGCAGCAAAGGAGGTTCCAACCAGGGCGCGAGTAGTGGCGGCGCCCGGGGTCGAATATGTGCATCGAACCAATTCTGGGCACGTGGCGTCCGTTTTTGAAAGCGTGGTCCGAGTGGCGTCAATCAAATAATCCCCGCCAATCTCGACCACCTCGGGCTTGAACGTCTCCCAAAGCCCCCAGCCCGAACGCGAGAACGCCGATGCACGACTCTCACCGCCAATCGTTGCCCGGTTGCCGTCATTTACCGTCGCCAAGCCAATGGACCCAACCGTGATCGCCTGCAAACTCTGGCCAGGATTTGACACCCGTGAAGCGGCTTCCCGCAGATAATTCGGATACGGACGCCCGGCGGCCATGTTTTCGATGATACCTGGCCGCGGAATTGAATTGGTGCGCCCTGGAATATTCCCGGCCGCCTGAATGACCAAGACGTCGAGTTCATGACTCAACAAATCAATTTCGGCGCCCCATGTGCTCATGCGCACGGTTCGGCACGGTCCATTGCCGGCAATCGAATGATTGAAGATCCGCGTCCGCCGATTGCCGTTCCGGTAATGGGTGATGATTTCGCGAAGCGCCAGCGGTGGATAAACAATGTCCGGCAACGCCGCTTGGTCATTGAGCAAACGGGCATTTTGAATCCAGCAGACAGCCTCGCGGTTCTGGTTTCCTGGCGCAAAATCGCGGTAGAGGACTGCCCCGGCCACCGGAGTACCGTGCCCATCTGGTGCGACGCGGTCGGCCACATCCTGACCAGCCAAAAACGACCTGGAATTGCCCGCGTCAATCGCAGGCTGCAACAACTGATGGTTTTCTTGGATTCCACTATCGATGACACAAACCGCCGGCGCGTTCTCGCCCGGGGCCGCGACCGGCGGATAGTCGCCCGGGTGCCCCACGTGTGGAATGGGATCGGGCTGTTCGATGTCCTCGGGCAAGCTGCAATCGAAAACCCGAGGATAGTTCTTGATAAGGTCCGTAAAGCCCTGGCCGCTCATTCGAATTCGCACGGAGATACTGTCCGGCAGTTTCACCACGCCGCCATCGACTGCTGGTTGATCCCCTACCTGGTCTACGATCTGGCCGTCATAGGGCCGAAGGAATCCTGCCAGCGTGACTTCCGCCTCAATCTGCTTTTCATCCCAATTCAACGCGGTTGCCCGCCACTCCTCCTCCCATTCGTGTTTCCGCCGCTCAAAATCCCGTTGACCCTCTTCCTTTCGCTGCTTCGGCGGGTTGCTGACCTCGGTGCCAAGTCCGGCGGTCTGAATGCTGACGTCCAAGATATAGAGATTCGTATCCACCAGCGGCCAAATGGCAACTAACTCGGGAGAAAGAATTTTCTGCAACCGATCGTCGGACCGACCATCGTCGTACACGTCCAAAATCGACGCCATCGCCGTGGCGCCATGAACCTCGTTCTCAAATTCCGTTGTGATCTGCTGGAATTTTGCCAGCGTAATATCCTCTGATGCCACCATCAGGAAACCCTCGTTAAACTGGGCCACAATCGTCACCCCGAAGTCCTTTTCCAACCGATAAAGCAATTCTTCGGACCGTTCCGGTATTCTCAACAAAAACGGAATTCCGCCAGGGATTGGTGGCAAGCCCTTTTGGGCCCGATCAATCTGAACTTGTGCCCAAAACGCGCTGACGTCGCCCAGCCTTTGGCGGATCATCCCCGCATGTTGGGTACGGTTGGCCTTGTTGGCCTTCACTTCCGGGGACTCCTTGCCGCCGCCTTGAAGCTTGGCTCGGCCTCGCTCGACGGCAAGTAGTCTGAGGTGGGGAAATGCCATCGCGAGATATTCCCTTACGAATGCCGTTTTAGCTCCGAAATCGCGGCTTCAAAATCTTTCTCAAAAACAACATCTCGATTTCCCATCACCGTTCGCTTTGCCGCGTTTTCGGCCGCCCGCGTTACATCCGAACACCGAAGCCCCTCCATTTGTGTAGCCACATGCTCCCACAACATTGCAGGATCAGTCTTAATCGAGGAGAGCGTTTGTTTTAGGAGCCTCACGATTTCAGGCAGTGACGGTTTGGGGATTTCGATCACCTCGTCGAACCTGCGCAGGATCGCACGGTCCAGCGACTCCTCCACATTGGTCGCGGCAATGACAAACCCGTTCCCGTGGTATTCTTCCAGCAATTGGAGCAGCATGTTTACAATTCGTTGCGCCTCCCCTACATCGTTGCGGTCCCCCCTGGCGCGCGCGATCGTATCGCACTCGTCGAGGAACAGGGCGCACGGCGTTTGCTGCGCAGCGTCGAACACCCGCCGCAAGTTCACCGCTGTCTCCCCGAAATAGGATGACAGCAACGTATCGAACCGCACTTTATGCAGAGGCAATCCAGTGGCCCAGGCCAGCCGCTCGGCCCCGAGGCTCTTCCCACATCCTGGAGGACCGTGAAGCATAATGCGTGATCGCGGACGCAGGCCAAACATCGCCAACCGGGTGCGAGCAGCATACTCTTTCTCGACCCGGAGAAACCGGCTTTCAACGATCTCCGGCAGCACCATCTGGTGCCGCAACTGCTCATGCTCAATGACCTGGACCAATGGCGTGGCGTCGCGTTTGCTCGACGGGAGAGGCTGAAGCCCATGTGCATCCTTTCGTGACTCTCCGGGCGTGGCCTTCTTTGATCGTGATTCTCTGACAATTTTTTCAAGATCGCCAGCCAGTTTGTCGTGACCAAGCTCTCGCTCGCCCTCGATGATGCGGTCGCAAATTACCCCGACATCCGGGCCGAGGCCTTGATGCACGGCCGAAAATAGCCGTTTGAGTAATGCTGCCTTCATTTAGCTTATCTTAGCCCGCGCTGGGTTCGCTGACAACAACTTCCGAGGAGCCGCCCAATTGGGTGGGAGGCCCGGATCCCCGTTATCGGGCCCTCTCAGCCTGCCAGGGGCCAGGGGGCCAGGTAATCGCCTTTCATTTTGACCGGACCCGGCAGGGCCAAGGGATGTTTAGTGCCACAGCCCGCGGCATCTGGCGATCCGACGACAGCGGCCAAACTTGGTCGGAGAAGAACCAAGGCCTGCCGTGGAAGGAAATTCAAGGATTCGCAGGTGGCTCCGACGGGGCGTGGAATCTAATCATGCTTTACTACTCCATTCGCAGCAAGGACGAGAACGGCTGGTCCAAGGTGGCCTCTACCGCTCGCGGGACCGGTGCGAAACCTGGGAATCGGCGATGGGCCAAGGCCTTAATACCGAGACGACGAAGGCCGACCAGTGGGCTTCCGGTTCCATTTCGCAATACGATCAACTGCTCGCGACCGACGCCAAACCACTTATGGTCTATGCCTTCAACACCTGCACCGGCTTCAACCCGCCGCACAGTGACTCAGTGAATCGGAGCGATGACGGCGGTGAAACTTGGCGCGCCACGTTCTTCCAGGATTCGCGTTTCATGGATTACAACGTAGCCCCGAATTGGGAAACCGCATCGTGCGGGCAATGCTTCAAGCGCGGCGAGACGTCCTTTGGCGTGGCCATTTGCAATACTGATCCCAACCGGGTCATCCTCGTGCGCAACGAGCCGCATATGGCAGCAGGATTGATGGTGTACCGCGATGCGCGTCTGAACCTATAATAGGTGGTTACGACCATGCCACCCGAGCGCCAGGGTAATCGTTTGTCCCAGGTGGAGCGGGTCGTGGGGCGGCGTGGTCGAGAGTTGAGACTGCGGCGACGGGCGGCATATGAGGAACTGGACAGGACTCCCAAAAGTGGCCGGTTTCCGACGGACCAGTGACGTAACTTCGGGCAACAGGGCCGACCGCGTGGTGAACGCGCGGGCTGGACCAAAACCACTTGGTAACACACAGAGCCAAGTGGTGCACAACATCTAACTCCCGCCTGGGAAGGCCAAGAGATGCGAGGCATCCATCTTGCCAGTTCCCGATGGTACTGTCGTTTAGTTTTCCGTGGTCTGCGACGAAAACTACCCGTACTTCGTGATTCGGCCGCGTGATTATATCAGGGGCTTTTCCTCCGCCCGGCTTCAACGCCGCCCGCATCCCGCAAAGTGAGTCGACGGTCTCCTCCGGAGTGCGGCAAAGGCCAAGTCGCATTCCCGAAACAAAAGAGGTCAAAGCTTTGAACAAACTTCTTGGGCAGGTCGGCCCATTAGCACATTGCGAACTCAACATCGAGGCCTTCGAGTGTGGCGCGGCGGCGAGCTTCGGCTATGTCCTTGCATCCCCTTAACTTGGTTTGCCTTTGCTCGTCCCCAACACTCAGTCCTTTGGTGACGAGCCGCCGTCCAGCTCCGCGACGGGCTCTTGGCACGTATAGCCTCCAATTTTGTATATATGGCCGAATCGTTTCACCAATTCCGGCATCACCAGGCTCTGAATCTTATTGCGATTGTTTCGACCCATTTGAGTGCATTCGAGAGAAACGGTAACTGAGAGACCTTCCAGGCGTTTAGCTTGCCACGGGAGAGCAAGACAAGATGGTATTGGCCGGGCAATCAAGTAATATCGCGTTGTTCTCATATCAATTGTATTCCATTTTGTTTAGTTCTGTGATCTAAGAGCATTGTTGGCCAGACACGACTATTTGAATACTATCACTTTGACAGCGACTCGGTCCTTTGGCGGCGTTTCTTCAATCAACAGTTGATCTCCGAATGATTCCCGGACCGTTCGGACGCGGGCCCCGAAGATGCTCATCTGTGATTTGTCGAAGATTTCCTTGCGTTTTTTGTGGAATTGTTTGTCGAGTACTAAATGCGCGAGCAGTGAAATTGGCACCCTGACAAGCCTTTGAATTACCGCCCGGCCCGTCATTTCGGCTACCCACTGTGCTAGGACATGATGCTCTCTCTGTCTGGTGCCGAGCTTTTTTTTGACGGCAAGGAGATCTGCGCGAGCTTTAGCCAAGGTTTTCGAGGACAATCCATGATGGTACTTGTGTGCACGCAGACGTATCACTGCCATAGCGGAGGGAGGGAATGCGGCAACGACAGACCGCAATGGTAGTTGCAAAGAAAGTCCTGTCAGGATTCGAGTTCGCCCCATGACCGCGCGTCCGCCATCTGGCAAATCTGGGATAGCCACTAAAGGACCAGCGAAAACCCTGACCACGTCAACCAGGCCAAACGAACACACTTGGGAGCCAAACACAGTCCAGCTCGACAGTTTGGCAAAATCATGAAGGCTTCGAACGACAACGTCGGATAACGCCCGCGCACACTGCATCGGTTCAAGCGCTCGCAACCAGGCACTATCCCAACACGCGACTTGGATCCGTATTTCATAAACTTGCTTTTCCTTGTCGTCAATTGATCTCGAGTTGACCTCATAGTTTTGGTCTCGCCGTACTATTTCCAAACGGTGTCCGGAGAAGAGGGTCGACTTCCTCAAACCATCCAGCAACTCCGGCCATGTGACCGGTCTCGCATTAGGCCAAGAGTTGTACATTGGATTGGCCCTGAACAGCGGCTGTTCCAAGTTTCGCGTTTGCATCGCGGCGAAGAAACTATGTTGGGTGGGTATCAATGACATATACTTATGCTGGTTAGGCTTAATGCACATTTCTAATGATTAGAAATTGGCGAATATTAACCAGATGTCGCGCTTAACAATCGAGCCGCAAGCTGAGCCGCTTGCGACCGCATGCTTGGCGGCACGGTCGGGTTTGCGCACAATACCTTCTCCATGCCAACAACAAGGAGACCAAATTCGCGGTTTGGCCCGGAAGCCCCGATCACACTGATCATCTTGTTCGCAACAGCCCCGAGCTTTTCCACGAGCGAATCATTTGGCTGGCCATCAAGATCGTCGAGGCACTTCGTAATACGGTCCGCGGCGCGCCCCAAGCGTTGCGCGCTGGTGGGTTCCTCGCCGCGGGACCCTTTGCTTGTGTCATCCTTGAATTCGCGAAAACTTGAATATTTCCCCTTCAAAGCGCCTAACAACTCAGGTGTCAGTGCTTTTATCGCGTCAGGATGTTCTGCGAGGTTTTTCAGCTTGCAGGCCGGATCCAGTTTATGGCCCTGTTTTAGCAAGTGCATCAATGGGCTGGCATAATAATAGCAGGTGCTGGGCGCCGGGAAGTCGTCGTCTCTTATTTTCGCCTTTTTTAGAGTTAGCAAGAATTTTTTTCGGGGGCAATCCGCCGCCGTTTTCATTACTAACAAGCCGAAATCCAGGCCTTTACCAAGATGGGTTTTGCCAACTTTTTTTAACTCTTTAAAGCAAGCAACCAATGCTTCTACGCGCGGCATCATCGGATCGGCTTCGGACACCTCGGCCGCCGGTTTGTCTTCATTCTTAATTTCTGTCTCCATAAGTACACGTTACAACCATATTGAACTCCATCAAATTCAATATGGACATTTAAAGCGTACATTGTATGTTTTCGTCCATGAGACGTTCACCTCTACTACATCCGTTGGCGGTTTTGCGGACGATAACTGGATTGAGTCAAAAGGAGTTTGCCGATCTGATCGGCGCCTCCACGGCAAACGTTCAGGCGATCGAACTACGAAAACGCAGGTTGACCGATTCGCGGGCAGTTCGGATTTCGCTCGAAACAGGGGTTGACGTGGGATGGCTACTGTCAAATAGGCCAAAGGACCCTCCGATGGCTGAGGGCGGCATGGGTTTTGACCGTTGCTTTTTCGACCAGCATCGTGCTGACGTGGAATTTGGCCATATTGGATTAGCACCAACAATTGCGGAGGGGTGTTTAATAAATTGTCTTGGGCTTATTGCCGCAATCATGCTTAAGGCTCACGAGCGGGGCCGGTGCAACTTGTACGTGTACAAACTGCAGTGTTCCTTGAAAGCAATTGGGGCTGATATTGGCGTTGGCGATGGTCAAACCTTGCTTCCGAGTGTGAAGCCGAAAAACTCGCTCGCCGACGAAACTGTGCGGGAATTTGTGCGGCGTTTTAGGGCAATAGTGCAAGCCAAGGAGTCCTCCAAGCGCCAGCCAAGGGCGGGGCGCTGACAAATTAGCCCGTGCCGTGCAGGGAAAACGCGCGGCGGGAAGGGCGGTTGGGTGATGGTGCGGCCTTGGCTGCCCATTGCGCAGTGCGTCCCTCAAAGTGCCCACCCCTGGTTGCTGCCCACTGCCCGCCGACAAGGCCGATTGAATCTTGGTCGCCTATGTCCCTACGACCAAACCGATCGGAAACAAACCCTCGTTAGATGCCGAAAGGTTGACGGGTAAAGTTTTTGGAATTGCTTTAATCCAGGTGACTATTGGTGGAAGTGATGGCAACCTTTTTAACACCATGGAACCGCTCGAACTGGTCGACATAGGCGTCAATTTGATGCACAGGTCATTTGCCAACGACCGCGTGGCCGTCATTGAACGCGCTTTTGCAGCGGGCGTTCGAACGATGATTGTGACAGCAACTGATTTGAACGATGTTCTGCCAGCCCTTTTTATTGCGCAAGAATTTCCGGATAAAATATTCACAACGGCCGGGGTTCATCCACATTACAGCCAAAGGTGCAATGATGAGACCATCCAAAACCTGCGTAAGTGGGCCCAAACAAAAAACGTTGTGGCGATTGGTGAGTGTGGCTTGGACTTCAATCGCGATTTCTCACCGAGACCCATTCAGGAGAAATGGTTCACGGCTCAAATCGCACTCGCCGAAGAGCTGCAGATTCCGCTATTCCTTCATGAGCGGGACACGGAACAACGGTTTTTGGAGATTTTGGCCGCCCATCGGAAAGACGTTCCTGGTATTCTGCACTGCTTCACTGGTGATGGGGATGCCCTGACGGCATATCTTGATTTGGGTCTCTTCATCGGAATCACAGGATGGATTTGTGATCCGAGGAGAGGAATACACCTGCGCGAAATTATACGGCAAATTCCTTTTGACCGACTCATGATCGAAACCGATGCCCCGTTTCTTTCCCCGCGCCCCAAACCGCCCGGGGTCAAAGACCACCGTAATGAACCCTCCTTTCTCCCAGATGTTCTCAAGACTGTCGCAGAATGCCTGGGAAAATCTCCCGCAGAGGTTGCAGAGCGCACCACAAAAACAGCGAAAGAATTCTTTGGAATCCCGGGCCTGTGATAGGGCGCACACCAGGAACGTCGCGCTTATATGAGTCAACGATTTTACGCTGCTCCCCATTCACCTCCGCTCGATAGTTATCAACAACAAGCTTCCACCAGGTCGAGGGCTTGAGCGGGCGCACGGTATTTGATGGCAAGTCTTTCGAGGAAAGTGATGGAGAAGGCACAGTGGAAACTGTTCCGCAGACCCTGTCAGAGCCATATGCCGCCTAAACGGACGCTAATGGGGGGC
>Ga0182016_10001894_pt1 | contig 25033 bp, 22 predicted proteins | sample 712S2MmetaG_FD_120491 | JGI IMG/M metagenome (GOLD analysis project Ga0182016, IMG submission 120491) | Permafrost microbial communities from Stordalen Mire, Sweden - 712S2M metaG | ecosystem: Environmental > Terrestrial > Soil > Wetlands > Permafrost | place: Sweden: Stordalen | collected...
CCTACGCTGCGCTCAAGTCGGCCGACAACCGATGAGCCAGTTCCCAACCCAGCTGGCGCCCGATCGTCCAAACACTCGTGTTCGCGATTACGAGCCCTCGGGATTACGAGCGGTTACCGATAACGGCTCGGCGTTCGTCGACCCCGGCGAGCACGTGGTCCACGGCTGCTCGGGTCTCGTCGTCGCTGTCGGGCCAGAGGTGGCCGTAGGTGTCGAGGGTCTCCATGGTCGACTGGTGCCCGAGCCGTCGCTGGACGGTCTTGACCGAGCATCCTCGACTGATGAGGAGCGAGGCATAGAAGTGCCGGAGGTCGTGGAACGTCGCCCACTCGGGCAGTTCTGCCTTCGGGGCCGCCCGGTGCCACATCTCGCCGGCCGTGTTCCGCCGGAGCGGCGTGCCGTAGCTGCATTTGAAGATCAGATCCGATGAGCTCCTCCGATACCGGGCGAGGTGTTCGGCCAGCACCGTGGTCACGACGTCGGGCAGGGGGACGGTGCGGAATCCCGCCTTGCTCTTCGGTGGACCGAACTCGGGCACACCCGCCTTGGCTCCGAGCAGCTGGCGGTTGACCCGGACCTGACGGTGGAGGAAGTCGACCCTGTCCACGCTGAGTCCGGAGCACTCACCCTGGCGGAGGCCGGTGCCGGCGGCGAGGACGACGAGGGCTCGACAGCGGTCCGGACATGCGTCTGCCATCTGCTGGACCTGGGCGGCGGTCAGCGGCACGACCTCGCCGTCCTCGCGCTTGGGGAGCGCGATCCGGTTGCACGGTGACGCCCCGATCAGTTGGTCGCCGACCGCCGCTTTGAAGATGGCCGCGACCCATCGGTAGACGACCTCGACCGACCCCGGGGCCAGCACCTCGCTGCGGCCCTTCACCCAGGCCTGGACCTCGCTCCGTCGGATCGCACCGAGCGGCCGGTAGCCGAGGAAAGGGTAGGCATGGAGACGGAGATAGCACTCGGCCTGGGCGGCCGTGGAGGCGCGATGCACCTGCCCGGCACGCCACTGCTCGGCGTAGTCATGGAACAGGGTGAGGCCGCCGGCCGGGTCTACATACCGTCCGTGGGCGAGGTCGCCCCGGATGGCGTCGAGGAAGAGCTCGGCCTCCTTCTTGCGTCGGAACTGCTTCGTCTTCTGGGGCGCTCCGGGGTACTCGCGCCACCGCGCCCGGTAGTGCCCGTCCTGTCGTCGATCGATGCTTGCCATGGGCCCCTCCGGTCGCCTTGCTACACCTATTGCAGCACCTTCCTGGAGCCCCAGATCCGTCGCCAAGCAGTCCTCAAAAAGTCCTCAGGTCCTCAAAAAGTCCTCAGAATTTGAGGACTGTTGCGGTAACTGACGGACAGTAACGGACACTCAAAGTCCCTGGTAGATACCTATAAATGGCAGTCTAGCGGGGGACGGTGACGGTGAGCCGGCCTGTAGGCGGGATTCTGTCCGTCCCTTGCGGGGCGGGGTGGCCATCCATCTGAGCGGTCTACCTGGGGGTGGCGCCCGTTGCCGGGTGCCGGACGGGCCGCCCGCGCCCCCTGTTCGACCTTGCTCCGGGTGGGGTTTACCGAGCCGACCGGGTCACCCCGGTCGCTGGTGCGCTCTTACCGCACCGTTTCACCCTTACCTGTGCGCACCCTTGCGGCTGCGCCATCGGCGGTCTGTTCTCTGTGGCACTGTCCTGCAGGTCGCCCCGACTGGCCGTTAGCCAGCACCCTGCCCTGTGGAGTCCCGACCTTCCTCGACCCGTCGCCCTCGGGGTCACCCCCTCGGACCCGGGCCGCGGCCACCCGGCCGGCTCACCGTCGCCGTCCATCGTCCCACAGCCGGGCCACCTCACCGCCACGCTCCGCCCCGCCGGCACCGGCGGCCGACCCCACGAACGTGCTCCGTCCCGGCGACCCACCCGGCCGATACCCTGGCCCCGTGTCCCTCGACTCACGCGCCAAGCGTCTGATGGCCGAGCACGGTGGTGCCGACGCGCTGACCGTGTCGCAGCTGTACGACCGGGTCGACCGTGCCGTCCGGGGTGCCTTTCCCGAGGAGGTCTGGGTCACCGGCGAGGTGCGCTCGATGAAGGTCCTGACCAAGGGCCACTGCTTCCTCGACCTCGTCGACCCGGCCCAGGCCGACGATCCCGGCGCCCCGACGCTGAGCGCAAAGTGCTGGGCGGGCACCTGGCGCACCGTCCGCACCTCCCTCGACCGCCTGGGCATCGCCCTGGAGGCCGGCATGGTCGTCCGGGTCCGGGGCGAGGTCGGGCTCTACAAGGCCCGCGGCTCGGTCGACTTCACCGTCCGCGAGGTCGACACCGAAGCCCTGATGGGCAAGGTGGCCGCCGAACGCGCCCGCCTGGTCCAGGCGCTCGTCGACGAGAACCTCTACGACCGCCAGCGCCGGATCCGACTGCCGGCCCTCCCGCTCCGGGTCGGCCTGGTGGCGAGCCCCGGCACCGAGGGCTGCAACGACTTCCTGGGCGGACTGCGCGGATCGGGCCTGGCCTTCGCCGTGACGATCGCCCCCACCGCCGTCCAGGGCAAGGACGCGCCGGCCATGGTGGCCGCCGCCATCTCCGACCTGCAGCAGCTTCCCCTCGACATCGTCGTCGTGGTCCGTGGCGGCGGATCCAAGGCCGACCTGGCCGCCTTCGACCAGGAGGCCGTGGCCCGGGCCGTCGCCACCTCCGCACTACCGGTGTGGACGGGCATCGGCCACACGGGCGACCAGTCGGTGGCCGACGAGGTGGCCAACCGGGCCTGCATCACCCCGACCGAGTGCGGCCAGGAAGTGGCCCGGGTCGCGCTCGACTACTGGCGGGGCGTCGAGGACGCCGGAGCGGCGTTGGCCCGCGTGGCGCGTGACCGGGTCCTCCAGGCCGACAAGGCGGTGGCCGCGCGTCAGCGCAGCGTCGCCACGTGCGCCCGCAGCCAGCTCGACCGCCACGGCGACGCGCTCAGCCACCGGGCCCGCAACCTGCGCACCGTGGTGCGCGGCCAGCTCGACGCCCACGCCGCCCGCCTGGCCGTCGCCTCCCTGGCCACCGCCCGGGGCGCCCGTCGGGCCGCCGCCGCCGGCGAGATGGAACTCGCCGTCCGGGCCCGGGGCATCGCCTCGCTCCCCGGCCGACGCCTCGAGGTCGAGGAGCTGCGGGCCGGCCAGCGCCGGCGCCTGCTGGGTGCCTACGACTACCAGCGCCAGTTGGAGCGGGGCTACTCGGTCACGCGCGACGCCTCGGGCGCCGTGCTGCGCTCGGTCGATGACCTGGCACCCGGGACGGTGCTGGCCACCCAGCTGTCCGACGGGACCGTCGGGTCGACCGTCACCGGGATCGAGACGAACGAATCGGACGACACGAAGGGAACGGACTGATGGCCACACCCAAGGGGAGCGACACCGGGGGAGCCGCCCCGGTCGGCGAGTTGAGCTACTCCGATGCCGGAGCCGAGCTCGACGAGATCATCGGCGAGTTCGAGACGGGCGTCGTCGACGTCGACCGCCTGGTCGACCAGCTCGAACGGGCCACGGAGATCGTGGACGAACTCGATCGGCGGCTCCGCCGCACGCGGATGAGGGTGGAGGAGCTCGTGCCGCGGCTCGAAGCCATCGGTCAGGAGGGCGGGGGCGACGACGATGCACCCGAGGACGCCGAGTCGGACGCCCTCTTCTGATCGACACGGTGCGCCCGGGATGATCCCGGCCCATCGGGCCGTCAGCCGATGTTGCGCTCCCGGTCCTCCCAGTAGGGGGCGCGCAACTCGCGCTTGAGGACCTTCCCCGACGGGTTGCGGGGCAGGGCGTCGACGAAGTCGATCGACGTCGGGCACTTGTAGTGGGCCAGCCGACCGCGGGTGGCGGCCAGGATGTCGGCGGCCAGCGCCTCGCGGTCGTCGGGGGACCGACCCTCCTCCGGTGCGGCCACCACGATGGCCTTGACCGTCTCGCCCCAGCGTTCGTCCGGGACCCCGATCACCGCGGCGTCGGCCACACCGGGGTGGGCGAGCAGGGCGTTCTCGACCTCGGCGGGGTAGACGTTCTCGCCACCCGACACGATCATGTCCTTGATCCGGTCGTGGAGGAAGAGGTAGCCGTCCTCGCTCAGCCACCCGGCGTCACCGGTGCGGAACCAGCCGTCGGCATCGAGCACGGAGGACGTCTCGTCGGGTTTGTTCCAGTAGCCCAGCATGTTCTGGTCCGAGCGGGCCATGACTTCGCCCACGGCCCCGACCGGCAGCGCCTCGCCCGTGGCCGCGTCGACGATGCGGAGCTCGACGTGGGAGAACGGGCGACCGGCGGACCGCAGCAGGTGGGCCCGGGGCCCGTCGGGGTCGTGGTCCTCGGGGAGGAGCGAGGTGATGGCACCGGTGGTCTCGGTCAGCCCGTAGACCTGGGCGAACTGGCAGCCCAGGGCGGCGATGGACTTGACCAGCACGTCCTCGCTGATGGGGGCCGCCCCGTAGAAGATGGTGCGCAGCGAGCTCACGTCGGTGTCGGCCAGCTGCGGCGTGGCCAGCAGGAACATCAGCACGGCGGGCACCACGAAGGCGTCGGTGATCGAGTGCGCCTCGATGACGCGGAGGATCTCCACGGGGTCGATGTCCCGGACGATGATGGAGTGCCCGCCGCGCGACATGCCCGAGAGCGCCCAGCCGGTGCCGCCGATGTGGAACAGCGGCATGGCCACCATCGACACCGTGGTCTCGTCGATCCGGAAGACCTCGGTCGCCCCGGCCAGGATGGTGGCCAGGTTGCGGCCGGAGATCATCACGCCCTTGGGCAGTCCCGTCGTGCCCGACGTGTAGAGCTGGGTGATGACGTCGTCGGGACCGGGCACGAAGCCCGGGTCGGTGGCCGCTCCGGCGTGCGCGTCGCGCCACTCGGCGAACGAGGTGAGCGGCACGAAGGCCCGGACGCAGCGGAGCGCCGGGGCGATCTCCTTGACGGCCGCCTCGTAGTCCGGCCCGTAGACGAGGACGGGTGCACCCGAGTCCTCGATGATGGCGGCCATCTCGGCGGGGGCGAGCCGCCAGTTGACGGCGACGCTGATCGCCCCGAGCAGGGCGCAGCCGAAGAAGACCTCGAAGAACTCGATGCCGTTGCGGTCGAGGAAGGCCACCCGCTGGCCGGGTGCGATGCCGTCGGCGGCCAGCGCCGCGGCCACCGTGACCGCCCGGTCGTAGCACTCGCCCCAGGTGACCGTGGTGTCGCCGAGGGTCAGCATGGGTGCATCGGGCTGCACGGCGGCCCAATGGCGCAGCAGTGCGGCCGGCGAGCTGGTGTGCGCCTGCGCCGTCGTGTCGGTCGTGGTGTCGGTCATCGCAGCGCCATCCCCCGGTCGCGTGGTCGGTGCGGGCGGGGCCGTGTGGGCGCCCCGGCCCGATGCGAACCCTACAGTGGAGAGGTGACCGACGCCCCGCACGACACCACCGCCACCGGGTCCGACCGGCTCTACTTCCGCCAGCTGCTGGCCGGCCGGGACTTCGCCACCTCGGACCAGGTGGCCCGCCAGATGGTCAACTTCGTCTACCTGGTCGGCGACCGCCAGACCGGCGAGGCGCTGATCGTCGACCCCGCCTACGGCATCGACGATCTGCTGGGGATCCTGGCGGCCGACGACATGCGGTGCGTCGGGGCCCTCGGCACCCACTTCCACCCCGACCACATCGGCGGGAGCCTGCAGGGGTGGGCCATCGAGGGGATCACCCGCCTCCTGGAGGTCGCGGACGTACCCGTCCACCTGCAGGCGGACGAGGTGCCGTGGGTGGAGCGGTCGACCGGTGTCGGCGCCGGCCACCTGGTGGCCCACACGGGTGGCGACGTCGTGTCGGTGGGCGAGGTGCCCATCACGCTGGTCCACACGCCGGGGCACACCCCGGGCAGCCAGTGCTTCCTCGTCGACGGCAAGCTCCTGGCGGGCGACACGCTGTTCCTCGACGGGTGCGGCCGGACCGACTTCCCCGGGAGCGACCCGGCCGCCATGTACGACTCGCTGATGCACCGGCTGGCCAAGGTGCCGGACGACACGGTCCTGTATCCGGGTCACTTCTACTCACCGCCGGAGGCCTCGGCCACCATGGGCCGGACCCGGGCCCAGAACTACGTGTTCCGCCTCACGTCCCCCGAGCAGTGGTTGACGATGTTCGGCAACTGACCGTCGGTGTGGGTCGGCCACCCGGTGCGGGGCGGCCCGGCTGCGGCGGTTTCCGGGTCGGCGGGTTCGGGACCTCCGGCCCCGATCGGCATCGTCCCTGTAGAAACACCTGTGTGTCTGACACACTGGAGCCATGGAACGGCGGGTGCGCCCACGGGTGGGTGGGTCATGAGTGCAGCGGCGCAACGGGGTGACGACGACCCCCGGGCCGACCACCTGGCGTCCATGCTCTACTCCGCGGCGGTCTTCGAACTCGCCACATCGGACGATCGGCTGCGCGACAGGATCGCCTCCGCCTACGTCCAGCACGCCGTCCTGGTCGACCACCTGCTGGGGTCGTTGGCGGCACCGGTGGCGGAGCACATCGGCCAGCTGCAGATGACGCTCGGCCAGCAGGACGCCGAGGCCGGCGTGCCCGACATCGAGGGTCTGGGACGGGCGCTCGACGGTCTGGGCCACGACGAGGTGCAGGCCGTCGCCCGGACGATCTGCTTCATCGCCGAGGACCTCGTGAACGCGAGCGGCCATCCGGAGCCGGACGAGCGGCCGGGGCTGCGTCCGGTGGGCCGGCGCCTCCGTTCCCCGGGAGCCTGACGGGTACCGGCCGGGCCGCTGCCCCCGTGGGCCGGTCCACGGCATTTCACGGACTTTCGGCCCTAACCGCACCGGTCCCGGTCGTCCTACGTTGACAGGAGGAAGTGTCGACCGGGTGTACACCCCTGTACGAGTGGTCGGGCGAACGAAGGCGGTGCGGGCATGACCATGGAGGCCTACACGAGTCAGGTCGCAGGGCGGGACAACGCGAAGGCCATCGATGCGCTCGAGCAGACGCTCGACGCGTCCGCCGGATTGCGCTCCGAACTGCTCCGGAACGAGGAGTCGACCCGGAGGATGCTGGGCGACCTCCGGTCGGGCGTGCCGTTCGCCGATGCCGTCCAGGCCGACGGTCACACGGCCGTCGAACTGCGCGAGCGGGTCGCCGACCCGCTCGACCGCTACCGGGAGGCACGGCGCACCGTACGGATGGCGATGATCGAGGACTGCCTGCGGTCGGGTCTGTCACGCGGGCGCATCGCCGCGCTGCTCGGGGTGACCCGGCAGCGGGTGACGATGCTGGCCAAGGACCTGGACTTCACGGAACCACCGTCGGCGGACCTGCGCATGCTGCACCACGTCTGACCACCCCTCTACCATTCGCTCCATGAGCGAACCCGTGCCCACCGATGGAACCGTCGTCGTCATCGGCGCCTCGCTCGCCGGCCTGCGGGCCGCGGAGGAGGTGCGCCACGAGGGCCACACCGGGCCGGTCGTCGTCGTCGGTGAGGAGTCCCACGCCCCCTACGACCGTCCGCCCCTGTCCAAGCAACTGCTGTCCGGCAAGTGGGACGTGGAGCGCATCCACCACCACACCCCGGACGCCCTCGACGCCACCGGCCTCGACTTCCGCCTGGGCCGCCGGGCCACGGGCCTCGACGTGGCGACCCGCACGGTGGCGCTCGACGACGGCACCGAACTGGGCTACGACGGGCTGATCGTCGCCACCGGGGCGGCCACCCGCAGCCTGCCGGGCACCGAGGGCATGGCGGGCGTGTGGATGTTGCGGACCCTCGACGACTGCCTGGGCATCCGGGCCGGCCTGGCGGCCTCCGGCCCGGAGCCGCGGGTGGTGGTGATCGGCGCCGGATTCATCGGCTCCGAGGTGGCCGCCACCTGTCAGGGGCTCGGCGCCCGGGTGACGCTGCTGGAGGCGTACCACACGCCCCTGGCGCGGGTGCTGGGTGACGAGATGGGGCAGATGTGCGCCGACCTGCACCTGGCCAACGGCATGGACCTCCGCTGCGGGGTCACCGTCGACCACCTGGAGTCGGACCCCGGTGCGACCGACCCGGTCGTCGTGTTCCTGGCCGACGGGACCCGACTGCCGGCCGACGTGGTCGTGGTGGGGATCGGGGTCGTGCCCTCGGTGGGCTGGCTCGAGGACTCGGACCTGCACCTCGACAACGGCGTGGCGTGCGACGAGGCGCTGTTCGCCGCCGACGGGGTGGTCGCCGCCGGCGACGTGGCCAACTGGATCCGACCCTCGACGGGGCGGCGGGCCCGGGTCGAGCACTGGACGAACGCCGCCGAAGGGGGAGCGGCCGCCGCCCGCAACCTGCTGGCCGGCACGGCGGGCGCCGTCGCCTACGACCCGGTCCCGTTCTTCTGGTCCGACCAGTACGCCGCCAAGATCCAGATGATCGGCCTGCCCGACGCCGACGACGACGTCGTCGTGGTGGCCGGCTCGGGCGGTGAGGGGAAGATGGTCGCCCTCTACCGCTCGGGTGACCGGCTCAGCGGGGTCCTGGCCATCAGTCAACCGGCCAAGCTGATGGGCTACCGCCCGCTGCTGGCCGCCGGTGCCCTGTTCGACGAGGCGCTGGCCCATGCCGCGTCCTGACCGCCACCGGTCCGGTCCGGTCCGGCCCGCCCGTCGCGCCGTCGTCTACGGGGCACGCTGCGGACCTGTCGGGTGACGCGGAGCGCCTCGGCGATCTGCTCCGCACTCGGTTCGATGCCGCCGTAGGTGGCACGCTCGACCAGGACCGTCGCCGTGGCGATGTCCCGGGCGTGGTCGGGCAGGGCCCGACCCAGGCGCCCGCCGTAGGCGGTCAGCGTCTCGTCGGGCCGTCGGGGCAGTCCGAGGCGGGCACCACCCCGGGACAGGTCGGCCGCCACCTGGTGGGCCCAGGTGGCCGGACGGCGGGCCCGGCGGCGCAGGACGACGACCACCACCACGAGCACCCCGGCCCCGAGGCCGAGGGGGATCCAGGGCAGCCGGGCGAGACCGTGGCCGAGCGACGAGGCCAGCACGGCACCCGGGGCCGGGTTGGCGAGCGGGACGTCGGCCGTCGGGTCGAAGTTCTGCCAGCCGTAGCCCGGGAACCACACCTGTACCCAGGCGTGGGCGTCCTTGGCCTGGACGTCGTAGAGGTCGGTGATGGGGTTGTAGGGACCGGGCACGTAGCCGACGGCCTCGCGGGCGGGGATGCCGAGGCTCCGCAGCATGACGACGGTGGCGGTCGAGATCTGCTCGCAGTAGCCCCGGCGGGTGCCGAAGAGGAACGAGTCCACCGCGTCCGAGCCGGCCGGTAGCGGAGGGATGTCCGTCGTGTACCGGATGTGGGCGGCCATCCAGTCGCCGATGGCCGTGACCTTGGCGTAGGTGTGGGGGTCGGGGTCGTCGGGGGCGCCGATCCCGGCGGTGATCGACCGGGCCAGCGCGGTGACGCGGGCGTCGGTGTGGGGGAGCTGCAGGTACCGGGCCTGTTCGGCCGGGCCGAACCCGTCCCGGTCGGGGGGCTGACCGGTGGCGGCCGGTGCCGTCGCCGCCTCGAGCTGGGCGGGTGTGGCCGCCGAGTCGTCCGACACGACGGTGTAGATCGTCCCCGCGCCCATCGAGGTGCCGGAGGTGATCGTGCCGTCGGGGGTGACGGTGACGGTGTGGGCCTGCAGGTAGACCCGCTGGGCGTTGTCGGCGTGGAACACCAGGTTGGGCCCGCCCTCGGCGAGGTAGAAGGTCTGGATGTCCTCGCTGCCGGTCGCCAGGGGGGCCACCTGGTCGGCGTAGGTGGGGATGAGGAACGGTGACCCGCCGGTCACCTTCTCGGCCCGCGGGCCGTCGACCGGGTTGGCGGTCTGCACCCAGGCCCGCCCGTCCCACTCGTCGAACGTCTGGCCCACCCAGTAGTTGGGGCGGGTGGCCCGCACGCGCATCAGGACCTCGTTCCCGAGGGCGACCCGGTCGGCGGTGTCGAGGGACTTGGCGAACCCGAGGAAGCCGCCGACACCGGTCCGGCCCGCCGGGCTCGCCGCGTGGGCGGGCAGGGCCGCGCTGCCGTCCGTGAGGCCCGACGGTGAGGTGACGGGGGCGGCGTCGGCCGACGAGGCGGTGAAGATGAGCGACGTCGACACCCGGGGGGCGGGCAGGATCCCGACGAGGAGCACGGCCGCCACCGCCACCAGGCCGCCGGCGACCAGGAGCGACCGCCACGGCACGCCGTCGGTCTGCGACACCGACTGCCACATGGCCACCAGGCCCCACACGCAGCACACCACCCAGGCCAGCACCCATCCCCCCAGGGCGAGGTCGACCGACTGAGCGGCCGCCACCGCGATCAGGGCGGTCGACCCGGCCAACGAGTAGGCCACGTCGCGCCGGGACGGCACGTCGAATGCGTGGGTCGACAGCACCCAGGCGAACAGGACGGCCAGCGGTGCCTCGACCGAGGCGATGTCGCCGGGGGTGGCGTGGTGGGTGACGGTCACCAGGAACCAGACGAACCCTCCCACCGCGCAGACGGCCAGGACCGGCTTCACCCCCGGCCACGGATCGGCGCGTCGCCGGTAGGCGACGATGTTGCCGACCACGGTGGCCACCACGGCGAACAGTGACACCGTCGGACTGAGCTCGCCCTCGGACCAGCAGGCACCGATGCCGAGGAGCACGGCCGCCACCGAGGCGGCCCGGAAGGAGATCGAGTCCTCGGGCGGCCCCGGGCGGTTGACCTCGACGAAGCGCTGCCAGAGCGTCACGCCGGTACCGCCCGGGCCAGGCGTCGACCGAGGTCGACGCGGTCGAGGACGGGCCGCGCCACACGACCGTCGGCCTCCCGGGTGACGAGGACCACGGGACGGTGACCGGCCAGGCAGGTGCCCACTGCGGCCATCATGCGCTCCGCCTCGGCCTCGGCGCCGGCCGGGTCGGCCGGGAGGACGAGCTCCACCAGCACCGGGTCATCGGTCTGGCGCTCGGACTCGCGCACCATGAGGGTGCCGGCGTGCGAGGTGGCGGGCCAGTGCACGGTGCGGCGGGGATCGCCGGGGGCGTAGGGCCGGACACCGCGGGGCTCGCCGATCGAGGCGTGGACGCGCAGCGAGGCCTCGCCCTGGGCGTCGTCCATCGTGGTCAGGGGCGGCCCGGCCTCACCCGTGCGCGGGGCGATGTGCAGCAGGCGGGGGAGCGGGAGCTCCACGTCCCGGGCCCACCAGAGGAGACCGAACGGTGCGCTCGAGGCCACCTCCGCGATCACCGCGTCGAGGACGCCCCTGCGGCCCGGCGTGCCGGTCACCACGACCGACCGCGAGCCGCGCTGGCCCCCGCCGGCCTGGCGGTCGGGCCCGACGGGGAAGCGGAGTCGGATGCGCACCGGTCGGTCGGCCTCGAAGGTCAGCTCGACCGGCCGCCCGGCCTGGCCGTCGCCGGGGCACGCCGTGCACGTCACCCGGGCCCGGCTGGCCGGGACCACCGGAGCCACCAGGCCGACCAGCAGGAACGCACCGAGCAGCGCACCCACGGCCTGCACCCAGCCCGAACCGCTCGAGTGGGCGACCCCGGCCCAGGCGAGCATGGTGATGACACTGCCGGCCACCGGGGCGACCCAGGCCACCGGGTGGACGCGTCGCCGGAGGCGGAGGCCACGGGGCAGGGCGGGGGAGTCGGGCGGTCGGCGCCGATGGTCGAGTCGCCACGACACCAGGGTGCCGACCACGAGGGCGCCGGCGCCGATGGCGATGCCCACCGGGGCGGCGGCCGGCCCGAGCAGGACGCGGGACAGGGCGACGCCGGCCATGCCGGCGGCGATCCCGACCAGGGCGGCCTGGACCGCCCGCCACCGGCCCTGCCGGGGACGGGGGGCCGACGCCCGGCTCACGTGGTCGGCGCGGGGGTGTCGGCGATGATGTGTCCGACCAGTGCCGCGTTGCCGCCCTCGCCACCGTCGGCGAGGAGCCGGTGCGACAGGCAGGCGACGGCCACGGCCTGGACGTCACCCGGGGTGACGTAGGGCCGGCCGGCCAGCACGGCGTGCGCCTGGGCACTGCGCAGCATCGAGATCGCCGCCCGCGGGCTCGCTCCGAGGCGGACGCTGCCGCTCGCCCGCGTGGCCCGCACCAGCGCCACGGCGTAGGCGGCGACCTCGTGGACCACGTGCACCCGGGCGGTGGCGGCGATGGCCCGCTCCCAGCGTGCGGTGTCGGCCACCGGGGTCAGTGCGTCGAGTGCGTAGCGCCCGCCGCTGTGGAGCACGAGGCGGGTCTCCACCTCGGCGTCCGGGTAGCCGATCGAGGTCGACAGGCCGAAGCGGTCGAGCTGGCTCTCGGCCAGGGGGTAGGTGCCGACCTGGCCGACGGGGTTCTGGGTGCCGATGACCAGGTGGGGGCGGGGGAGCGGCCAGGACTCGCCGTCGACGGACACCTGCTGCTCCTCCATCGACTCGAGGAGGGCCGACTGGGTGCGCGGTGGCGTGCGGTTCATCTCGTCCAGGAGGACGACGTGGGCGAAGACGGGACCGGGCCGGAACTCCCAGGTGGCGGTGTCGGGGGAGAAGACGGTCACGCCGGTGATGTCGGACGGCAGCAGGTCGGGATGACCCTGGACCCGGGACAGCTCGGCCCCGAGGGCGGTGGCCAGCGCCCGGGCCAGCACGGTCTTGCCCACGCCGGGCACGTCCTCGATGAGCAGGTGGGAGCCCGACAGGGCGGCGACGACGGCGGTGGTGACCGCCTCCGGTGTCCCGAGCAGGACGCCGGAGAGGGTGGCGTGCAGGCTGCGGGCCAGCTCCACGGCATCGGCCACGGCGGCGTCGCCCCCGGACGAGCCGGAGGCATCGGCGGCGGCCACGGGCACGGCCTCGGGCACGGCGAGGGGAGTCGGGAGTGGCAGGTCCCCCGAACCCCGTGTCTCGATGCCGGTGGTCATGGGGTCTCCTGCTTCCCCGGCCTCGGCCGGTGGGGTCGGCGACGGTGCCGCGGCTGCACCGAACTCCCAGTGTAGGGGGCCACTCTGCGTGACCACAACGCACCGTCCCCCGGCGCAGTGGTCGGTCCGGGCCGGCTCAGAAGTCGATGCCGGACAGTTCCGGAACCGCCCCCTCGGCCCGGGACCGGGCCTCGAGCCAGCGGGCGCGCGCCGCCGTCCGCTCGGTGTCCGACCGGGTCGGCAGCACCTCCACCCGGGGGATCCAGGCGGCGGCCACGTCGTCCTCGTCGGCCCAGGTGCCCGTGGCCATCCCGGCCAGGAAGGCCGCACCCAGGGTGGTGGCCTCGAGGATCGGCGCCACCTCCACGGGTCGGCCGCAGGCGTCGGCCAGGGCCTGCGTGAAGACGGGATTGGCGGTCATCCCCCCGTCAACCCGCAGGGCGCCGACGGACAGTCCCGAGTCGGCCTCGGCCGCCTCGAGCAGGTCGGCGCCCCGGTGGGCCACGCCCTCGAGCACGGCCCGGACGAGCTCCGGCCGCCCACTGCCCCGGGTCAGCCCGGTGAACGTGCCCCGGGCGCCGAAGTCCCAGACCGGCGTGCCGAGGCCGAGGAGGGCGGGCACGAACCAGACGTCGCCGGTGTCCTCGCACGCGGCGGCCACGACCGCCGAGTCGGCGGCGTCGGCGATGATGGCGAGGTCGTCGCGCAGCCACTCCACGCAGGTGCCGGCCGACAGCATGATGGCCTCGATGCCCCACGTGTCGACGCCGTTCCGGCGCCAGGCGATGATCGGGATGGTGCCGGCCGGCCCGCGCACGGCCTGCGGGGGCCGGTCGACGCCGAGGCACTGGTCGAGCATGCCCCCGGTCCCGAAGGTGGCCTTGGCCTGACCGGCGCTCGTGCAGCTCTGCCCGATGAGCGAGGCCTGCTGGTCCCCGGCCATGCCGGCGATGGGTGGGGCGCCGTCGAGCGAGGTGGCGGTGCCGAGGACCCCCGACGAGTCGACGATGGTGGGCAGGACCGCCTCGGGGATCCGCAGGGCGTCGAGCAGCGAGCGGCTCCAGCCCCGTCCGTCGCCGTGGATGAGGCCCGTCACACCGGCGTTGGAGGCGTCGGTGACGTGCAGCGCCCCCTCGGACAGTATCCAGGCCACCCAGGTGTCGATGGTGCCGAAGGCCAGCTCGCCGCGCTCGGACCGGGACCGGTCGGGGTCGGCGAGGTCGAGGATGGCGGCCAGCTTGGTGGCCGAGGCGTTGGGGGCGACACGGATGCCCTGGGCCTGCAGCTCGAGGCAGGTCCCGACGGTCCGCAGGTCCTGCCAACCGAGTCCCGGCCCGACGGGCTCGCCCGTCGCCCGGTCCCACACCAGAGTCGAGGCCCGCTGGTTGGCGATCCCGACGGCCGCCACCGGGCCGCCGTCCGCCAGGCTGCGGGCGGCCACCTCGGCGACGGCCGAGGCGATGGCCGTGCCGTCGAACTCGACGAGGCCGGGGAACGGGGTGTCGGGCAGGACCGGCACGTGGTGGATGTGCTCCACGGTGGCGTCGGGGCGCACGACGGCTCCGCGCACCCCCGAGGTGCCGACGTCGACGACGAGGATGCTCACGGCCAGGGCACCTCGCCGTAGTGGGTGGGCAGGCCGAGCTTGCCGGGGTTGAGGATCCCGTGGGGGTCGAGGGCCGCCTTCAGCGACGCCAGCACGTCGAACGCGCCACCGAGGGCGTCGGCGAGGAAGCGGCCCCGGTTGATGCCGATGCCGTGGTGGTGGCTCAGCGCCCCACCGGCGTCCAGCGTGGCCCGGCTGACTTCGTCCCATGCCCGTCGGTAGTAGTCGGCCACCCAGGCGTCGTGGGCCGCCGTGTCCTGGCGCCGCTCCTCGGGCGGGCGGCCGGCGAAGGTGAAGTACAGGCAGGCGCCGTCGGTGTAGGCGTGGCTCTGGTGCGAGGAGGCGGCCAGCGTGCCCGGCACCCGACCGAGCGCCCCGACGACGGCGTCGTAGAGGCCGGGCAGCGTCGCCCAGCGGCCGGCGACCTCGACGGTGTCGACCACCACGCCCGCCCGCCACAACGGTGCGAGCGCCGAGACGTCGTTGCGGTGGGTGAGCCACCGGTCGACGAGACCGTCGTCGAGCACGGCGGCACCGGCGCATTCGGCGTCGACCACGCCCAGGGTGGCGTCGACCAGGGCCGGATCGGCCTCGTCGAGCACGACCAGCACATTGGTGTCGGGCTGGTCGAAGTTGCGACCCGACTCGGTGGCGTCGTAGAGGCGCAGGACGGCGGGAGTGGCACCGCGGCGGAGGATGTGGCGACAGGCGTCGAGGCCGTCGGCGAACGACGCGAACCCGAAGGCCCGACGCCCCTCGCCCGTGGGCACCGGGTGCACCCGGAACCGGCCCTCGGTGATGACCCCGAGCGTGCCCTCGCTGCCGACGAAGAGCTGGGTGAGGTCGGGGCCGGTGGCCGAGCGCGGGCCGCGTCCCCCGGTGTGGACGATGCGGCCGTCGGCGAGCACCACCTCGAGGCCCAGCACCATGTCCTCGATCTTGCCGTAGCGGTTGGAGTACTGGCCGGCGCCCCGGCAGGCCAGCCACCCACCCACCGTGGACAGGTCCATCGACTGGGGCCAGTGCCCGAGCGTGAGCCCGTGGCCGTCCCGCAGTCCCGACTCCACGTCGGGCCCGAAGGTGCCGGCGCGCAGGTCGGCCACGAGCGAGGTGTCGTCGACGTCGGTGATGCCGTCGAGTCCGCACAGGTCGAGGGCCACGCCGCCGAACAGGGGGACCGAGGCGCCGCAGACGCCGCTGCGCCCGCCGGCCGGCGTGACCGGCACCCGGGCGTCATCGCAGAGGGCGAGCACGGCCGATACCTGGGCGGTGTCGGTGGGTCGGGCCACCAGGGCGGGCCGGGAGGGTACGGCGCCGGCCGCCGCCCACCCGATGGCCACGGGCCACCAGTCCCGGCCGGCCTCGGCGCGGTCCTCGTCCAGGTCCGAGACCGAGTCGCAGACCTCGGCCAGGCGGCGGGCCAGGTCGCCATCGACGGACACCCGCGCCGTGTCGAGGTGGTCCACCACGCCGGCCGGGCCGGCGTCGACGGGCGTGACGGGCGTCGGGCGGGTCACGACTCGACCGACGCGGTCGCGGAGGCGGGTGCGTCGCGGGCGGCACCGGCCTCCGTCCCGGCACGGCCCACCGGGTCCGGGTCGAGCCCGGCCCGGGCCAGATCGGCCCGGAGGCGGGCGGCGTAGGCGTCGGCCTCGGTGCGTCGGCGTTCGTCGTCCCAGCCCAGCTCCGGGCCGATCAGGGCGGCGACCTTCGTGGCGGCCGCGGCCGTCGCCCGGGCGTCCCGGTAGGCCGACTGGGTGCGGCGGTCCAGCACGTCGGCGACGGTGCCGGCCATCTCGCGGCGTACGGCCCACAGGGCTTCGACCGTCAGGTAGGGGAGACCCTCGACCAGCGGCTCGAGCAGTTCGGGCCGCCCCTCGGCCATGGCCAGGACCGCCGGGACCTCGGTGCCGAAGCGACCGGCCAGGTGGGTGGCCCGCGACGCCTCGGGGTGGGCGGGGTCCGAGCGGACGTTGGCCCCGGCCCCGCCGGCCCGGGGTGTCACCCGTCCACCCGGTGGGGCTCCGAGGAGCCGGAGGTTCTTGGTGCGGCAGCGCAGTCCCCGCCGACCCAGCACCCCGACCGCCACGTCGACCGTGTCCTCGGCCATCTTGCGGTAGGTGGTCAGCTTGCCGCCGGTCACGCTCACCATCCCGCTGTCCGAGGTGCGCACCGTGTGGCGGCGCGACAGGTCGGCGGTCCGCTCGCTCGACGCGCCCTTCTGCTCCGGGGCGAGCAGGGGCCGGAGCCCCGACCAGATGCCGGTGATGTCGGCCCGGGTGAGCTGGCGGGTCGAGACGGCGTTGGCGGCGCCCAGGATGTAGTCGACGTCCTCGGGGGTGCACGACGGGTCGTCGAGGGGGCCGTCCCAGGCGGTGTCGGTGGTACCGAGGTACACCTGGTCGCCCCACGACACCACGAAGATCGACCGCTTGTCCTCGCGTACCGGGATCACCGCGGCGATGTCGCAGGGGAAGGCCTCCTCGGGCACCGTGATGTGGATGCCCTTGGCCGGCCGGATGGAGTGGGGGTCGTGGTGCTCGTCGAGCGTGCGGACCTCGTCCGACCAGACGCCGGCTGCGTTGATCACCACCGAGGCCCGGACGTCGAACGGCTCGCCGCCCGCCGGTGTGACTGTGGCGCCCCGCACCCGGCCGGTGGCGTCGGTCACCAGACCGGTGACCGGCGTGTGGTTGACGGCGGTGGCGCCGTGCCCGAGGACGGCGGTCCGGAGCACCGTCAGGGTGAGGCGGCTGTCGTCGGACCGCGCGTCCCAGTAGAGGAATCCGGCGGCCAGGCGGTCGGCCCGCAGGGTCGGCATGTGGGCGAGCGCCTGCTCGCGGGTGACCTTCTCGTGGCGGCGCCCGATCCGCACGCCACCGGTGAGGTCGTACAGCCACAGCGCCGTCCGGTACACGCGGGCGACGCTCTTGTTGACCACGCCGGGCTTGCCGAACAGCGGGATGAGGAAGGGGAGCGGGGCCACGAGGTGGGGGGCGTTGTCGAGGAGGCGCTGACGCTCGGCGAGGTTCTCGTAGACCAGTCGGTACTCGTGCTGCTGGAGGTAGCGCAGGCCGCCGTGGATGAGCTTCGACGACTTCGACGACGTACCCGACGCGAAGTCGTCACGTTCGACCAGTGCGGTCTTCAGCCCACGGCTGGCGGCGTCGAGCGCCACGCCGGCCCCCGTGATGCCGCCGCCGATGACCAGGACGTCGAAGGACTCCGAGGCGAGGCGGGCCAGGGCCCGGTCGCGTGCGAACGGCTCGGCGGCCGGTGCGGGTGCGGGCATGGGGAAAGCCTGCCACACGTGGGCGGGGAGTCCTTCCGGGGCGGCGGCCCGTGTCGGTCGGTTTCACCAATGATTGTTGATTGACAATCCGTGGTGATACCATGGCGGCCATGCGCAGTCCCGACGAGCTGACCGAGGTCTTCCGGGCGTCCGGCCGCAAGGTGACCGCTCAGCGGCAGTGCATCTTCCGCATCCTCCAGGACGACGAGACCCACCCGTCGGCCGAGTCGGTCCACGCCGCCGCCGTCCGGGAGATGGAGACCATCTCACTGAAGACCGTCTACCAGACGCTCAACGACCTGGCCGAGCTGGGGGAGATCACCGCCCTCGACGTCGGCACCGGCCGGACGCGTTTCGACCCGAACGTCGACGACCCCCACCACCACCTGGTGTGCCGGAGCTGCGGCAGTGTGCGCGACCTCGTCGTCGACTTTCCCGGGCTGTCCGTCCCCGACGGCGCCGATCTGGGCTTCGAGGTCGGCAGCGCCGAGGTCATCTTCCGCGGTCTGTGCCCGGCGTGCCGGACCGCCGCCACCCCGGCGTCGCGCCCGGCGACCGCCCGCTGACCTCCGACACCACCTGCACCATCCACCAGAAAGGAACACCATGCCCGACCTGAAGGACAGCAAGACCGAGGAGAACCTCAAGGAAGCCTTCGCCGGCGAGAGCCAGGCCAACCGCCGGTACCTCTACTTCGCCCAGAAGGCGGACGTCGAGGGCTACCCGGACGTCGCCGCCCTCTTCCGCTCGGTCGCCGAGGGGGAGACCGGCCACGCATTCGGCCACTTCGACTTCCTGCGCGAGACCGGCGACCCGGTGACCGGTGCCGCCGTCGGCCCGACCGAGGACAACCTCAAGTCGGCCATCGAGGGCGAGACCTACGAGTACTCGGAGATGTACCCGGGCTTCGCCCGCACGGCGCGTGACGAGGGCTTCGAGGAGATCGCCGAGTGGTTCGAGACGCTCGCCCGCGCCGAAAAGAGCCACGCCGGCCGCTTCACGGAGGGCCTCACCTCCGTCGCCTGACCGCGACCGCGGCAGCCGGCCTCCGGGTACCACCCCGGGGGCCGGCACGCGGCCCGGCCGTGGACGGACGGGCCGCACCCTCGCTGACCCACCTGACCGCCCACCCACCTGCCTACCTGCCGGACGGACCGCCGCCATGACCACCACCTACCGCCCCGACGATCCCGCCTACTTCGACGAGGCCGACCTCCGCGTCGAGCTCGAGCGGGTCTTCGACCTCTGCCACGGGTGCCGCCTCTGCTTCAACCTGTGCCCGTCGTTCCCCACGCTGTTCGACCTCGTCGACGCCAACGACGGTGACGTGTCGGCCCTGACCGCCGCCGACCAGGACCGGGTCGTCGACGAGTGCTACCAGTGCAAGCTCTGCTACCCGAAGTGTCCCTACGTGCCGCCCCACGAGTGGCAGCTCGACTTCCCCCGCCTCATGATGCGGGCCCACGCCGTCCGCCACGCCGAGGGTCTGCCCGTCCGGGAGCGGGTGACCGACCAGGTGCTGGGGCGCACGGACCTCATGGGCCGGATGTCCACGGCGGCCGCGCCGATCGTCAACGCCGTCACGGGGACACCGGGGTCCTGGACACGCCGGATGATGGAGAAGACGGCGGGCATGGCCGCCGAGCGCCTGCTGCCGCCGTACGCGCGGACGCGATTCTCGACGTGGTTCCGCCGGCGGAGTGCCGGTCGTGGGCCGAAGGCGTTCGTGACCGGCACCCGCCAGGGTGAGGTGTCGGTCTTCCCGACGTGCTTCATCGAGTACATGGAGCCGGCCATCGGCCAGGACCTCGTCAAGGTCTACGAGCGCAACGGGGTCGCGTGCTCGTTGCCGGAGGGCACCTCGTGCTGTGGCGCCCCCTGGCTGCACCAGGGCAACATCAAGGAGTTCATCAAGGCCGCAGAGCGCAACGTGACGGCCCTGGCGGCCGAGGTCCGTGCCGGCCGGGACGTGGTGGTGGCGCAGCCCACCTGCGCCTACGTCGTCCGGAAGGACTACCCGCTCTATCTCGGGCACACGGAACTGGCGGCCGATGCCGCGCTCGTGGCCGAACACACCTCGGACCCCGCCGAGTACCTGGTGGCCCTGCACAAGGGCGAGGGGACCGAGCTCGCCACCGACTTCATCGGTCGGGACACCGGTGCCGTGCCCGACCAGGTGACGTACCACGTCGCCTGCCATCTCCAGGCCCAGCACATCGGTCTGAAGAGCCGGGACCTGCTGAAGGTGGCCGGGGTGAAGGCGACCCTCGTCCAGCGCTGCTCCGGGATCGACGGCACCTGGGGCTACCGGGCCGAGAACTACGAGCTGGCCCGGAAGGTGGCGGCGCCGATGGCCCAGGAGGTCCGGGCGGCGGGAAACGAGGTGGTCTGTGGCGACTGCCACCTGGCCAACGGCGCCATCGAGCAGGAGACGGGCACCCGGCCCGTCCACCCGATCCAGCTGATGGCGCGGGCCTACGGCATCCCCGAGGAGGACCGGTGACCGCACGCCCCCTGACCCTGGACGACATCGCCGACCAGCGGGCCTACGAGCGCGAGCGGGACTCGTTCCGTCGGGACGTGATCGCCCACAAGAAGCTGCGGCGGGTGACGGTCGGGCCGGTCGTCACGCTCACCTTCGAGAGCCGCATGACCATGCGGTTCCAGGTCCAGGAGATGGCCCGGGCCGAGCGGATGACGACCGACGAGCAGATCCAGCACGAGCTCGACGTCTACAACCGGCTCCTGCCCGTGCCGGGTGAGCTGTCGGCGACCCTGTTCCTCGAGCTGACGACCGAGGCGGACCTGCGCACGTGGCTGCCCCGGCTGGTGGGCATCGAGCGGTCGGTGGTCCTGGAGCTCGGCGACGGCCCGGCGCGCCACATGGTCCACTCGGTCCCGGACCAGGAGCACGAGTCGCAGCTGACCCGCGAGGAGGTCACCTCGGCGGTCCACTACGTGCGCTTCCCGTTCAGCCCGGCCGAGGTGGTGGCCTTCGACACGGGTCCGGTGACCCTGGTCGTCGACCACGCCGGGTATCCCGACGGGCGCCCCGGTGTGGTGCTGCCGGACGCCACCCGGGCCGAGCTCTCCCGGGACCTGGCCGGGGAGTAGCACCGGAGGGGCGGCGTCGCCGCCGTGCGGGGACCGCGGGCCACGGCCCGGCCCGCCGGGCCGCTCGCTACCCGCCGGTGAAGTCCGGCTCGCGGCGGGCGAGGGACGCGGCGATCCCCTCGCGGAAATCCGCCGTCCCCATGAGGCGGAGCTGCTCGGTCCGCTCGTGGTCGACCATGGCGCCGAACCGGGCGACGAGGTCGGCCCGCAGGGTGCGCCGGATCGACCGCACGGCCAGGGGAGCCGACCGGGCGATCTCGTCGGCCAGGACGTGGGCGCCCGCCCGCGGGTCGTCGTCGAGCCGGTCGCACAGTCCGAGCGCGAACGCCCGGTCGCCGTCGATGCGCACCCCGGTGGTCAGGAGCTCGAGGGCCGCCTGCTGGCCGACCACGGCGGGCAGCGTCAAGGAGATGCCGAAGCCCTGGTGGAACCCGAGTCGGGCAAAGTTGGCCGTGAACCGACTTGCGGGTGCGGCGACCCGGTAGTCGGCGGCCAGCGCGAGCCCGAGCCCCCCGCCGATGGCCGCCCCCTGGACGGCCGCCACCATCGGCAGGGGGCCGTCGACCAGGCGCGTCGCCGTGCCGTACAGGGTGGCGAGCGCGTCGGGCTCCGGTCGATCGGTCGACCCGAAGTCGAGTCCGGCGCAGAAGTGCCGACCCTCCGAGCACAGGACCACCGCCCGCCCCCCGTGGACGTCGGCCCAGTCGACGGCCTCGACCACCGAGGCCAGCAGGGCCGCGTCGAAGTAGTTGGCCGGCGGCCGGTGCATCTCCACCTCGGCCACCCGCCGGTCGTCGAGGACGACGGTGACGTCACCGAACGTGGCACCTGTGGTCGTCGGGGTCATCGGTCCTCCTCGCCAGTCATCGGCCCTCCTCGCTGGTCATCGGGTCGTCGGATGTCGTGTCGTGGGCCGTGGGCGCGGGGTGGTGCGCGGCCCACCCGGCGACCTCGGCCCGCACCTCTTCGTTGTGCTGACCGCTGACGGCGGCGTGGCGGTGCACCGTCGGCCCGGGGTGGTTGGCGAAGCGCACCGGCTGGGGGATGACCTTGTACCGGCCCGCCAACGGGTGCTCGTCCTCCGGGAGCTCCTCCACCAGCTCCTCGAGGGTGGGCACGGGTGACGCCGGGATGCCCCTGTCGGCGCAGAACTCGAGCCACTCGGCCGTGGTGCGGTCGACGAGCACGCCGGCCACCTCGGCATAGAGGCTGTCGGCGTGTTCGATCCGGGACCGGGGCGACCGGATCCGCTCGTCCTGCACCAGGTCGTCCCGGCCCGCCGCGGTGAACAGGTCCTCGTAGTTCTGCTGCGTGTAGGCGAGGACGTTGATCCACCCGTCCCTCGTGCGCTGGGGCCTGCGCTCCGGGTTCAGGATCCGGCCGTAGCCCGGAGGGCCGAGCGGCGGCACCGTGGTGGCGGGTCCGGCGTGCTCGACCAGGGTGAAGGCCGTCATGACGTCGATCATCGGGACCTCGACCCGCTGACCCCGGCCGGTGCGCTCCCGCTCGAAGAGGGCGGCGAGCACGGCGTAGGCGATGGTCAGGCCGCTGACCTTGTCGGCCACCAGCGTCGGCACCAGGACCGGTACGCCACCCATGCGCCGGAACGTGTCCGGGATGCCGGAACCGGCCTGGATCACGTCGTCGTAGGCCGGTGCGTCGGCGGCGGGGGAGTCGGACGGATAGCCCTGGGCCTGGCAGTAGACGACGTCCTCGCACACGGCCCGCACGTCCTCGTAGGTCATGCCGAGCCGGGCCAGGGTGCCCGGCCGCAGGTTCGTCACGACCACGTCGACGGTGGCGGCGATCTCCAGTGCCTCCCGGCGCCCCTCGGGATCCTTGAGGTCGAGGACCACATTGCGCTTGTTGCGCAGCAGGTTGAGGGCCAGGCCCGACAGCGTCGGTACCGGACCCGCCGTCATCACCCGGCTGAGGGTGCCCCTCGGATCCTCCACCGTGATGACGTCGGCCCCCAGGTCGCCGAGGATCTGCGTGGCCAGCGGGCCCATCACGACCGAGCTGAGGTCCAGTACCCGCACACCGTGGAGGGGCCCGGTCGGCATCGGTGGCATGGCGGTGTCCTTTGGCGCGGCGCCCGGACGGAGGTCTCGGCCCGGGAGAATGGCCAATGGTACCGAGCGGTACCGACCACCGGATCACCCCGCCGACCTCGGACGCTGCGGGAGACTGGGCGGCGATGAGCGATCCGGACCCGACACCGACGAGCTTCCGGGACGAGTTCAAGGACGCGGTGACGCCCCGGGCCGTCTTCCTGGTCATCGGCGTGGCCGTCATCCAGGTGGCGTTCATCACGTCGTACGTCGGGGCGTTCCATCACCCCGAGCCCCACGGCCTGCCCATCTCGGTGGTCGCCCCGGCGGCCGATGCCCCGCAGCTGGTGAAGGCGCTGAACGGCATCCCCGGCCACCCCGTCGAGGTGACGGCGGCCCCGTCGGTCGCCGCGGGCACCCGCCAGCTTTTGCGGCGGGACGTCTTCGGGGTCCTCGTCGTCGACCCGACCGCGGCGGACGAACAACTGCTCGAGGCGAGCGCCAGCGGGGTGTCCGCGTCCGTGGCCGTGACCGATGTCCTCGACGCGGTCGCCGCCCGCTACCACCGGACCGTCGTGGTCCACGACATCCGCCCGCCCACACCGGGCGACCGGAACGGTCTGACGTCGTTCTACCTGGTGATCGGCTGGATCGTGGGCGGGTACCTGGTGGCCTCGATCCTGGGCATCAGCACCGGCTCCCGGCCGGCCAACGCCCGACGGGCCACGCTGCGCCTGGGGGCGATCGCCGTCTACGCACTGGTGACCGGGTTGGCCGGCGCCATCGTGGTCGGGCCGATCCTCCATGCGCTTCCCGGACCGACGATCCAGCTCGGACTGCTCGGCGCACTCGTGATCTTCTGCGCCGGTGCCTTCGCCATGGCCCTTCTCGTGGTGGCGGGCACCATCGGGATCGGCCTGGCCATCATCGTGTTCGTCGTCCTCGGCAATCCGAGTGCCGGGGGACCGTACGCATGGCAGCTCCTCCCGCCGTTCTGGCGGGACATCGGGCCGTGGCTGCCGTCCGGGGCGGGCACGGCGGCGGCTCGGGGGATCGCCTACTTCGGCTCGACCGCCATCACCTCGAACCTCCTGGTGATCGCCGCCTACGGCGTGGTGGGGGTCGGCGTCGTCTACCTCGTCCTGCTCGACGTCGGCCACCAGCTGATCGATCTTCCCCGGATGGCCCGGCGGGAAGACGGCAGCGCTGAGGTCGGTGGCCGTGACGGTGACGGTGATGGTGACGGTGACAACGCCGATGCCGGGGCCGGTGACGACGCCGATGCCGGGGCTGGGGCCACGGGCTGACCCCTCGCCGATCCACCGGGGCGCCCGGCAAGGTCGGTGCGAGGTCCGTGGCGGCAGCCCGGCAAGGTCGTCGGTGGAGGGTGGCCGTGTCGCCCGTCCGGGTGGCCCGTCCGGTGCCGAGGTGCCGGCGGTGAGGCACTCCGGTGCACCGAAGGGACCATCCATGAGCAGCGCCACCACCACGACGATCGTCGGGAACCTCACCCGTGATCCGGAGATCCGCTACACCCGCGAGGGCCAGGCCACCTGCACGATCGGCGTGGCGGCCAACCGCCGGTGGCAGAACCGGGAGACGAACGAGTGGGAGGAATCCACCTCCTTCTTCGACGTCGTCGCCTGGCGCGACCTGGCCGAGAACGTGGCCCTCAGTCTCACCAAGGGGATGCGGGTGATCGTCACCGGCCGCCTCGAGCAGCGCAGCTGGGAGACCGAGGACGGCGACAAGCGGTTCAAGATCGAGGTCGTGGCCGATGAGGTCGGACCCGCGCTCCGCTTCGCCACCGTCGACGTCCACCGCGTCGTCCGCCCGGCCGCCGAGCCTGCCACCGGGTCGTTCAGCGAGGACGGGGTCGGTGTCTGACCGGCCGGGTCAATCCGCTCGATCCGGCCGCACGGAGCAACCCGTCGGGCCTCCCGTCGACGGCCGGCCCGTCCACGGCCGGCCCGTCCACGGCCGGCCCGTCCACGGCCGGCCCGTCCACTTCGGCGGCCACGTGATCCTGTCGAAGGCGGAGACGTTCGAGGCGTGCCAGGCGCTGGCGGACGCCGGCCGGGTCCTGGTCCG
>Ga0182016_10001896_pt1 | contig 25018 bp, 17 predicted proteins | sample 712S2MmetaG_FD_120491 | JGI IMG/M metagenome (GOLD analysis project Ga0182016, IMG submission 120491) | Permafrost microbial communities from Stordalen Mire, Sweden - 712S2M metaG | ecosystem: Environmental > Terrestrial > Soil > Wetlands > Permafrost | place: Sweden: Stordalen | collected...
ATATATATATTCGTTATGATATGATATATTTTAATAATAATATTAATAGACCTATCATATATATTTTTCAAGCCAAAGATATTTAATTGATAATGACGCACATCTCTAGTAGATCATCCACAGTTCACAGAAGTAGTACTCATCGTAGTAGTCATACTAATCATGGCAGTACTCATGCTAACCATACCAATCACACTAATCATAGCAGTCATTATGGTAACCATACCAATCCACATCATAATAGTCACAATAGTGACAATAGTCATAATGGTCATCATATTCAGAATTCATCAAGTATAATGTGGTATTTATGGGGAGCACATATGGGTCGTGTTTGTAGTCGCCCTCACGAACATTACAGATATATTCCACAATATGTATCACGCGTTAAACATCCATATGTTGCCAATACAATTGATGTTTGTGATTCATTAGTTCCGATTGCGTTGGGTATCGGTATAGTTGGTGTTGGAATGGGAAGCGGTTATTTACTCAAACTTGCTATTGATAAAGAGCACGCAATAAATGAAATGGTAAAAAAAGAAGCAGAAAAACTAGATGAACAAGTGAGTGGAGAAGTCAGTGAAGTATTACAAAAAATGAAGATAGGAGATGATATAGTAATTAGAATCAAAAATATGCCCATAATGGTGGTTAACATTCATGACACACAAAAATATCAGTTCGGATCGAATAGTATGCAAAATTCGCGAGGATATAGTTTTGTTAATCCTGAAAATAAACAAAAAAATATACTGGTTTGCAATAAAGCCAAATTTGATTTTAATTTTGGACTGAGACCAATCAAAATGAGCCAAAGTGATAATAGCATTGAAATTATTCCGTCGAACGATTGTAAATTTATTTCTGGACGGGCTGAAACGGGATCTAGTAGCATGATGAAAGGAGACCAAATAATAGATTCGTTTAAAGAAACAAAAACTGCTAAATTTTTTTCAGACAATAAAGTTGTTTTAGCAAATCAATATTATGTTGAAACGCTTGAATTTGAAAAAGAACCCAAATATATTAAGGTTACAAAAAAGAACAATGACGTATACATGTATAACGTATGCAGTGTTTCTAAAAATGATGTTGTCAAACAAAGATCTAAGTATATTAATCTTGAAGTTACAAACAATGTTATTTCTGGTATTGCAGTAATTGGATTGGTCAGCTCTGTCGCATATATTGTTTATAAAATTTTCAGTTAAATTTTTGCAAAATATCATCGGTATTTATAAAATTTTCAGTTAAATTTTTGCAAAATAATTAAATTAATATATTTTTTAAAATATTAATTTTGTCTATTCATAAATAAAAAATTGTTTAATCGACTTCATCAACAGATGGATCACTGTGTTGGCCCATATCCGCTTGTGGCATTGAATCTTTGTAAACAGATGCGAATATTGGCATCATTTTCTGTTGGAATTCTTTTTCTTTAGTTTTAAAATCTTCAGTAGTTGCGGTCTCACCGTTTTCTTCAATCCATTGAGTACCTTCTTTGTTTATTTCTGCCAACTCCTTTAGTTGTGATTCGGACAATTTTTGTTTAAGTTCTGTGTTTTCAGCTTGTTGTTTAGAGCTTGCTAAAGTCTGTTCGAATGAATTTCGTGCTTCAACTTTGTCACGAAGTTTTTTATCTTCTTCGGCATATTTCTCTGCTTCATCAAGTCTCTTTTGAATTTCTTCTTTGGACATTCTACCTTTTTCATTTTGAATTGTAATTGCTTGTTTCTTTCCAGAAGATTCCTCAACAGCTGTTACGTTCAAAATACCGTTAACATCAACATCATATGTAATCTTAATACGGGGTACACCTCGTGGCATAAGTGGAATTCCGGACAATTCGAAAGTACCCAACAGATTGTTATCTTTAGCTCTAGCTCTTTCTCCTTCATAAACATGAATTGTAACACCCGGCTGGTTATCTGAATATGTACTAAATGTTTCTTCCTTTTTACATGGCTTTGTTGAGTTACGTGTAATCAAAGGAGTAAAGACACCACCAGCGGTTTCAACACCCAATGAGAGAGGGACAACATCCACCAAAACTAAACCTTCCGTTTTGTTATCAACACCGCCGCTGAGAATGAAAGCTTGAACTGCTGCACCGTAAGCAACGGCTTCATCTGGATTTACATCGGAACGTGGTTCCTTACCATGGAAATAGTTTTTAAGAAGATCTCTAATTTTTGGGATTCTTGTGGAACCACCGACGAGAACAACATCATTGATATCGCTTTTTCCCATTTTGGCACCTTTCAATGCTTCATCAAGGGGTGCCATACAAGAGACAAATAAGTCTGAACATAATTCCTCTAACTTGGCGCGGGTTACAGTCAAGTTCAAATCAATTCCATCATAGAATGAGTCTAAATTGACTGTTACACTTGCTGATGATGAAAGAGTTTTCTTGGCTTTTTCACATTCCGTGCGAAGTCTACGTTTAGCTTTAGCATTTTGTAATAATTCTTCAGTTTGTTCTTTGTTAAGTTTACTCTTTTTGCAAAATTCACCGAGACAATAACTTACGAGCTTGTTATCAATGTCTTCACCACCTAAATGAGTGTTACCCGATGTTGATTTAACTTCGAACATGCCACCACAGACAGTCAAAATACTAACATCAAGAGTACCACCACCGAAATCATAGATTAGAATATTACGCTCATCATCACCCATTTTGTCGAGTCCATACGCAACAGCTGCAGCGGTAGGTTCATTAATAATTCTCAGTACTTTTAAACCGGCAATAGTACCCGCATCGATTGTTGCTTGTCTTTGGGAATCATTAAAATATGCTGGAACTGTAACGACAGCATGTGTAACGGTATCACCAAGATATGACTCAGCGATTTGTTTCATTTTAAGAAGTACCATTGAAGAAATTTCTTCTGGTGAGAACTGTTTTGTTTCGTTCATATATTCAACTTCAATCAATGGTTTATCGTTGGGTCCTTGCGAGACTTTGAATGGAAAGTGTTTAATATCTGACTGAACAGAACTATCAGAAAATTTCTTTCCAATCAAACGTTTAGCATCAAACACTGTATTTTTATAGTTGGATGTTGATTGATATTTGGCAGCATCACCGATTAATCTTTCACTGTCATTGAATGCAACATAACTTGGAGTTGTTCGATTTCCTTGGTCGTTTGCAATGATCTCAACAGTGCCGTTACGGTAGATTCCCACTACTGAGTAGCATGTACCGAGATCAATTCCCACAGCATTTTTAATACCCTTAGTGCTCATATTTTGCTTTATTTTGGCTATATTAAATGATACTGATATTAAATATATAATTATCTATGAAGTTTATTTTTCAATTTTTAACGAACTCAAAATATTGAAAAAATATTATAAAAATAAAAAACTATATATTTAATAAAAACACTAATAAATTGCGCATGAATAAATTACAAGATTTCATTAAAAGAGCATCAGAAAGACATAAAAACAAATATGACTATTCAAAGGTTCAGTATATTAATGGTCATACAAAAGTAATAATACTTTGTCCTACACACAAAGAATTCGAACAAACTCCTAATTGTCATTTAAATCGTGGATCAGGTTGTTCAGAATGTAACAAAGGAAAACGAGATCCAAATAAACTACTAAATGAATTTCTTGAAAAAGCGAAACAAAAACATGGTGACAAATATGATTATAATGAAGTCGTATATGAAGGAGCTAGAAATAATGTCAAAATTAAATGTAAGATACATAATGAAATATTCGATCAAACTCCAGAATCACATGTTAAAGGACATGGTTGTCGTAAATGTAATAGACCAAAAAATATCGATAGTTCGAAGATAACACAAGAGATATTTATTAAAAAGGCAAAAGAAAAACATGGTGATAAATATGATTATTCGAAGGTAAGATACATTGATAGATTTGCAAAGGTTATAATAAATTGTAAGGAACATGGAGATTTTCAACAAGTATCAAGTGATCATTATCAGCGCGGATCTGGATGTCCAGATTGCAGTGGTAAAAAAAATTTAACATTAGATCAATTCATTGAAAAAGCAATACAAAAACATGGTGACAAATATGATTATAATGAAGTTATATACATTAATAATATAAAACGCGTTATAATAAAATGTAAAGAATGTGATAAAACATTTGAACAAACACCAAGTCATCATCTACAAGGTAGTGGTTGTTATAATTGCAATAAACTGAAAGCAACAGATAAATTAAAATTAACCAAAGAAGAGTTTATGGAAAAAGCAATTGAAATGCATGGCAATACATATAATTATGATGTAGTTGAATATAAAAATAATTCAACAAATATAAAAATTAAATGTAATAAACACGGTGAATTTGAACAGTCACCGCATAATCATTTAGCAGGAAAAGGATGTAAAAAATGTATGAAAAATAACTATTCGAAAAAACAAATCCAATGGTTGGAATACATTGCTGAAAGAGACAATATTAAAATTGAACATGCTAAAAATATTGGTGAATTCCAAATTGGAAATTATCAAATAGACGGATATTGTAAAGAAACAAATACATGCTATGAATTTCAAGGGAATTTATTTTTTTATCAAATGTACAAACATTTAATAAATTGGCATTTTGTATAAAAAAATTATTACAATTCAAACTTAAATAAATATTTTGTTGTTGGATATTTTACTTTATTTGTACATTGAGCAACGATTGTCTTAGGATTACAGTTATATTTTTTACTTGCAATTGTTACATTATCACACGTGTCAATAAAATTATTTCCAATTCTATCAAAAACATATACTTTGTGTATTATCGGTTTATGTTCTTTTTTTACAGATATTTTAATATCTTTTCTAATATTACATTTTTTATTTACTAAATCATCGGAATTATCTAAATATTTAAATAATAATTTTTCTTTTCCGCAACTTTTTAATTGTTTTTTACAACATTTATTTACTGAGGTAATATTTACGTTTAAAGCTAAACCAGCCTCTTTACATGAATTGTAGATAGATATGATATTAAGATCATTATCATAATAAATAACTTTCAAAACATTTTTTCGTAAGCCGGAAATAATTGCATGATTAGCATTTTCGTTTTGAGTTACCCATTCAAGATTAATTACCACGTTATTACATCTATTTCCATCTATGTGATTTACAATATTTTTCGTTGGATCTAATTTTAGAATAAACATAGTGGCTACAAGTATATGTATAGAATGTTGTTTATCTTTTATTTGACATAAAACGTAACCAGAATGATGTGGTTTCATATTTAAAATCCTATTTCTATTTTTAATTCTACCATTATTTGACACATAATATGTTTTGTTATTTTCAATACATGTTATTAATTTCCATTCTTCACCCTCAATTATATTATTTTCAGGAAATTTCCATTTATAACCATATGCTGTATCAGTTTTACCATTCGCACATAATGAAATATTTTTAAAAGAATTTTCATCATTATTTATATCTATACCTGCTTCTTTAATTGTTTTATAAAATGTTATTGGATTTCCTGTTGTTTTATCACATTTCCATATTCCACGAGCATGGTTAATTTTTTTATGTCTATTTGTATCTCGATGATTTGTTTGTTCTTTGTGCGAACTCCTTTCTAAATTATCAAGATTATTATCGGATCTATTTTTATTTTTATGGTTTACTGTTGGTTTATTTTCTGGGTTATCTAACCATGTTGTAGCAATCAATCTATGAACTCTTAATGATGTTTGTTTATTATTATCGGATAAAAGACATAAACTCATATAACCTGATCTCATTTCTTGTGGTTTCAATATTCTTTTTGTATCTGAATTGCGAACATATCCATTTTTGTTACATTCATAATTATTAAAACCTGGTATTTTTTTATATTCCTCATCCATTATTAATTATTAGTAATAATTAAGCTTTAAATGTAGTATAATTAATAAATATGTATCACGGGAATCCTAGAATGTATAAAGATGACGATATACATCCGCTAAATGGTAAAAGAATGAAGGATTTATATGACACAACCATGATTAAAGAAAAATATATAAAAGACAATGGCTATAATTTAGTGGTAATATGGGAGGACGAATGGGATAAAATGGTCAAAGATTTAAATATAAAACTGAAACCAATATGATTTATTTACGTAGGAGTTCAAGCATGTACTAACCATAAAAGTATAAATTATCTAAGTCATTATTAAAATGGATGATATAAATAATAAAAAGTTCAGAGATTATGACGATAATATGACAAATGTAGCAAAATTTTATTTATTAAACCATACACATCAAACTTTCGATTTTGTTACAAAAATGAAGAGAAAATATTTAGATTTCAACAAGGGTATTAAATTTTCTTTACTAAAAGCGATAGAATTACTAGATGATATTATAGATGATAGTGATCCGGATACAAAACTTCCCCAAATATATCATGCTGTGCAAGCAGGTGAAGCAGCCAGGAAAATGTTTCCTGAAGAAAAATATCATTGGTTTCATTTAGTTGCTTTCTTACACGATATCGGTAAGATTCTAGCACACCCTGAGTTATTTAATGAACCTCAATGGGCTGTTGTTGGTGATACATTTCCTGTCGGGTGTGAATTTAGTGATAAGATTGTTTTTCATGAATATTTTAAATACAATGACGATATAAATAATGAAAAATACAATACTAAATACGGTATTTACAGGGAGGGAATAGGCTTCGACAATGTTATATTTAGTTGGGGTCATGATGAATATGCTTATCAAGTTTTGAAACACAATAAATGTACGTTGCCTGACGAAGGATTATATATAATAAGATATCATTCATTTTATCCTCATCATAAAGAACATGCATATAGCCATTTAGCATCAGAATACGATAATAATATGTTGGAGTGGTTGAATAATTTTCAAAAATGTGATTTATATTCAAAAACGGATGATCAAATAAATATTAATATTAATGAGTGTCTACCCTATTATACCAATTTAATAAATAAATATTTTCCTAATGTTGAGTTGGAATGGTAAATAATAAATAATAAATAAAAAATTGAAATAAATACATTTATTACAAAATTTCAATGAGATAATAAAGATTGTTATCAGAAAATATTCGCACAATAACTACATAAGCAAATAATATTAATAATAAATATTAAATATGGCAGATAATTTATTATCAATAGACGGATACGATGATTCAGATTGCGAAGAGATCGATATTTCTGGAACGTTATCTACAAATCATAAAATGATAAGAAGTAAGATGACTACTCAATTACCGTGGATTGAAAAATATAGACCTTCGAAGATTGAGGATGTTATCATTGATAATAATACATTAGGTAAAATTAAAAAAATAATTGAGGACAAAGATATGCCCAATATTATTATAACGGGAGTACCTGGTATAGGCAAAACTACAACAATAAAATGTATAGCACGAGGATTATACGAAAAATATATGGGAAAGGCTGTCCTAGAACTAAATGCTTCTGATGAAAGAGGTATTAAAACAGTTGATGAAGTTATTACTAATTTCTGTAAAAAATCATTCAATTTACACAATAATCAAAATAATCAAATAGGGAAAATATATGCAAAACATAAAATGATTATATTAGATGAGGCTGATAATATAACAGGAAAAGCACAACATTCGATAAATAAAAAAATGGAAGAATATAACTCGACAACAAGGTTTGCATTCACATGTAACGAATCATCGGATATATTGGAAGCTATACAAAGTAGATGTATAATATTAAGATATATCAGATTGCCTCCTGAAAAAATAGTAGATAGATTAATATATATATGTGCAGAAGAAAAAATATATTTTGTTCCAGAAGCATTGAGAGAAATTGCTATAATTTCACAAGGAGATTTAAGAAGTGCAATTAATAATTTACAGGCTGTATATAATGGGTTGAACGATATTACGGTCGGAAATGTATATATTGTATGTGATAAACCGCAACCCACGAGATTACAAGAAATATTGAAATTTTGTAAAGAAATGAATTCTTTAAAAGCATTCCAACAAATGGATCAACTAAGAAGCGCTGGTTATTCAAATTCAGATATAATTTTGGGATTAATGAATGTATTAAAATTTGATTGCGGTCTTTCTGAACTCGATAAAAATTATATTCTTAAAAAGGTTTGTAGATCAGCATATATTGTATCAAATGGTGTTACGACTAATTTACAATTATATGGTTTATTATCTTCGATTATCATGGGATATAAACAAAATAATTTAGAAATTTAGAAATTTACTAATTTAGTATTCTATCATATCATCATCACCTAATTTTAATAATTTCCTCGTTTCTTCTGGTATTTTACGATTATTGTATAATATCAATTTAATTTCTCTTTTTGTTTGTTCTATTATTTTATCATCATCTTTTTTACTTAAAAAATTCCCAAATCTCTTTAGGGTTGACTCATCTAATTTTCCTTGTAATTCTTCAAATTTTTCAACTAAATAGTCTCCTTTATCATCGTAAAGATCTTGTAGACAATTTTCTCTATTCATTAGTTTCCAGTCATCGCCATCATATTTCATTACATAAGAATCCTTGATATTACTTATGTAAATATTATGATTTTCTGGTCTATTTTTATCGAAATGAACAATTTGAATAAAATTTTCTATTGACTTAAATCCTTTATTTAATATTTTTTTCATTTGTTCTTGTGTTATAAACGACAGATCTTCTTTACCGTGAGCAATTACGTTTATATTTAATTGTTTAATATTATTGAGTTGATTATTCGTATTATTTATAACAGTATTATTTTGTTTGTCAATATTAATACTGCTTTTTTTAGAAATCTCTTTTTTTAATTCATTTATTTGATTTTGTTGTTTCAAATTTTCTGATCTTAATTCATTTAATATTTTCGTATTTTGTTCTTCCATATCCTTCATTTGTTTTAATAAAATTTGAAATATTTCTTCTTTTTTATTCGTGTCATCTTTTTTTACAGTACATCTACTATTTAGGTGTCTCGCTAAAGAACTTTTTAATGTAAACGTTTTGTTACAATAACTACATTGAATTGTATTTGCCGTATTTATTGTATTACTTATATTGTCATTACTGTTCGTAATATCCCTTTCTAAATAAATTGAGTTTTCTATTGGAACATTTGTAGCCGGATCGGCTAATTTATGGCTATTTTTCGGCTCTATCCGGCTACTATTATTACAAGGATATTTTCTATTAATATGAATGTTATAATTATCCTTTTTGTTAAATATTTTATTACACTTATTACATTTATACTCAACCATCTGATATATTTATATTATATATTATATTTTTATATAATAATTTTTACAGCATCCTTACAGCTTTACAGCACTTTGACAGCGCTGTAAAATGCTGTAAATGGTCGCGTATTATACTTTTCGTATTTTTATTATGAGGGGGGGAGGGTGATTAAAATTTTTTGAAAAATATAGATAAAAAATTTAACACAAACATTTATGTTTAAAACATAATATGATTACTTTTATAATGTGTCAATTATGATGTAATATATTATAAATTAATAGAATAATTATAACGCTTAATATCATAATGATCAACGTATTTTTATATGATAAATGTATACGATAGTGTATATTGAATAAAAAAATTATTTATCATCTGTTTCTGAATCATTAAAATTATTTATAATGTCTTGAACATCGTATTCATTACGGTCATTACGGTCATTACGGTCATTACGGTCATTATGATCATTATGTATGATTAATTTAGATTGTTCTTGGTCCAATTGCTCCTCTGATGCAGTATATTCCAGTTGTTTTATAATTTGGGTTGCATCATCAATAATTGACTCAGAAGTGGGCGTCAGTTGGTTAAATTGTTCATCAAGATCATCAAATATCGACATATTTTTACGTTTTCGTTTATCGGGAAGAGTTAAAGTGGTATCATTTAGATTAACATGTTCTATTTTTTTAAATATTTGTGGAATTTTACCTCCTTTTTCTTTTTCGGTGATAACACCAGTTTTAATAAATTCTCTAAATTCTTCACGTAATGCGGCAATTGTTTTTTTATTCTTTTGTTTATAAAAAAGCATAGTCAAATGTTCTTGGTAATTTTTTGTTGTAAGCAATGAATATTCACCGATATTTATTTTTCTACTTTTAATTTTTTCATTTGTATTGTTGAGATCCTTTGTTCTAAAGACATATATATTATCAAGAGGATTTTGTTTATTTCCACTCACATAGCCTATTATATTTCTGTATATTAAAATATCTGAATTTGTTCCGATTTGGAATTGTTTTCTGTTAATATCTATTTTATGATCACTCACATATGTATCGACATGGGAATAAAGTTGATGACATTCAAGTTTATTAATAATATTTACTGCACGTGTCAGTGAATGTAACATATTTTTTGGTAAATTACAATGAGGTCCCAATAATGTTCGATGACAACTTAAAATATATTCATCCGTCATCATACAAAATTTATTCATATCTTTTACTGATTCAGATAAACCTATAATTTTGTCAAGATATTTGAATATTTCTATCAGCATGTATTGAGCAGCAATGACAGATTTATGACCATAAACTGTCTTGTGTAATTTATATCGTGTATTATATAATTCAATTATATCACCAATTGCTTGTTCTTGATAACAAATACTATTATCAATAATTCTAACATGATCAATTAGTCTATCACAATTAAAATTTGTATTTAATCCTGTGACATATGAATCACGGCGTATGTATTCATATTTATCGACATCAAGTCCATTTCTATAATTTGAAACAATTTCGTAAAGGAATCCAACATGTTCTTTTGATGGATTAATTACATTTTTCATGAACTGTATTTCATCATCACTTATAATTTTTGATAATTTTTTATGTCCTTTAATAATCATTTCAAGTAGCATACCAGAACGATATTCATGATGATCACATGGTTCCAATTCTTTTTTAATATATGGTAAAAAAAAATCGTCAAATACGTGTGAATATGGTCCATGACCTAAATCATGACATCCTGCACAAATTTTTAAAAGTTCACAAACATAATCATCAAGAACATGAATTTTACCACCATATTTTTTATCGTAATATTGCTTTAATTCGGGAATACTTGCGAGATATTGATCTACATCAACTGGATTAGTATTTTTTATGATACAATTTAATATTCTATCAGCATAATGATATGTTCCGATGGAATGTTCAAAACGAGTATGAACAGCTGGAGGATATACCCAATAACAAGAACCAAGTTGTTTTAATTCTCTTAATCTCTGGAATGGTTTTGTATCTATAACCATTACCATAATATCACTAATTGATATGTATCCATGTATACAATCATGAATTTGCTTGTATCCTTGTATTACGGTTTTATTTGCTATATTAGTCATAATCTATTTAGTAAATCAATCGACGAACTAAATTCTATCACGTTCTTTTAGATAGGTATAGATGATTACATTAGTTATGTTGTATATTACTATCCTAAAGAATTAAATTTACAATTTTTTTCGAAATTATAAATATTTGTGTAATAAATTAAAACATATATGTAACACAATTTTTTTCTGTTTTGGCTTTTACAATAACTTTATTTTTAATCACATTTTTTGTTTTTTGTATTTTTTGATCAATATTAATTTCATTATCCGAATCGTCATCAGAATCTTTATACGGCTCATCTGTATTTTCAATATATTCTACTTTATTATTTAATCCACATACTTCATCTTCATCTTCGATTCTTTGCATGTCAAGAATATACGATAAATCTGGAACATATTCTGTGCGATTTTCCAATAAAATGACTTCTTCTTGTGTTAGATTTTCTTCTTGCATCATAAAATCATCAAATGTAATAACTTTGTTATTTTTAAGATAATAGTGTTCTATTTTATATTTTGTTGTTTTATATTGAACTTCTCGTTTTGCCCCTTGCGTTTTGAAAACTGACAATAGATCACAAATATCAATAATTAATGGTTTTACATCACCAGATTTTAATATTTTACGCATAATACGACCAACTGATTGGATGATATCAACTTTTGGGGAAGCTAAAATTATAGTATTAAGTCTTTCAATGTCTAATCCTTCGTTTGCTAATGCAAATGTTGAGAATAGTATATCTCCATTCGTCTCAGCATCTTTACGTTCGTCTTTTTTCGAATCACCGGTATACATGAATGTTTTACATTCATTTTCATCAATCAAACCATTGGCAACATCACTTGCAATGGATTCGTCTATTGATGTTTTTAAATATGAGAGTTGTATTTTTCTATCACTAAGTAGAAGTATTTTTCTTTCTGGAAATTTGCGTAATTCGTTGATGATACTCACTATGTGGTTTGATCTTTGTTTTAATTCGCAGAGATTACTGACCATTTTGACAACATCTGCGCTCATACCTCCATGTTTCCATGATTTTTTTTCCCTGAATAACGGATCATTTGATTTGTAATAAAATATTTTTGCAATTACTTGTTTATTCACTTTTGCTTTCATACTAAACATCGGATTGCCAATGTACCAATTCATTACTTTTGATAAACCATCTTTTCTAAACGGTGTTGCTGATAGTCCTATAGTATATTGTGCACCTGTTTTATATAATGAATTTGAATATATTTTACTTGCTGTATGATGACAGTTGTGAACAACAACTCCTGAATCATTTTCTGTAATTACAACAAAATTATGATTATTTTCGACCTCAATGTCATAAACATCAATATCAACAAAATTCTTTACAATACATTTATTTGATATACATATTTTTTTTCTGTTATTATATCCAACTAATATATCATTTTGATTTAAATATTGTGCTTCTTTATAACCAGAATCTGTTAAAAATTTATGGTTCGGTGTACATTCAATATTACCGTCATCTAATTTTATACTAATTGTATCTGAAACTTTTTTATTCCATGCATATGTGATTTTATTATATTCGAATTGTTTAGTTATTTCATTGAAAGATTTGATTAATGGTAATTCTTCATCATTTTTCCACATTTCATATAATTTTCCAATTTTTATATTCCCGTGATCAGTAACTATTTTTTGACTATACACAATACATTCGTCGTAAATCACACAACCAATATCATCAAATATCTTAGGATCATAATCCTTCATACTAATACTTTGAATCATTCCCAAAACTATATCTACATCTTTGACACGTACTTTATCTTGTTTAATTAAACCAATTCGTGCATTGGTAAATTGTTTAATCCGTTCAGCCCATTGGTCTAATAAAAATGTTTTATGTACCACAACTAATGTTTTTAATCCTAGTTCCATAGCCATTTTAATAGCCATTACTGTATTATGTGTAACTGTAAAATCTCCTAATAAATATCTTTTATTTTTATCGATTTCTACTCCATAATAATTATCCACTCCTACAGATTTCACAGTTATATCGTATACAAGAGCATCATTAATGTATTTTTTGTAAATTGCTTTTTTTTCTAATATTTTTACAGGTATATTTTCTATTCCCTCACCATTTATTGTGACTCTAAACATTTCTTTAGTTGATTCATAACATGCAAAACCTAATGATCTACATAAATATATTACATCATCAGTTAATTTAGAACACTCAGTATATAAATCATAGCTAACTTTATCCTCTTGTAATTTTCCGCGGTAGTCTAATATTCCAGCTAAAACTTGCAATCTCACTTCTTTAGAATTACATTTATATAAATCAGATATATACATATAATTAAAAAAATCTGGAACATGTTTACTTTTTAAAAGTTTATATCCGAATGTATACGGATCCATTGGAATTTCTTTTGCCGGAAAATTTACTGAAACTCTAAAACCTTTTAGTGGTGATTCTTTTTCATGATACATTTTTGGTAGTTTTAAATACTCATTAACAGAAATATCTACAATATCACCTTTATTATATTTTACACCATTTATTTTTGATGGTTCAGCCGAATTATATTTCAGTGATAAGATATGGGATCGATTAACTGTATATTTATCTCCTTTTGTTGGTATGATGTCAAACATTTCTTCTTGACCACGTCCAAGATCCAATACTTGCCTTGGCGTTGAGTCATCCCCCATTAATTTGTCACCAACTTTAACATCTTCTATTAACTTGATAGAACCATCATACATTATCACAGGTGTACCCCTTTTGAGGCATTTACCAGCACCACAAGGAACAGATAATACTCCGCCTCCGTGTTCTCTGAGATGTTTTAAACATTTATTTACAATATTTATTTGGAGTTCACGTAAATTACCTTGAAATTGGGTTGTTATCTTTTGACTTGTCAATGTATTTTTTTCTTCCTTTCCGAGAGTATTACTGCCATAATAACGTGGTATAATTAATTCACTGGGTGTTTCCCTATATACCGGATAAGCCTGTAAGTTGGGATCATCCATTGACATAGGTTTAACTGTTAAGTTTTGTCTAATTTCTTTGAGTTCTTCTTCTTCAAATAATCTTTTGTTAATCCTGTAGCCATTTCGTGATAATATAGTTTTTGCTGTTTCTGTCTTCATTTTAATTATTACTTTAGATTTGCCTGAATTATTGGATCCATTTGTCGATTTATTGTCTTGATCAGTATTAATATCGATATCAATCTCATCTGTGTTGCTTTCTAAATTGTTATTTAGAACAGAATTTTTGGATATTGTTTTTGTTTTGGTTTTAGGTTTTGGTTTTTCTGTTTTTACAATTTTTATTTTTGGTTCTGATTTTGATTTTGTGTTTTTTTTTGTAACTTTAGGTACTTTATCAAGCACTTCGAGTTGTTCAATTTCACTAATATTTTTAAATTGGACCATATCATTTTCTGAGTTATTTTCTGAATAATTTTCTGAATAATTTTCTTGATTATTTTCTGAATTGCTAATTTGGACTGATGGCGATGTATTTTTTGTTCTTGTTACTTTAGGTTTTTTTTTACACTCCATAATAGTAATATTATAAATATATAGATATTTAAATCATTAAATCATTTATTAAACCATACTTTTTGATTCAATTTTTATTTTTCAATTTTATTTCAATTATATGTTACAATTGAATTTGATGATATAGTTTTTAGTAAAAACATGAACAAAATAAATGATATTTTACAAAAGATAAACAAATATAAGTAATGTTTTACCCATAAAATTTTAGAAAAAGTTAATTGGAAAAATAAAATAAAATGTATAATATATATATAATTATAATAGTCAATGGAATCATTCGATAACAGTGCTAAAAATTCCTTATCATTCCTCGATAATCAATATGTTTCAGCTGGTGTGGTTTTGCTTTTAATACTTTATGCTGGTATGGCTGCTCCAAGATTACCAAAATGCATTCGCAATATTTTTGATTACACGTTATTTAAATTAGTATTTTTCTTTTTAGTTGCCTATATGTTTATGGTTAACAGAGATCCAATTGCCGCACTTATCGCAGCAGTCGCTATACTCATCGTATTACAAGCATTCAATATTTCGTCAACAATGGAACCAATGTCGTCATTATCTGAAGAAGAAAATGGATCGCGTGGATGGGTTTGTGCATGTGGTCGTATGCACTCTCCGGTTAGAAATGGTTCTAATAAACGCGGAGTATCATTATCAGAAGAAGAACATGCACTTGTTCAAGAAGGTAAACAAATGATGATGGACGGCAAAAAACTAATCTCTAAAGGCCGTAATCTAATTAAAAATGGAAATAATGGTGGCGAACAATTAATTAATGATGGAAAAGCATTAATGAATGCGGGAAAAATGCAAATTAAATTGGTTGTACAGAGAAGGAATCCAGTTTCTGAAGAAGCCATGAATATGATGGAGGAAGGTAGACAAATGATGGAAGAAGGTCAACAATTAATGGAAGAAGGAAGAACCGAAGAAGGTCAACAATTAATGGAAGAAGCCCAACAATTAGTTGAAGAATGTCAGCAAATGATGGAAATGGAGATGGAAGAAGAAATGCAAATGGGTGAAGAAAACACAATGGAAGCTGAACTTCCCATGTATGGAGGTGCAGAAATGGAAGAAACTCAATTAGGTGAAGAAAATTTTCAAGAAATGACAATGGAAGAAATAAGGAGTATGATGGAAGAAGGCAAACGGATGATGGAACAAGGACGTAGATTGATTCAAGAAGAGGGAAGAACTGAAGAAGGTAAACGATTAATGGAAGAAGGAAGATCACTTGTTGAAGAAATAAAACAAATGATTGATGGAAAACGTTCTGAAATGGAAATATATCCCGAAATGCCATATGATTTTACTGGAGGCATGGAATCATTACCGGAAGAATCATTATCAGAATTATCTGAAATGGAAGCGGAACAGGCTTCTATGGAAGAAAGAGTATCGATGGTTGTCGAAGAAGTCAATAAACAAAGGAAAAAAGGTAAAAAATTAAATAAAAATCAAATAAAGGCTTTATGTTCACGTGTTAACGACGAATTTAATTTTGATAAACCAACATTGGTTGAATTATGGAAACAATACAGACCGGCTTTAATTCAACCAGAAATTCCACCAAACGGAATCATCGAGGGTGGAATGCCTGGATCAGCAAGTGGAAGTCAATATGCCACTGTTATGAATTAATTTTATAAACATAGTAAAAATGTACTGAAATATATTTAAATATATTTCAATTATATATTTCAATTATATATTTTAATTATATATAAATGGATTCATTTGTAGTTGTAGTAATTATTCTATTTATCCTTGTAGTAGGTATTATAATATTATTGAATATTTATAGCAACAAAAATAATAGTAAATATAATAATGAAACATATGAAAATATCGGATATCCAAACAGTCCATATGATTCAACACCAATTAATAAAATAATATTTCATACTGATGACTCAAATGTGAAGACCTTTTTAAATAGAAATGATGGTATGGATGTTAATATTGATTATAAATATGATTTTGATAGAATGCGTTTTCCAGACAGTGATGGACATGTTGACTATTCACCATACCAGTGTAAAATAAAGGTTCCGAAAGATAGTCAAAATACTCCTGTTTCAGTTCCATCGATGTACGCTCCATCCTATGAAGGTAATCGAATAGAAAAATTTAGTTTGGACACAGATTATGACAGAAGTATTGCAGATGTTCTTAATTCTGATGTCAGAGATAATGATTCTGAATATCGAGAAATCAATAAAGAAATAAATCAAGGTTTAATTAATGAATTGGAATATACACCTGAACCAAACAAACCCGTGGGATATATACCGGGTTATGTTTCAGAAAAACAAATTAGAAATGAGAAATTAAATACGAATATAGGACGAATTATACCACCGTTAAATCCGCCGGTTATTAAAGACGTAAATGGAAATGTTTGTCTTAATAAATCTTTGAATAGATTACATGCACACGGATCGATTCCATATAAGAACCTTGATGTTTGTGGACAATTGACATCAAATATTGACGGTGTAAAATACGGAATGGATCCAGCAGATTTCTATAGAAAAGATTTCAGACCAATTCCGGCAGAAAATATAGATACCGCAAGATTCAAAGGTTTCAATTACGGGGATTACGGGGAGGCTGCATCACCAGCTGATATTGGTCGAATACCTCTTGAGAAAACAAATAATTATCCTGTCGGAGTTAATTACGCATTTACTTAAATATTTATTTAGATTAATGTTAATTTTTCTAATCTTGTTATATTTTAATATATTATAGTTTAGTTATATTAGAAAAATAAGAATAAAATATAATGTCACGATTGACTACCTCAGAATTTAATTTATCCGATTTATCAAGTTCATCTATTTTTGAGTTGTCTGATTCCGAATTATCAGAATTGTCCGAATTATCCGAATTATCATTATCTGATTTAGCAACAACTACCGATTTAGATACTGAATCAAATAATAAGATTACCACGACCGGCAAAATTAATAATTCTCGATTAATTTCAACGTTTGAATTTAATAAAGGATTACATTCAACCGGTACAAAAACATCTGAAAAGTTAGAGACTAAATCAAGTAGCAATGAATTTGTTACGAACGAATTTACAAAATTGTGTAAAAATTACGAGTATATTCCATTAATTCATGATAAAGCCAAAAGGATTATTGTATTAGGTGATATTCACGGTGACTATAATTTAGCTATAAATTTAATGAAAATAGGAAAAGTTATAAAAACAGATAATGATGGAAATGTTGATTGGATTGGTGGTGATACAGTAGTTGTACAAGTCGGTGATCAAATAGATAGATGTAGACCACAAGGTAAAACTTGTAATAATGAAGAAGCAACACCAGATGATGAAGCTTCTGATATTAAAATACTCAATCTATTTACAGACTTACATAATAAAGCAAAAAAAAATGGAGGAAAAGTTATTTCATTACTCGGAAATCATGAGTTATTAAACGTTGAGGGTTATATGAGTTATGTTTCAAAAATGAATTTTGATGATTTCACAGATTATATCGATTCAGAAAATCCATCATTAACATTTAGATCCGGTGAAGATGCTCGTCGTCATGCATTTAAACCGGGAAATGAAATGGCAAAATTTCTTGCCTGTACGAGAGTAACATGTCTTATTATTGGAAGTAATTTATTTGTACATGCTGGATTGATAGATTCAATAATGGATCATTTAAAAATTAAGAAAAATACTGATATTATTGATATAGATATATTGGTTAAAAAATGGCTATTGGGATTAATAAATAAAGAATATGTAAAACATATTGTAAATGGCAATGAGTTATCTATGTTTTGGACAAGAATTTTAGGAAATATACCGAGCAATACCTCAAACGAAAATAATAAATGTCTTGATTATATTGGTTCTGTTCTTGAGACATTCAAAATTGGGAGTATAATTATTGGACATACACCGCAATCTTTTTTGCATAATGAAGGTATAAATAGTGTCTGTGATAATCGTGTATGGAGAGTTGATAATGGAAGTTCAGCAGCATTCAATAGTTTTGATAAGCAATATTTAGAAACTGGAATTATAAATAAAAATAGAGAACCACAAGTTCTTGAAATACTTGATGATAAATATTTTAATGTACTAAAATAAATTAATTAAATAAAATTTTACAACAATCAAAATAAGTGTCATTAATTCCAGGTAAAAATTTGCAAAGATAATCCTGATGATTATTTGTTAAATGTCTTCTTTGTGTATCATATTTTTCATGGATTTGATTTACGGTTTGTCTTTTGATACTTTCAATTGAAGCTTGACCAAAAATATATGTTGTATCTTTGGCCATATGTTTAATATCTCTATTGAATTCTTTTTTTCTTTTTTCATTATATGTTTGCCCTCTTTGACTATCATTTATGTCTTCAGCTATTTCATTACCAGTATCGACAATGATATCAACAGTTTTTGCTGTTGCAAGGACATTTTGGGCGATATCAAATGGTTGAGTAGCAGTATTGATTTCATTATTTTCTTGATAATAAATACTTTTTTTTTCTTGTAGATATTTATCATTTGCGAATACAATTCCTTGTTTATACATAATACAATCATCGACAAATGGGTTAACTTTTTTTAAATTTTCATTATTACAGAAGTATCTAGCATATTTAGGCTCCAATGGATGGTCTTCATTGAATTTTTCTAGGAATTCAATCTTTGAACTTAACATAGTTCGATGAGTTGCGATAAATGCATTATTTTTAAATTCATTAACATCATTTTTCCACAAATTAAAACCTTCCATTTGTGTAAGATAAATACCAACCATTCTATCGTCATAAATCTTTTTAGTTCCGAGTTTTGGAAGATTACAACGAACTCCTTGATAGAAACTAATATTTTTTCTCCATTTTTTGAGTTCACTTGAAATATCCCACAATTTATATCCACCAGAAAGTAACCCAATAAAACCCAATCCACCAACGCATGGGATTGCAGTTTGTGGAATATAATCAAATAATGTTTTATCAGAACCTGGAATTGTTGGATTGTATCCGTATACTGCTAATACGGTGGATCCAATGGCTGCTCCCATACTAATCAATGTGAAAGTTTTCATTGAATAGGAATCGTTTTCTAATCTGTGAACAATTTCTGTTGCCTTTTTGGGATTAACAGTTTCAACTAGAACAACATCATCTATACAATAAATGTGTTTATCATTGCCAATATCTTCTGATCTAGTAATGATTCCATTAAAATTATTATTATTTTTATTATTTTTATTATTTTTATCTGCATCAGTCTCTTCGTTTATTGTTTTAATAATATCCGAATGATAATGTGATCTTCTATTTGAATCTTTAATTCCTAAAAATAATGTAGACAGAAAAGGCATTATATTTTGAATTTTATTGCTTGCTTATTTTATTTTTATCAATAAAATAACCAATATAAATTAATATTCAATTTTTAATTTAATTTAATTATAATTCCATACTTTTAGCTGCTTTAGCGGCAGCTTTGGAAGCAGCTTTTTCAGCACGTTTCTTTTCTTTTTTAATTGATCTCTTTTTTTCGTACGATTCTTTGATTTCATCATAACGATCTTGAATTTTTCCGGCCTTCTTTTCATCACTATATATTTTCTTGGCAATATCATTTAATTCCTCTTGACTGGCACCTGAATTACCTCTTTTAGCTTGTTCACGGAAATAAGCTGCGAATGAATTTGTCAATGGTCCACCTTTTAATTTCATATCGTTTTGAATCCAGGCAACAAATTCACGATATTTAGCTAATGGATCTGGGGCACCTTCAGCACGACTTAATTTTTTAGATCCCTTTCTTGATCCCTTTCTAGAACCTTTTCTAGATAGTTTTCTAGATCCTTTTTTAGATCCTTTTTTAGATCCTTTAGAAGATCCTTTAGAAGATCCTTTAGAAGATTTACGACTTAATTTTTTGGATCCTTTCTTGGATGTTTTTTTGGAACTTTTTTTACCTTTTGTTTTTTTTCCACCCCATTGGTCCATATCCATTCCGTCCCATGCATCAGTTCTTTTCAAACTGGTCTTTTTGGAACCTTTTTTAGATCCCTTTTTTGAGCCTTTCTTTGAGCCTCTTGACAATTTTTTAGATCCTTTTTTAGATCCTTTTTTAGAACCTCTTTTTTTAGCGCCACCGGTTTGAGCGGTTGCGAAGTTAGCACTTGGAGCATTGACAGCTTCTAAAAGAACTTGGATTTCTTGACGTATTTTTTGTGCTTCACGTTCATTTTCTCCATTGCCACCCTTGTGAGTATCGATCATGAAGGATGATGTTGCTGAGTATGCACTTGCACCAGTATTTCCAGTCTTATCTTTTTTAACGAATAAGGACATTAATATGAGTTACTATAAATATATATTATATATTATATTAAATTAATTTTAGTATATTAAAATTAATTTAATATGTCATAATTCAACTCAATATTTTAAAAGTTGAAATGAAATAATATAAAAGGTAGTTGTGATTTATATGGTTATATAGTGATTAATTTAAAATATGGGCGTTCCTGGATTTGTTGCATGGTTGAGATCATATTTTAAAGATAAAATGATTCTTACAAAAGTATTATGCAATAATGAAAATAATGGACAAATAGAAATACTATATATTGATGGAAATTGTTTGCTACATCCAAAATGTTTCGAGGTTATTGCGGGTTGTAAGACACAAATGGATGAAGAAAAATTAGAAAAAATAATGTTTCAACGTATATGTAAATATATATCATATTTGGTAGGATATGTACAGCCGAAAATATGTTATTTTGCAGTAGACGGTGTTGCTCCAGCAGCAAAAATAAATCAACAGAGATATCGTCGGTGGAAGGCAATTAATGACAATGAAATAAGACAAAAAATAAAAGATAAACACAAGATAAACACAATAAACGATTGGAATAATACTGTTATTACACCAGGAACTAAATTTATGGAGAGACTGCATAATCATTTGATGAACTATTTTTCACAATTAGTTAATCAGTCCAATAAAAATAAAATACAATATATATACTCATCGTATTTAACACCGGGTGAAGGCGAACACAAAATATTGGCCCACTTAAGAAATTTACCAAATAATAATAATAATAATTACGTAATATATGGTCTCGATGCCGATTTATTTTTTTTGTCTCTTTCTTGCGATAAAAATAATATATATTTATTAAGAGAAGAACAACATTTTACTAATGGAAAAGTAGAAAAAACAGAATTATATGATTTGATTGATGATGTTGGAGAAGATTTGCGATATGTGTCGATTAATATTGTCAAGGAATGTTATGATATACGAATGAAAGAAATCGTCAGAATGAGAATAGAAAATATGGACATAAATTATTCAAACAATGCAAACATAAATAAAATTCTCTCGAGAACAAATTATTATCGAGATTTTGTATTCATATGCTATTTACTAGGAAATGATTTTTTACCACATTTACCAACAATAGATATTAAAAAAAGTGGTCTCGATATAATAATAGATTCTTATGTTGATACATATATTAATCTAAATCTAAATACAAATACTCTTCAGCAAATTGAATTAATTAATGATAATGATAATTTACAAATAAATAATATATTTTTAATAGAATTATTGCGTTTAATGAGTGAATTAGAAGAACAATTTTATAAAGAAATTGTACCAAAATATGAATATAGAATATCAAAAAGAAGATGTCCTCATTCAGATCCATATTTAATAGAATTGTGGGAACTAGAAAATATGATCAATTTTATGAACAAACATGATGATCCAATAAAATTGGGAGAAGGTAGTAAAGATGTATGGAAATTTAGATATTATGAACATTATTTTAATGTGTCTGAACATCAAGAAGAATTTGTAAATATGATGTCAAAAATGTATTTGGAAGGACTCATGTGGGTAACTAAATATTATTATGTTAATTGTCCAGCATGGCAATGGAAATATCCATTTACACACGCACCCTTTATTTCTGATATTTACAACTTTATAACAAAGACAAATTTTGATATTAACAATGTTCAGTTCACACTGAATAAACCGTTAACTCCACAGCTTCAATTACTCGCTGTTTTACCATACAAATGTAGTGACTTAGTTGAAAAAGAATATAGATATCTAATGACAGATCAAAAATCTCCTATAATAGATATGTATCCAAAAAATGTTAAATTAGATATTTTACATAAGGATATGTATTGGTCTTGTATTCCAATGTTACCATATTTAGATATCAATAGAATACTCGGTGCAACAAAAAATATAAATAACAATAATAAATTAAAACCGATCGAAGATATTGTATATAAATAAAAATAATTTCAAAGAAATGTAAACAAATATGGTATAGATAAAAGTTTTATTTTATTAAAAATTTTCTATAAATTGAATTGATAGAAAATAAATATTTCTTAAATTGCATAAATAACAAGTTTATTTAAATATATATTAAATAATTATATTGTAATATACAGAATGGAAAACGATAGTAGATCCATAAATAGTTTGACTAAACATTCTATAACTACACTAAAATCTAATGAACAGGGTAAAAGAAGAGATACCATTCCATATAGAATTCAATTTGTACAAGAATTAATGAGAGACAAGTCTTTGAGACCTTTAATTGATTTTACACAAGTAGATACAGAATATTATAAAAATGGAACTGAAATGAGTAACGAGACAGAATTCGGTGATACAGATTCGAACGACACAAGACGCACATTACACAAACGAGTCCTTGATTTTTATAATATAATAACACAAATTGGAGGTGATTTACATTATATTAAGAGTGGTACTACGGGTCACACTTTTAAGGGTGTAATAGACTGTGGGAATGGGGATATATTTAATTACGGTCTCAAAGTTGTTGCATTCCCAAAAAAAGACAAATATGGAATAATATATGATTCAACAAGACCAGAAAATGCAGAAATAAGAATGTTAAGATTATTCGGTTATTTCATTGCAACAAAACAAACACCGCATATTGTACTACCTATAGCAACATTTAATACTAGTATTTCTCCATTTTTGACATTGTTGGAAGATGAAGTTGTTGATGAAACTGATGAAAAATATGTTGAATTTTTGAAGAAATATAAAGAAGGAGAATATTATGACGAAGTATCAATATTGTTGAGTGAATGGGCAAATAGAGGTGATTTATTAGATTATATTAAAAAAAACTATGAAAATATTCAATTGATACATTGGAAAGTATTTTTCTTTCAACTGATATCAACATTGGCAGTAATTCAAAGTAAATTCCCTGATTTTAGACATAACGATCTGAAAGCGAATAATATCTTGATACATAAGATAAGTAGAGATAAACCGCGATTTACGTACACAATATTAAGAAAAAAATATTCTATACCAAATATTGGATATTCAATTAAATTATGGGATTTTGATTTTGCAAACATTCCAGGAATTGTGGATAATGCAAAAGTATCATTGGATTGGACTAAACCGATAAATGTTACGCCAGCAAAACATCAATATTATGATATACATTATTTTTTCAATACACTAGCATTCACAGGATTTTTTCCTAAATTTATGACATCAGAGCACATTCATAAGGATGTGAAAGAATTTGTTAAACGCATTATTCCTGCAAAATACAGAAGTAAATTATGCATACACAAATCAACACAATCACAATCAAATCCACCTGGAACAAAAAAACAAAAAGAAGAACAATGCAAAATTTGTCATAAATATGTTCATAGTAAAGGTAGATTATTGGCGAGTGATGAATATATTACTCCCGCTGCATTATTATCGGATCCATTTTTTGCAGAATTTATTCCGAAATAACAATTATAATTAATGATTTTTATTATAATATATTCTGAATTATTACTAGTCTAATTTAAAATCGAACTTGATGTGGGTAATATTCTTTTTTATTTTAATTAATAATTTTTTCGTTGGTAAATATATAATGTAATATACTCATATAATTTTATCA
>Ga0182016_10001900_pt1 | contig 24980 bp, 19 predicted proteins | sample 712S2MmetaG_FD_120491 | JGI IMG/M metagenome (GOLD analysis project Ga0182016, IMG submission 120491) | Permafrost microbial communities from Stordalen Mire, Sweden - 712S2M metaG | ecosystem: Environmental > Terrestrial > Soil > Wetlands > Permafrost | place: Sweden: Stordalen | collected...
GAAAGACGAGTCACTCCGCAAGCGCGTGGAGAAAGATTTGGTCATGATCCAATTTAACCGGCCCTTAGTGCGGTCCTTTTTTGGGGCGAAAAGTGTAGCCTATGCTGCTGCCTGATCAGTATCCACGAGGCAAAAGACGACACACCAGAATTCCAAGCCGCGCGTGATTGTTTGAGCCAAGCCAAAAGAATTTGCTTTCTTGGCTTTGGTTTCCATGAAGCAAATTTGAGGAGGCTGTTCAAGGGGATAAAGCCTTTGTCTGGAGTGCGGATTTTTTGTTGCCGTTTTGGTTTCACCGATAGCGAAAGGGATGACATCTATCGGTGTTTTGTTGAACTGAATGTCTCCATGGCAGGGGTTGTATGGGGAGAGCGAACTTGGGGGTGTCTGGATTTTTTGCGCGAATCGGGCGCTTTGTTGGGTTGAAAGCAAAAACGCATTTGCGTCACTGCTGAATATTCGACAATTGACCAGGGCCGGATTTGTGGACATTGGGGCCGTCCTTTCACCTTCAACATTTGTAGTCGCCTCCCGCGCTGTTGGCCCGCGGGCGCCGGCGCAAAGGATGCAATTGGTTAGATTTCGTCCCAAAATCCTTCCGTAGGATTTTAGTTTGACGCCGGACGCGGTACCATCGCCCCATGTTGAATATATTAGAAACTGATGTGGCCGCCGCAGAAGAGCCTGCCGCCATTGCCTTAGCCAAGGCGCCCTCGGCCGCCGCCAAACCTCCTCCCCTGGCCCAGCTCAAATCGCAGTGCCATTTCACACAGCCAAAACCACACCAAAAAACACAACTTCCCGGTGCGGAATGCAAAGCTAGAAACACAACTTTACGCCGAAAAGCACAATTTCCTTCACTACTTTTCCGCCGCAAAAACCAGGCCTCCCGCGCCCTGCCACCGTGTCCTTCCTCGGACCGAAAACCTAGCCAAAGATATTTGAAATTTCACGGCAAAGCTCGCCGGGAAACCCAACTTTCTTTAACCACGGAGACACTGAGCCACAGAGAGGTAAATTAAATTGGCGGACTCCGTCACGTTGCCTTGTTTAGCCTCCAACCCAACACAATCAATCGCATGAAGAACCCAACCACCGCAACAGCCAGGCAAAGGCTCAACGAGTTGACCGGCAAAGTCATCGGTTTATGCATCGAAATCCACCGGGAATTGGGCCCCGGATTACTCGAAAGCGCCTACGAGGAATGCCTGGCGTATGAACTGTCCAAAGCAGGACTGCGCTTCGAGCGCCAGCGCCCGCTCCCGGTGCGTTACAAGGAAGTGCAACTGGATTGCGGCTATCGGCTCGACCTCGTCATTGAAGACCCGCTCATCATCGAACTGAAGGCGGTCACGGAGTTGCATCCGCTCCACGAGGCGCAATTGCTCACGTACCTGAAGCTGGATCGGAAATCTCTTGGCCTGCTCGTCAATTTCAACGTTCCGGCCCTCAAACAAGGAGTCAAACGCGTGGCCTGCGGCGACCTGTTCAAGGATGAAATGGGCGGGTGACGTTCCGACTTTGATCTCATCAGTCTTCTCTGTGCCTCTGTGCCTCCGTGGTTTCGACCTTAATTCCAGGAGCTGATGCGACAAGATTTTGGGCGTAAGAATTTAAAGCATTACATCCCCAAAAACGATTGACCCAAGAAATTGAAATGCACCCTTGCCTGCGCCGCCTGCCGCGTGCGTCTTGACTCTGACGGCGGCAAGCCGCATTTTTCTACGGTGCCAGGCACGATCGCCCCGGCCCAAACGATATGAGCCATAAACATAATTTATTCGATACTTTTAAAGAATTCGACCTTGGGAATGGAAAAAAGGGCGCTTTTTATTCCTTGCCCGCTTTGGAAAAGGCCGGCCTCGGGGCGATTTCCCAACTGCCCGTCTCCATTCGCCTTGTCTTGGAATCGATCCTGCGCAATTTTGACGGCAAGAGGGTCTCCGAAAACAACGTGCGGCAATTGGCGCAATGGCAGCCAAAGGCCGAACGCACGGCCGAAATTCCCTTTGTGGTCGCGCGGATTGTTTTGCAGGATTTTACCGGCGTGCCGCTCCTGGTGGATTTGGCGGCCATGCGTTCGGCGGCGGCCAAGCTGGGCCAGAACCCCGGGATTATTGAACCGCTCGTCCCTGTGGATTTGGTGGTGGACCATTCCGTGCAAGTCGATTTCGCCGGCACGGCGGACTCGCTGGCGCGCAACTTGGATTTGGAATTTCACCGCAACCGCGAGCGCTATCAATTTCTCAAATGGGGCATGCAGGCTTTTGAAACTTTTAAAGTCGTGCCGCCCGGGATTGGCATCGTGCATCAAGTCAATTTGGAATATTTGGCCAAGGGCGTTCTCAGCAGCGGACACCCGCCGATTTATTATCCCGACACTCTGGTGGGCACGGATTCCCACACCACCATGATCAACGGCTTGGGCATCGTCGGCTGGGGCGTAGGCGGAATCGAGGCGGAAGCGGGCATGTTGGGCCAGCCGGTCTATTTTCTCACGCCCGACGTGGTTGGGGTGTATCTCACCGGCGCGTTGCGTCCGGGCGTGACCGCCACGGACCTCGCCCTGACCGTCACCCAGCGGTTGCGCGCCGCCAAGGTGGTGGGCAAATTCGTCGAATTCTACGGGCCGGGCGCGCGCGCGCTCGCCGTGGTGGATCGGGCCACCATTGCCAACATGGCGCCGGAGTACGGCGCGACCATGGGTTTTTTCCCCGTCGATGAACAATGCGTGGAGTATCTGCGCCAGACAGGCCGCAGTGAGGAGCATTGCCGGCTTTACGAGAATTATTACCGCGCCCAAAACCTTTTCGGCATCCCTGACAAGGGCCAAATTCATTACTCGACGGACCTCGAACTGGACCTGGCCTCTGTTGAGCCCAGCGTCGCCGGACCAAAACGGCCACAGGATCGAATCGAATTGGGGCACCTCAAGGACGAGTTCACCAAAGCCTTCGCCAAGCCCGTCAAAGAAAACGGCTTCGGCCATACGGTGGAGGAATTGTCCGGCGAATTTGCCGTTGCGGGCGGCGGCGCGCTCCATCATGGCGATGTGCTGATCGCCGCGATTACCAGTTGCACAAATACCAGCAACCCGTCCGTCATGCTCGCGGCCGGCCTGCTGGCCAAAAAGGCCGTCGAGGCCGGACTGAAGCCCCACCCGCTGGTCAAGGCGTCGCTCGCGCCCGGTTCCCGGGTGGTGAGCGATTACCTGAACAAGACCGGCTTGCAACCGTATCTGGATCAGTTGGGCTTTAACCTGGTCGGTTACGGCTGCACCACCTGCATCGGCAATTCCGGCCCGCTGGCCGCGCCGGTGGAGGAAGCTGTGACCAAGAGCGATGTCATTGCCGCGGCCGTGCTTTCCGGCAACCGCAACTTTGAGGCGCGCGTCCATCAAAACATTAAGGCCAACTTCCTCATGTCGCCTCCGTTGGTGGTGGCGTTTGCGCTGGCCGGGCGGGTTACAATCGACTTGACTAAGGAACCCATCGCCCGCGTTGGCAGCCGCGACATTTATTTGCGGGATCTCTGGCCGATGCAGGAGGAAGTGCGCCAAGCGATGCAATCGGCCCTGAGACCAGAGGTTTTCCAGCGGCTTTACCAGGATTTTGCCGCGCAGAATCCCAAATGGAACGAGATTCCGGCCAGCACCGGCCAATTGTATGAATGGCAGCCTTCCAGCACTTACATTCAAGAGCCGCCGTTCTTCGACCATTTCACTTTGCGGGCGGGCTGCATCTCCGAAATCAAAGGGGCGCGCGCCTTGGGTATTTTTGGCGACAGCGTCACGACCGACCACATTTCACCCGCGGGCAGCATCAAAAAAAGTTCGCCGGCCGGTCAATATTTAATGGAGCAAGGCGTCAATTATATCGATTTCAACAGTTACGGTTCGCGCCGCGGCAACGACCGCGTCATGACCCGCGGGACTTTCGCCAATGTGCGCATCAAGAACCTTATGACGCCAGGGGTGGAAGGGGGCGTGACCAAATTCCAGCCTGGCGGAGAACAGATGAGCATCTTCGACGCCGCCATGAAATACGCCCAAAACAAGACCCCGCTCATCGTCCTGGCCGGGCAGGAATATGGCACCGGCAGTTCGCGGGATTGGGCGGCCAAAGGCACTTGTCTGCTCGGGGTTAAGATGGTGCTGGCGCAAAGTTTTGAACGGATTCACCGTTCCAATTTAGTCGGCATGGGCGTGTTGCCCTTGCAATTCAAGGATGGCGTTTCCGCCCAAACGTTGCAGTTGGACGGGACCGAAAGTTACGATCTCTTGGGGCTGAACGATCAACTTAAGCCGCAACAGGACCTGACCTTGGGTATCACTCGGGCCAATGGCGAAAAGATCAACGTGACAGTTGCTTGCCGCATCGACACGCCGGTGGAAATTGATTACTACCGGCACGGCGGCATTTTGCCTTACGTGCTGCGTCAATTAGAGAGCGGCAACGCCGCCGGTTGACAATTGGCTTGATGACTTATGCCGGTGGAATTCAAAGACTATTACAAGACTTTGGGCGTCGAACGCACCGCCAGCCACGACGACATCCGCAAGGCTTTCCGCACTCTGGCCCGCCAGTTTCACCCGGATGTGGCCAAGGACAAAAAAAGGGCCGAGGAAAAGTTCAAGGAGATCAACGAAGCTTACGAAGTGCTGGGCGACGCGGAAAAGCGCAAGAAATACGATGAATTGGGAGCCGATTGGAAACATGGCATACGCCGGACAGCTCCCGGCGCGCAACCCGGCGGACCTCACGCCTACACTTGGCGCGGCGGAAACGCGACGGAAGATTTCCAATTCGGGGGCACTGGTTTTAGCGACTTTTTCGAGCAGTTTTTTGGCGGACGCGCCGGTCAATTTGACGGGTTCGCGGGCGCGGAACACGAGGCGGGAACGGAAAAAGGCCAGGATGTCGAAGGGGTGCTCATGGTGACGTTGGAAGAAGCGATGCGCGGGGCTGTTCGTTCCATTTCCGTCCGCCGCAATTCCGTTTGCCCGACTTGCCACGGGACAGGGGTCAACGGCCGGCACGCTTGTCCGGATTGCGACGGTCTCGGGCGCTCTGCTGTCACACAGAATTACAAGGTCAAGATCCCGGCGGGCGTGCGGGACGGCCAGCGTTTGCGGGTCAGCGGGCAGGGTGAACCCGGGGTCGGCGGCGGCCCTCCCGGCGACCTTTATTTGCGGGTCCGTTTGGCCAGTCATCCCGATTTCCGCGTCGTGGGCGGCGATCTTTACTACGACCTTGATCTGGCCCCGTGGGAAGCGGCCCTGGGCGCCAATGTCTCCGTGCCCACTTTGACGGAGTCTGTCAATATAAAAATCCCCGCCGGCACGCAAGCTGGCCAGCGCCTGCGGGTGCGGGGGCGCGGGCTGTCGGGGCGCGAGAGCGGCAAGGGCGATCTTTACGTCGTGGCCCGCGTCCAGATGCCGCCAAAAATCACGGAGCGCGAGAAGGAACTCTGGCAGCAGTTGGCCCAGGCCTCGTCCTTCGAGCCTCGGGGCTGAAGAGCCGCAGAAAATTTTCCTCGATCTGCTCCGCCAGTTTCTCCACTGGCTGGCCTAGAAGCTCCGCCGCGAAATCATAAACCGCCCGCAAATTGGCCGGATGATTGACAGGTTTGCCGCCTGCCTCCGGCAAGGGATGACGGTTGCGCTCCGCCGGCAAGGGTTGGTCCGGGGCGTCCGTCTCGATCAGCAACCGGTCCGCGGGCACGTGTCGGAATGTCTCCCGCTGGCGCGCTTTGCGCTCGTGCGCGCAGTAGCCGGGCAGCGAAAAATATGCGCCCAGCCTTGTGAGTTCCGGAATTAATTCCGGCGCGCCGCCATAAGAATGCAGCAGGAAACCGCAGGCCGGGCGCGGCTCTCGGCGCAAAATATCCAGCAGTTTTCCCCAGGCCCGCAGGCAATGGATGCTGGCCGGCAAATTCCACTCAGCCGCCAGGCGCAATTGCCAGAGGAACACTTCTTCTTGTTCGGCGGCATCGTAATCCTGAATCCATCGGTCCAGCCCAATTTCTCCGATGGCGGATGGAACCTGCTCCAAATACACGGCCAAGTTTTCCCGCCAGCGCGCGGTGCGTTCTTTGACATACCACGGATGGTAACCAAACGATGGGATCACTTGCGGGAAACGCCGCGCCAGCGCCAACACGTCCGGCCAATCGGCTTCGCTTGCGCCATTGACCACCATGCGCGCAATCGATTCCGTTTGCGCCGCCGCCATGACTTCATCAAGCCGGGGTTTTAAACGGTCGTCCTGCAAATGGTTATGCGCGTCGTAGAATTTCACGTTGGCAAATGGGTGCTGGCGCAAGCGCGAATGCTCTCCCAAATTCTGCCCAGGCTGTTGCGGCGGTTGGGGGTCAAATGTTGTGTGATGCCGAAATCCACGAGAAAATCCGGGCTGGTGCGGACGATTTCTTCCGGCAGTTGGCCGCTATAAAACTCGCAGAGCAACACGGCGATTCCTTTGACCACAGCGGAATCTGAATCCGCCCGAAATTCGCAACGGCCGTCCTTAAATTGCGCCACAAACCAAACCGCCGCCAGGCACCCTGGCACCCGATTGGCCTCGATGCGACACTCCTGTTCCAGCGGCGGCGCAACGCGCCCCCGTCCGACAACATAGGCGAGTCTGTCTTGTGCCGACTTGAACCCGCTCAATTTGTCGGACAATTCCCGCTGCTTCTGGGTGATGGTCACTTCACTGCAACATATTGCGGCAGCGGGCCCAGTTCCAATGAAAGTTCCGGACCCGCGACGTGCAACGTAACCAGATGCGGCCTGACCAGCGTCCAGGCGGCGATCTTGCGTTCCTTGCCTTCTTTAGTGAAAACCAGGACGAAGTCGTTCGTATCGAGGCCGCCCAGCCGCTCTTGCAGACTGTAGCCGTTCAGTTCGCGGGTCAGGTTGCGAAGAGCAGCGAAAGCTGGTTTGGGCTTCAGTTCGGATGTGACCGTGCCAAAGTTTTGTTCGCCATCGTCCGGGTCTGTCCCGTCGTTTTTCCAATCGTACCAGATGGAAAGCGGCACGCCATAAAGCAGATCGGTCAGTTGCTGGCGCGCGGCGAAGGCGGCCTGGGTTTCCAGGGTGACTCCTTTGCGATTGGAGGCGTAGCCCCACTCGCCGCTCAGGATGGCTATTTTACCGGGCCGTTTCGATTCCGGCGCGGAAGCTTCAATCAATTCCCGAAGTCTTTTGTATTCCGGTTCGGTGGTTTCGGGTGGTTTGTTGGGAGGCCGATAAGGATGGACACTGACGGCATCGAGATACTGCAGCACGCCGGATTTCAAAAAAGGCTCCAGGAATTTCCAATCAAAAGTGGACATGGCCGGGGCGATAATCGTTGCGCTGGGTTCCGCCTCGCGAATGGCTTTGGCGGTGGCCAGGGCCAGGGTGGTGTATTCCCCGACATCCGGCTGGGGCCTCCAAAAGTTGCCATTCGGTTCGTTATATATTTCCCAAATGATTCGTCGGCCTTGGAAGTGGCGGGCCGACTCCGCCGCCCATTTGGCAAAAGCCGCGACGCTTTCCGGATGGCGTGGGGAAGCGGTGTACTCCTCCGGCACTGGTTCCCCGACCGCCCGGTGCGCCGAGACTTGCGCCTCATAGAGGGCGTTCTTGTAATCCAGAATATAGATCGCCCGCAAACCGCGCTTTTCCAGGTTGGCGGTTAATTGATCATAAGCGGACCAATCGTAATTTCCGCGGGTCCGTTCGATTTCGTCCCACGGAAAGTCCATGCGGATGAATCTAAATCCGCCGTCCGCGATCAGATCCAGATCAGTCTCATGGCCCGTGACAAAATGGATGTTCACCCCCACGCCCGCGGGAATGACGGCCGGGGGAATTTGCGCCCGCAACAGCAGGGGGGCGAGTCCGAAGGCCAGCGCCCAACTTGTAACCTTGCTCATGCCGGATGACTACGCCGCCTGCGGCCGGGGCGCAATCCAAAATTGGCGCGCTCAAAAATAAGTCACCGTTTTGCCAAACTTTCTGTTGGCTTATTGCCGCCGCGATGTTAGATTCCTCTCAGAACCCATGACAACCACAGGTACTATCAGTTGCATATTGCACCACAAAGGCGCGTCTGTCTGGACTATTCCCCCTGACGCGACAGTGTTCGAGGCCATCCAAGTGCTGGCCCGGAAAAACATCGGCGCGCTTCCCGTGATGGAAGACGATAAGCTTATCGGCATCTTTTCCGAGCGCGATTACACCCGCAAGGTGGCCTTGGAAGGGAAGACGTCGCAGAAAACAAAAGTCCGCGACATCCTAACCACGAACGTCGCCACCATCAGCCCGCATGACACGGTCGAGGACGCCATGCGCCTGATGACCGAGCTGCATGTTCGTCACCTCCCGGTCTTGGACGACGGCAAAATGGTGGGGTTCATCTCCATCGGGGACATGGTCAATTGGATCATCTCCGCGCAAACCGCCGCCATAGACCAATTGGAAGCTTACGTGGCTGGGAGGTAAGGAGGTTTCGTCCGCCTGTTTCGCAGCGGCTCGCTGCCGTGCTTGGAAGCGTGAGCTTTGTGTCCGTTCAGCTTGAGCGCTTGAAAAAAAGTGGATCAAGATCAATGCTGTGGCGATGAGACAATACAGCGAGATCGAGGCGTGCGCGCCCGTCCCTATTTTCCCCAACGCGTTTAACAAAAAAGCCGTGCTGCCCTACGGCTTAAGCTTTAAACACATTCAAAATAGCATGGAAGAGTTTCTGACTTTTCTGGGCTCTATCAATGGACAGCTCGGCACGAAGCGAATCCAAAGGCTTGAATCATTCATGATGGCCGCTAATTTTAGCAGCCTCGTTGGCGAGTTTATGAGTGCCACCATCCCGAGATTCTGCAATGCTCTTGTCAAGAACCGTTATCACAACGGTCATCCCGATTTGCTTCCCATGGGCAAATTCCCCAAAAACGCCATGCAGCACGGTCATGAGGGGATCGAAATCAAGGCTTCCCGTTATTCGCGCGGCTGGCAGGGGCATAACGCGGAAGACGGTTGGCTGATGGTCTTCGTGTTTGACAGTAATACTTCCCAACGCGACAAAGAAACGAACGAAATTCAGGCCCCGCGCCCTTTTCAGTTTGTAAAAGTGGTCGGAGCGAGAATTGAAAAGGCGGACTGGTTTTTTTCAGGGCGATCAGGAACCAGCCGCCGCACAATTACCGCCAGCGTTAAACGTAGCGGCTTCGATAAGATGGAAGCAAACTGGATTTATCGCCATGCAGAGGGACTTCCTCGAGGAGTTTGAGCTGGCCCTCAACTATTTCTTCGCGCTCCATTGGATCCAGATCCAGGTTTGCAAGGGCCGGAATCGCCGTTTCGGCCATAGTGTAGAACTTGAGGTCTCGCTCTATCCCGATGCAGCGCAACCCCAAATGTTCCGCCGCGGCAACTGTTGATCCCGAACCCATGAACGGGTCCACAAGAGTACCTTGGCCGAGCGGCAGGGCAACGAAGACCAGGTGCCTTAGAAAGGATTGCGGTTTAAGACTCGGATGGTCCGCGATTTTGCGCTCTCGTTGTGGTGTTCGCTCGCTCGGAATTACGTCCTTAAACGGGTTCCCGTCAGGGAGTCTCCTAAGGGCTCCGGTTTGAAATTCCCGCAAACACTCCGCGACAGTCATGCGGGCAGGCAATGGTTTCCTAAATAAACCCCACGGCTCAAAGCAGCCTCGCGGCATGGAGCAAGCATCAGGGAATTCTTTTTCCGCATTCTTTGGCCTATCTCCGCCCCTCAAGGTCTTAACCAGGCGGACTACCTCGCCCCTGAATTCAAGCTGACCTTCAATCAGGGCCGCATAAACCAACTGCGACATGAAGGTGTTCGTCGCAATAAACAAGTGGGCGCCGGGTCTCAGTGCTGAGTAGGCAAGTTTCGCCCATTCCGTGAAAAAGTCCGAGATGCGTTGGCGCTCCTTCTTGTCGAGAGCGGTGAAGCGGGGAAGAGGAGAACGAGGGTGCCCGTCAAACGCCGGTGGAATGCGCCAGACCCCTCCCTTTCCTTCATCGCGTTTTTGGAGTTGGTCGGCGTCGTATTCTTTCACCCCGTAAGGAGGATCTGTTACGATGGCGTGCAGGGAATTCTCCGCACTTCGCTTCAGCCATTCGAAACAGTCGGCACGAAAAATCACGGAATTACCGACCAACTTAGTCTCGAAACCAAGGGACGGCGTTTCAACTGTTTTGACTGCGCAGGATTTTGACATACTTTCGTGTCGCGTGCTCACGATAACACGCGTGGGCGAGTGGTGGCTAGAAAGACTTTTTCGCATGAGAAAAATTTATCGTGACATGTCACTTTAATGCAAGCCAAAAGTAAAAAAATAAAACGAGGTCCCGGCCGGCCGAAATCCTCGCCGCTGACGGAGCGCGAACTCGCTCGAAACCGAAAACGGCGTCAACGTGCCAACCAAGCAAAGAACTCGTTGTCAAAGGTCGAAGTGTTCATCCCGAACGAGCTGAAAGAGGAAATCCTCACACTGGCTCCCGAAAGGTCTCTCTCGGAAATTGGCGTTGAGGCGTTTCGCCTTTGGATTCAGAAAGAGAGCGCGCCTTGAGAATGCCTAAAATAATCATCGGAATTTGTTGAACCTGAGCTTGAGGCGATTTATGAACTTATCGCTCTTGACAAAATAGACGCGGCCGACCGATTTGTGGAGGCGGCTTTTGGGACTTTTCCAGCAGTCGCCAGGATGCCCGGCATGGGTCGGAAGCGGGAGTTATGGCTGTTACTTTTGCGCGGAGGCTTGTTGGGCGGGTTGGTAGAGGCGGGCTATTTGCACTAGGATGCCTTCGAGTTGGCGATAATAATCGTCCTCCGGCAGTTGGGCTTTTTTCGCGCGCAAAGCGCTCAGGTCTTTCTCCAGGGCATCGCGGCGGGCGCGTGCGGCTGGGTCCAGTTTTTGCTCGGCTTCGCCGCGCACCAGGATCATCTGATGGGCGCGCAGGCCGTCCACTGATTTTCCTCCTTCGGCCGTTTTCGTCGCGCGCACGCCTTCAAACCAGTCCAGCGGGGTTCCCAGACCGTCGCCATTGTCATCCAAGAGCGGATGCTCGGTCGCCAGCAATCCTTCCTCCTTGTAGTATCGCGCCGTCTGGCGCGCGGCCAGGAGCGCGGCCTCCAGGAGTGAGGTTTGGCCGTCCTTATCCAGGTCCGCCGCCGCATCACCGATGGCGCGCGCCAGATAACCCCCGAAGCGGGTGGCGTTGACCTCGCTGCCGCTGCGAGTCGCGGTGATAATGACCCGTCCAGGCGTGGACAAAGCCCGCAGAAACGGCCCGCTGGCCGAGGCACACTGGATAATCGCCGTTGGTCGATGGCATGGTTTCAGCGCCGCCGCCAGGTCCTCAGCCGAAATATCCGGTCCGCGCAAATTGAATTTGGCGTTGCGTCCGTCAAAGGTGCCGTGGCCAATAAAGACGAGCCATAATTCCCCGGCGTCCCGCGAGACGTTTTCCGCCAGGGCGTGCAACAATCGCGCGCGATCGTTCTCCGCGGCATCGGGGCTTAAGCCAATGACGGTCGTGCGCAAACCGCCTTTGGCGGCGGCCTTTTGCCACAAATCCGCCGCGGTAGAAAACTGCTCCGCATATTCAGGCTCGCCAGGAGCGCCGATGACGAGAATCAAATCCCGCTCTTCGGCCGCGCGCGCCGGCGCGGGCCAAACCGGGCCGGCCATCAGTGCCACTAACAGGAACAGCAGGGGAGAGAGACTCTTCAAGGCAATCCTTTCCAGCGGCGAATGCCCCACTCCGCGACGAAACAAGCAAGCACGCAGAGAAAGACCACAGGTTTTTGCCAGAGCGGCTCACTCCAGGTTTCCGAAATCGGCGCGTGGCGTTGGGGAAGTTTGGCGACGAATTCCCCCAACCGGTCCATGCTCACCACCTCGCCGCCCGTGCGCTTGGCCAGAGCCTCCAGCAGGGCGCGATTCGGTTTGAGGGAACGGAATTCTTCCGCCGCTGGATCAGACGCCCAGCCGGTTGCGGCCCGACCGACGACCTCTCCACTGCCTTGCGTTACGACCGCTGCCACCGCGTAGGCGCCTGAGTCGCGGGCCACGTATTCGGCCTCATAGGCGCCTGCTTGGTTCGGCGATGCTTCCGCTGTAAGATGAAGCACATTGGTGGCGGTGACCAATGCCGTGCTCGCTTGAAAAAGGCGCACCGGACGGACCGTTAATTGCACATTGGCCCCATCCAAAGGCCGGAACTCCTCGTCGCGCGCCTTGACCACCAATCGGACGCGCGCGGGGTCGCCGTCCAGGGAAGCTTCCGCAGCCACGGAAACGCGGGCGGGCACATCTGAAACAAGCCAGCGGACCAGTTGGCGCCAGGACTTGGCCAAGTCCTTTTGCGAGGCTTCATCCCGAAAGCCCCAGCGCCACAAATCGCCCAGCATGAGAGCGGCGGTGCGGCCGGCGCCAAAGCGCTGCGCGGCCAGGGCGGGAAAAGTATGATTGTCAGAATCCGTGACGGTGGCCAGGACGCTGGCGCCCGGCTTGATGGCGCCGATGGTGTTTAGAACGCCAAACGGCGGCAGGGCGTCCAACCGGTCTCGTTCCTCGGATTCAGTGGCGCGGAGGCGCGTCCACGGTTGCAGCCACCCTTCGCGCGTGAGGTTGAGCTTCCACTGCGCGGCCGAGGGCGCGGGGGCAGGCGCGTCGAGGTAAAGCGGCAGCATTGAGGCGATGGGCGTGTTGGCGTAATTGCCTTCACGGAAGGACTCCGCGCCGCCGAGCATGAGAAAGCCGCCGCCCCGCTCCGAGACGAATCGGCGCAAGAGCAAAATCTGGTCGTGCGTAAAAAAATCCGCCTCCAAGTCTCCCAGGATGACGGCGTGGTAGGCGTAAAGCTCGGCGGCCGTTTTGGGGAAACCGTCGCGCAGTTCCACTTCATCCCTGGTGTTGAAGCGGACCATGACTGGTTGATCGTAGCGGGCCGTTTCTTCGTTGGTGTCGCCAAAGCCGCCAAAAAGCGGATTGCTCGATTCGGCAAAGCGCGATTTGAAATTAAATTTGGGCTCCCGGCGGGCGACGCGGATCAAGGAAACAAGGTGGACCTGCGGGTCATCCTGCACCGCGCGGTTGAGGAATTTGAATTCCCAATTGGGCCGTCCGCCCACGTAGAGGACGCGAAACGGTTCCTGGCCGCGATCCACCACCACGACCTGATGATTGTTGACGAGGGTGGCCTCGCGCGAGCGCGCCTCGGGCGCGGCCGCCTCATCCGCCGCCTGGGTCGCCACTTCATAAAAATGCAGCCCTGGCTTGTCGGGTTGAATCTGAAAGCGAAAGTGCAGAGCGCTTTCCTCCCCGGGTGAGCGCTGGCGTTGCTCGGCCAACATATTGGTGACAGAAGCGACGCGCCATTCCGCCGCGTTGGTGGCGGCGCCGCTCTGGGCGATTTCGATCAATCGCGTCACGATCTCCACGCCCGGAAATCCGCGCGCTTCGACCGCGGCTTGGATGGTGACGGGCGCGTCTTCAAAGGCCGTCTGGCTGACAGCCGTCTTGGCCAAAGCCAGATCGCGCAACCCGGTGTCACTGCCGCAGACCACCGGATAGATGGGCGGACAACCTTCCAACGCGGGGGCGTCGGAGGACAGATCGGTGGCGTTGCCGTCCGTAAAGAGCAGCAGACCCGCCACGGGCTGGCCGCGCCATAAAGCCGTCGCGGCGCGCAAAGCGCCGCCCAGGGCGGAGGCGCGGCCGGAGAAATCCAGCGCGGCAAAATCCCGGACGTCCTGGAAATGCGAGTCAAACGAGTACCGGCGTATCTGAAAATTCTCCCCTAGGACCGCTTGCCAACCCGTCGGCGTTTCATGGGTCAGTTGCTCGCGCAGGAGTTCGCCGCGCGACTGCGTTTGGCCCGCGTCACGGATGGAGAGGCTTTGACTGTTGTCGGCCACGAGCGCGAAAATATTTGCCCCTGGCCGGGCCCGCTGACTGACGAGCAACGGCTCCAGCAAACAGAGGGCCAGGAGCGCCACTCCGGCGAATTTGAGCAAACCGCAGCCGAGGCGAACCGGGCGCGCGACCGCGTTGCGGTGCCCGGACCAGACCAGCGCCAGCGCGATCGCCACGATGAGGAGCAGAGCCGGAAAGAGCCAACCGCGGGAAGAAAATAGAATCAGGGCCAATCCCGTCACTGGCCTCCTCCCAGTTTTTCGTAATACTGGCGAACCAAATCGGAATAATGTTCCGGCACGGGATCGTGATCGAGCGGGACGAGACTGTTGGCGTCTTGGCGGCGGGCCAATTCATCACGCAGCCAGGCGCGCACTTCGGTCAGAGGTTGAAGCACCTTGTTTTGCACGGTTTGGGGGTCGGGTTTCTGACCGTTGCGGCGAAACTCCGCGCGCAAGGCCGCCACGCGTTCGCGCACGGTGGCCAACTGATTGCGCATCTCCGGCGCATCCAGCACCTGTTCGACGTCCCGCAACCGCCCGGTCCAGGAAGAATAATCACTGCCCGTAACCGGACCGCTTCGTCCGCCAAGGCCCCGCGCTCCGCCGCTCGCGCCGCCACTGTTTCCGCCCCCGCCGAGTTGGCGCACCATTTGCCGCAAACGATCCATGCCATCGCCGCCGTTGTCGTTGGCCGTTTCGTTGGCGGTGTTGGGCTGGGCCTGTTGATCGCCGCCACCGCCGCTGCTCCCTCCGCCAGAGTTTTGGCCGCTCTGATTGCCGCTCTCTGCAGGGGTGCCGCGGCGCTGTCCCTCGGAAGTACTGTTTTGCGCGGTGGCACTTCTTGGTTGGGTGGCGTCATTGGGGTTTTGACCGTTGGCGCCCGCGTTTGGTTTGGCGCCATTCTGACCGGGGGTGCCGGCATTTTGGCCGGGGGCATTTGTCGGGCTTGCGGAGGGGGCGTCCTGTTGCGCTTGCGCGGCGAGGTCGTCCAATTCCTTTTCCGCGAAGCGCAGGGCCTCTGTTTCGTTGCCGAGGATGCTTTCGGCGGCGCGCTCCACTCTTTGGCGTAATTCGCCCATGTTCTGGCGGGCGGTCTGCTCCGGGTTGGCCGCTTGCGATAACAAGCCGCGGCGCACCAGTTGCTTGCCAATGTCGAGAAGATTATCTGTGTGCATGGCCGCGGCGCGGCGCACGGTGTCGTACAATTGCTGGGCCAGGAGAGGTTCCGTGCTCTCGGCCTGCTCGGTCAATTTCTCCATGTCACCAAGAAGATTGGTCAAGCCGCCCTGTTGATGGGTCATTTGCTCAATGAGCTGTTGCCGTCGCGCCTCGTCATCCAAAGTTCTTTGCTGCGGATGGGCGAGTGAGTCCAAGCTGCGGGCGATGTCCGATTCCTGGCGGTCCAGCTCGCGCGCCTGCGTGCGCAACTGCCGCATTTGCTCGGTAAACTGGCTGGAGGTCTGGCGTCGCATCTCCTCGCGCAGATTTTGCAGGCCCTGCTGGGCCCGCGCGCCGGCGGCCAGGGCCTGGGAAACGGATTCCTCGCCGATTTGCTGCGCGGCCCGTTGGGTATCGGAGCGGGTTTGCTCCAATTGCTGGCGCGCTTTGGCCATCGACTCCGTCTCGGGCGATTGCTCCATTTGCTGGCGCAGTTCATCCACATCCGACAGCATTTGCCGCTCTTCGTCCTGCAGGCGTTTGAGTTGGCGGCGAATGTCCTCGCGCTGGGCCTCGGTGCGGGCTTCCTGCAATGCGGTTTGCAGTTCTTGCAAACGGTCGTTCAAGTCCTGTTGCCGTTGCGCGAGATTTTTCAGTTTGTCAGCCATTTCCGATTGCGGTCGCTGTTTGGCGGCTTGCCGCTCGGTTTCGTAACGGTTTTCCTGCGAGGTCATTTCGAGTTGGTCCACCTGTCCTTGGCCCGGCTGTCCCGCCCGTCCGCTTCGACCTTTGCCGCGGGAATTGGAAATCCGGTAATCATGCGGAATCATTTTTAACAATGCCTGGTAAGCGGACTGCTCGGCGGCCAGGGCGGCGGGAAACTCCGCCGGCGTCTCTTTGGCCTTTGCCAGCGCCGCCTTGGCCTTCTCCATCTCTTGGATGGCGGCTTGCAGGGTGCTTTGCGCGCGCGGGTTTTCGGTCTGTTGGAGGGCTTGACGCGCTTGCGCCAACGCCTGTTCCTGCGCTTCCCGGACGGTGGCGAGATCCGACGGTTCCTCAGCCGCGGAGAGGGTGAAAGCGCAAAAGAGGATCGTCAAACCTAATATAGTGGGGCAAGTTTTCATGGGGCTCGGGCGGTTGCGGACATGGATTTCTCCTGTTGCAGTTTCCAGGTGGCGATGACTATTTCCTTTTGCATTTCGGCCAGTTTCGCGCCGTCCTCATCTTGCTCCTGGTTTTGTTCCTGGCTTTGCTGGCCGTCCGCGCCGGATTGATCGGCGCGGAAGGTCTCGGCAAAGGGACGCACTTCGGCGAAAAAAATGTCACTGAAGGTGCGGCGGGATTTTCCATCCGGCCCGTAGTCATCGGCCCAAACAAAGTAAGCCAGGACCTGGTCGTCGCCCAGTTTGAGGTTTTCCAGCGGAATCAAGTATTTGAGCTGCCGCTTTTCGCCGCCGGGAGCGGCTTGGCCGAGTTCAACCAACTTCGGGTCCTCCCCGGCCAGTCCGAAGCCGACGCCGTATTTCAACAAACCAAAATCATCCCAAGCCTGCCCCTCCAGTTGCAGTTCTTCCAGGCGCGAAACGCGCGGGTCGCCCCTTGGAAAGACCAGCTTCAATTCCGGGCGGCGGTTGGTCAGGACCTGCAGCACAAACTCGATCGGGAACTTGTTGGTGCGTCCGGCCGAGTCTTCCAGCGCCAACGCGTAACGTGCGCTATTGGTCAAGGGGAAATCCGCCAGCAGGCCGCCGGCTTCATTATTCTTGACCAGAAAGGGAATGGCCCGCTCTTTTGCGACCCAGCGCGCCCGCACTACCGGCTTGTTGAATTGCAAAGTATAGGTCAACCGCGTGCCTTCCACCGCGCTGATCCGTCTGGTATCCAGGATGGTTTGATTGGTCTGCCCGGTGTACTCGGGATAGCGAAGGAGGGCGTCCGCGCGCGCCAGCGAAGGATATTCAAAGACGGATATTTTAAAATCGGGTGATTTTTCTCCGCCATATTCAATGTGGTAATGCCCTTCCTCCGCGACCTCCTCCAGGCTTGCGCCGAATACCGGATCAGCCAGACGCCTTTCCATCGGAATGCGTTTGCGCTGGCCCGAAGCTCCCGTGAGAACCAGCGTGGCCTCTGCCGGCGGTGTTCCGCCAAAACGCGCGGCCACCACCAGGCTGGTCCCGCGTTCCACCTCGGTGTCGCCTGGGCTCACGGAAATTTCCCGCAGCGTCCAAGCCCCAAGAACCGGACGAGCGCGGCGGGCGCCATAGCCGAGGGCCAGCAGGACAACCAGCATCCCAGCCAAAGCCGCAAAGTTGATCGCTTTGGCGTCGGCCAGCTTTTTATCCAAGCCGAGGCGCCATAATTCGCGGCGGGGATGCCGCAACGCCTCGTCGATGACGCGCAATTGGAGGTAGCCAAATTCGCCGGTCGCAGGGTCCGGTTTTTGTTCCGCGGCCGCCGCCAGCAGATGCCGCAGTTCGGGATATTCCCGCTCCAGGGCCGCGACGACGGCGCGATCATCAGCGGGACGCTGGCGATGACGCCACCAGGCGACGCTCGCGGCCAGCAAGCCGCCCAACAATGGAACCACGCACAGGAGCGGTGAGTTCCAGGCGGTCAGGCTTTGCACGACAAGGAAGAGAATCCCCAACGCCGTCCCCGCCAGCCAGCCAAGAGCCAGTTCCCGGCAAAAGCGCGCCTCACGGAGCAGTTTTTCCAAAGCGCCGAGTTCTTGGCTAAGACGCGACTCCATCATGGGATTGCTTTCTGGGCCGCAACTTGGCGGGAGAGGCTGCCGCTGAGAAGAACCTCGCCAAAGGTAATGGCCAGCGCGGCCACAATCAACCACCGCCAAAGCTTTTGGCGGCTCTCCAATTCAGCGCGCTGCAATTGGCGCTGGCGCTCGATCTTTGGCGCGACCGTCTGATCGCCAGACGTTCCGAGTGGCACGCCGAGCCGGGCCAATTCATCCGCGGACAAAGGCGCGAGGCGGCTTTCCTCCAGGCGAAGATTCACCGCGAAACTAAAAATCTTCCCGTCCGCCACCGCGTGATAAATACCTGGCGTATCCGTGTCCGGAAAAGGCGTTCCCGCTGGCAGGCTCGTGTTCGTGCCATCGGGCTTTTGCCATTCAACCGTCGTGGCGGGCGAATTGGGTGAAGGAATCGTATCGCCGGTGTGAAATTGCCGCCGGGCGGGCACGCCGCCGCCGGTCCATTCCAGGATGGTTTCCATCAGCGGAGGAAATTTGCTCGAAACGGCCAATTGGCTTTCGGCAGGGTTCCAGCCGGCGGCCAGCACCAGAAGAGTTCCCTGGCCGATCGTGATTTGCGTGAGGGCAGGAGAACCGTCGTCAAATTTGGCCAACGCGAGGGATTTTACGCCTCCCGGGATTTCCAGCCGCCGATGTTTCCAGAAGTGGATATGGGTGAAATCATTAAAACGAGGATCATCGAAAGGTGCGAAGAGCGGATGCCGAAAATCAATTTCACCGAGTAAAGCGTAATCGGCGGAAGCTTCGGAGACGTTTACTTGCGGCAGGTCGAGCAGCGCCGCCAGGGTAGGACTGCTTTGGATATTCGTCAGCACCAGGAGGGCGGTTTGGCCGTTCTTCAGCCAAGCCCGGACCTCGGCGCATTGTTCCGGCGTCAGTGGGCCGGGAAGGAACGCGAAAGAGGCCCTGTTCAACAGATCAGTGGCGGAGGCTGCGTTTGTTCCCAAGCTCGCAAATTGCACCTTTCGTCGGGGAGTCTGTGGAAAGACCCGTGTGAGATAGTAAAGCAGTCCCGCCGCATCCTGGGCTGTTTCCGTTCCCAGGCAGGCAATCTTGACATTCTCGACCGCCGGAGCGGCGAAGTAGGAAAGGTTGTCGAAATTGACATCGTCGCCAGTCAATTCCAGGACTCCCGTGGCCATACCGGCAGGCGGCTTGGGCGCGGGAAACGTGCGGGTCTGGCCCGGAGGCACATAAACTTCCATCGGCCCGCCAGGTTTATCGCGCCAATTCAGTTGCAGCTTGTCTTTGCGGGAATCACGCGAATTCGTCACCCGCACGCGTATGTTGTTCTCCGGGCCGGCGGTCCCGGCTGGTTCCAGGATTTCAAGGCCGGCATTAGATTGCGGCGGTCCTTCCACCCGCTCCACCCGCACGCGCGTGTCGGCCGGCCAGTCGTGGCCTTGCAAGCCTTCCAATTGGGCGCCTTCTTGCAAGTCGGAAATCAGAACGACCTCTCGATGCGCGACGGGCGGGTTCGGCCCGGCGCCGCTGCGAAATTGGTCAGCGGCCGTCGTCAGCGCCAAGCCGAGCGCCGTGCCCAACCATCCCGGAGAAATTGCCGCCAGGCGCGCGCGGGCCAACTCCGCGCGTTGCCCCAGCGGCCACGAAGACCATTCCGAGAAACTCACCAGCGGACGGGGCTCGCGGTCAAATGCCATGATCGCGACGGTGTCGGCTGGGCCAAATTGCGTCAAATACTGGTTTGCCACCGAGCGGGCCTTGTCCCAAAAGCCGGGGCGTCTCATGCTGGCGCTGGTATCGAGCAAGAGCACCACTTGCCGCCCGGAGTCGCTGGCGGCGGGCGCGGGCATATCCTTGGCCAAAAAGGGGCGGGCGAACGCGGCTGCGAGGAGGAGCAGGCAAAGGCAGCGCAAGCAGAGAAGCAGTAAGTGTTCGAGCTTCCGGCGCCGCACGGTGCGCGGGGGCGTCGGGGTCAAAAACAGGAGCGAACTGAAGTGCTGGCGTTCCCGAGCGGAGCGGCGAATCAGGTGGAACAAGATGGGCCCGGCAATTGCCAGGGCCCCGGCCAGGAACCATGGGGTCAGAAAACTCACGGTGCGGAAACCGGCTGAGTACGACGGCGGACCATCCGCCCCCGGCGGGAACGGGCGCGCAGAAAGTCCCGCAGCGCCAAGTCCATGGGATGGTCCGTTGTGATCCGATAAAAAGCCGCCCCAACTTTGCGGCAGACGCCCTCAGCCGACTCGCGGTGGGCTTCCATTCTTCGCTGGTATTCGGCCCTGACAGCCACTGGGTCGATATAAAAGTCCTGTTGATTCTCCACATCGCGAAAGAGCATGGCCCGGTCAAAGGGGAAGCTCAGTTCGCTCGGGTCCAGCACTTGGAAAACCACGATTTCATTTCCAGCGGCGGCCAGGCGGACCAGCGCCTGCTCCAGGGGGGCGATCGGCACAAGGAGATCGGACAGGAGAACAATCAGGCCGCGTTTGCGGGACATCTCCGCGACTCGCCGGAGCGGCGCGACAAGGTCGGTGCTCCTGCCGGATGGCTCGCGTTCCAAGGCCAGCATAATCTGCCGCAGGTGCCCCTTGCGATGTCGCGGGGGAAAATAGTCGCGCACCTGCTCGTCGAAAGTAAAGAGACCCACCGCGTCGCCTTGCTCATGCAGGAACCAAGCCAGGGTGGCGGCGAAGGTCCGGGCATAATCGGACTTGGAATAAGCTAGCGAGCGGTAATTCATGGAACGGCTTTGATCGACCAGCAATTGACAGCGGAGATTGGTCTCGTCCTCGAATTTCTTCAGGTAGTAGCGATCCGATCGCGCCAGCAACCGCCAGTCCAGATAGCGGGTATCCTCTCCGGGTGAATAGGGACGGTATTCCGTAAATTCGACCGAAAAACCGTGAAAGGGGCTGCGGTGCAAGCCGCTCCAGAACCCTTCCACGATAACCCGCGCCCGGAGTTCCAGGGTGCGAATCGCCATCAGCGCCTTGGCATCAACCAATCCCAAATCGCCGAATGAATTCATTTAACATTAATACCTCCATTTCAGGCGGTAATCAATGCGCTAAGTGTTGTCTGGCGCTTCCTTTCCAAAATCGCAAAAACAGTCAAGCAATCCATCTGGCTATTTGATATAAGGTTTCCATGAATCGGCGAACCCGTCCCGCCACGCTGCGCTTTTACAAGGAAGGCCTTTTGCGGGTCATGGTGCATATTCAACAGCACCTTGACGAACCGCTGCCTTGGCAAGACCTGGCTCATCTGGCCTGCCTTTCTCCATATCATTTCCACCACATTTTCACGGGCATGACTGGCGAGTCTCTGAGCGGGCATATTCGCCGGTTGCGCTTGGAACGCGCCGCGACGCGTCTGAAACTCTCTTCAGACCCCATCGTGGACATCGCCTTCGAGGCTGGTTATGCCAACCATGAATCCTTTACGCGCGCTTTTCACGCTGCTTTTGGCGTGTCGCCGACGCTTTTCCGCCGAAGCAGGAGGGTACATGTGGAAATTCGAGCACCCTCAGGCATCCACTATCAGAACCAGGAGTATCCGACTGACTTCCGATCGGTGAGGAGTAAACCTATGAAGGTCACAATCAAACACCTGTCACCCATGCGCGTTGCTTTCATGCGGCATATCGGCCCCTATTCAGAAGTGGGCCGCACTTGGGATGAATTCATGATGTGGCTGGGCAAGGAGGGCTTTCTCGGTGGCGATGTTCAGTTCATAGGCATTTGCCACGATGATCCCGCGGTCACGCCGGTGGGCAGGATCCGTTACGACGCCTGCGTAACTGTGGACGGGGCCTTCCGGCCGCAAGGGGCAATTGGCGCGCAAGTGATCGCTGGAGGCGAATACGCTGTCTTGACCCATTTCGGCCCGTACGAAGGTTTGGGCGGCAGTTACGCAAGGCTGCTGGGACAATGGTTGCCGCGCAGCGGCCGTTGCGTTCGCGCCCTTCCTTCTTTTGAAGTTTATTTCAATTCTCCAGAAAACACCGCCCCGGCGGATCTGGTCACTGACCTCCATGTGCCATTAGAGGCTCCATGACTTTCAAATTATCTAACCATGACTACAAAACTTGACCTCTACAAACTTCATAAGACCGAATATGCAGCGCCCCGCAAGCCGGTGCTCATTCACGTAAAGCCCGCGCAATATCTGACCATTGAGGGACGAGGCGCTCCCGGCGGCGCGCGCTTCCAGGCCTGTATTGGCGCCCTGTACGGCATGGCCTTTACGATCAAAATGGCGCGCAAATTTGCCGGCAAACAGGATTACGCCGTTTGCAAGCTCGAAGGCCAATACTTTGGCGACCTCAGCGCCATGGCGAAAGATGATTGGAGTTGGAAGCTCCTGATCCGCACGCCGGACTTCATCGCAGCCAAAGACCTGGAATCAGCCGTGGCCGTCTTGCTGAAGCGCGGCAAAACCGCTGAAGTCAAAGAAGTGAAGATCGAGACCTTCCACGAGGGGGAATGTGTGCAGATGTTGCATGTTGGCCCGTACGACAAGGAGTGCGAATCGATCGCAATCATGCGTCAGTTCGCCGAAGCTGCGGGCCTGATGCTGGCAGGCCCGCATCATGAGATTTACCTTTCGGACCCCCGCCGTGTTCCACCAGAGCGGCTAAAAACGATCCTGCGCCAACCAATGAGACGGAGATGACGTTCGTTTAATGTGAAACGGCCCGCTTAATCGCATTCACTGAGGGGACTCCAGGATAGAATCCAGTTTGTTGCGTTGCTCTTGGCTTCTGGCAAGGCGCAACGAGGGAGCATCCCCCACAAGTGGGGCTGTGACCGAGGCGCAACGACGCCAGAAGCCAAGAGCAACGCAACCCTTCGGGCCGCCGTCACTTTGTTCCAGGGCTTCGTTGCTCGCTCCTCACAGATCCTTACGGATATGCTCGTCGCTCTCGCCTCGCCCTGGACCAAACTGCCGGGCGGCAAACTGTATTCTATCCTGGAGTCCCCTCAGTAACATTGCCGCAGAAGTGGACCTCCAGGCCGAGTTCGGAGAGCATGGCGCCTTTGACCCGGCAGGCGTGATGGGCGCTTTCCTGGTCCGGGGCATAAACCACCTGGATGTGGTTGGATTTATGGCGGGCCATCATTTGATCGCGCGAGATGCCGTCGAAACAGGCATGCATGATTGGCCATTGCGGGGTGGTTTCCCGCCAACGGCGCTCGGTTTCTGCGGGCGGCAGTTTGACCACCCGCCCCACGCCCAGATCGCAATGGAGCTTGTGGTCCATCACGAACACGCGGCTCCAGACAATGTGCCCCGGTTTGCTGATGCCTTTGAGCGTGCCGCCGCCCAGGCGGAAATACATGGGGGGCTGGCGTTCGCTGGAGGCGCCTTTCCAGCCGCCGATGAAATGGGCCGGAGGCGCGGCGCCGGAAATAAGGAGAACCCAGACGAACTCGTCAAATCCTTCCGCTTGGAACTGCTGGCCCCAGCGCAAATCGTGGAGGGTGTTTTCCGGCGCATAGCCCAATTGCCGCCAGAGACGGTACGTAACCAATCCATCCAAGCCGGCGCATTCATCGACTTCGTTGAAATGGGGCAAGGCTTCGCGAGGATAAAGCAGACGGCCGGTGCGGGTTGATTTGACCGGCGGGCGATCAACGTTGTTGAGCGTGCCTTCGGCCAGATCGCTGGCCGGCACGAGGTCCTTTAAACCCTGCTGATATTGGATGCCGATTGTGCTGCAGCCAAACTCATCGGCGATGCGCAGGGCGGCAATGTACATTTTACACTGCAGCAGGGTCTGGGCTTTGGTCAATTCGGTTTCTTCATTTTTGCCCCACCGGAACTGGACGCCCTTTTTCAAGTACCAATCCAGGACGGCGCGGGCATCCGCGTCCGAGACCTCGCGCATGGCGGCAAAAAGAGTGGACTGGCTCAGGCGCTCTTTGAAAACGCCCGTGGGGTGCAAAAGTTCGTCCGGCAGAATGGCATTGAACATGCCCATGCAGCCTTCGTCGAAAACACCGAGAATGGCTTTCCTTGCCTTGAATTCGCGGCCCGCGCGGCGGCCCAAATCTTCCTCAGCCTTGGGCAGCCGGACCGAAGTCAAATTGCGGACATGACTCTGGTCGTGCGCGATCACGCCAGTCTTGAGCCATTGGCGCAGGTTCTTTTGGAAAGCGGGCGCGGCAAAATCCTCGGCCCAAAGGGAGCTGTAAGAAATGCCAGCCTTGGTCATGGAGCCGTTGAGGTTCAACATGCCGACCAAGCCCGGCCAAGTGCCGCTCCAGTTGGCGACAGTCAGAATAGGACCTTGATGGGTGGACAACCCGGACAAAACATGGTGGCTGTATTGCCACACGGTTTCAGCCACAATCAGCGGCGCTTTGGGGTCCAGCTTGCGGAACACTTCCATCCCCATCTTTTGCGAGTCGATGAAACCGTGCTTTTTGACGCGGTCAAATGGATGAGCGCGGACGCAGGTCCAGCCTTCCGTTTTGAGGGCGGCGGAAAGTTGCTTTTCCATGCTGGACTGGACGGCCCAGCATTTTTGGTTGGCGCTTAGGCGGAGGTCACCGCTGGCCAGGAGATACACGTGGCGGACGGGCAATGATTTGGTCTGCATAATGACCGATTGTAAGGCGGCCCGCGGGCGCGTCAAGGGAACGGTTCCAGGGGATCAGTCGCCAGGATCTTGACTCAGACCGCGCCAACGACACGTTAAATAGCGTGAGGCGGCCGAAAACGTCTGCCAAGTCGGATGGCCTATGGAGGGCCATGACCCCCCGGGGCCGGGCGGCTTGCGGAAGAGCGCAGGAAAGGCTGGCGCTGAAAGCCGGAACTGTTTCGGCTCTATTTCCCGGCGGGTTTGGCTTGGCCGCGCGAGCGGAGGCGTTTGACTTGCTCCGCGAGGACTCGAGCCGGGATGCGGCCTTTGGAACGGGCGGTGCTCTCCAAGATATAGCTGGGAGATTGGCGCAGCCGTTGGCTGTATTTCAAGCGATGCCGCATGCGCTCGCGCGCCGCGACAGTATGCTTGAGGCAGTAAACGCCCAGCGCGGGCTCACCACACGTCAAACAAATGCCGCGCGCTTGTTTCCGCGCCATGTGAATCTGCTGACGGCTCATTGGGGTGCCGTCCGCTTTTAGCAATCCCGTGAACTGATCTTTAA
>Ga0182016_10001907_pt1 | contig 24915 bp, 15 predicted proteins | sample 712S2MmetaG_FD_120491 | JGI IMG/M metagenome (GOLD analysis project Ga0182016, IMG submission 120491) | Permafrost microbial communities from Stordalen Mire, Sweden - 712S2M metaG | ecosystem: Environmental > Terrestrial > Soil > Wetlands > Permafrost | place: Sweden: Stordalen | collected...
GAAAGTGTTCCCGGCAAGGTGAGCGGTGCATGGGTATTTAAAGGTACGAGGATGCCGGTCCAGACAGTCTTCGCGAATCTTGAGGCGGGCATGTCGGTTCAGGAGATTACGGAGGTCTTTGACGTGAAGGCGGAAGAGATTGAGGCTGTGGTGCACTTTGTTACCGAAAGCCTTAAGAAAGAGCCTGCATTCGGCTGATGAAAATCCTGTTCGATAACGGCACCCCGAACCCAATCGCTCGAAGCCTCATCGGTCATGAGGTCACCTTTGCGCGTAAGATCGGCTGGCATGAGTTGGAGAATGGCGAGCTGATTCAAAAGGCGGAAGAGGCAGGATTCGAATTGCTCTTGAGCACCGACAAAAACATCCGATATCAGCAGAATTTAACCGCGAGGAAGATTGCGCTTGTCGTACTCGGCAACTCGCAATGGCCGGTTGTGCGATTGCATCTGGAAAAGATCGTGGCCGCGGTGAATAGCTGCGAGCCGGGCAGCTATGCAGAGGTTGAGATTCCGTTCAAATGAAGCGTCAGGGCTCGGCCAAGGCGATCTTGAGCCACGCTTGCTTTTTCACGCATTCTCCTTTTGAAGTAACACATTTAGACCTTGTTTAATTACCTCGTGGAACAGAGCGATTCTACCGGCGATCTTGTTTCGATCTTCGCCTTTGCTTTCCTCGGAGAGATGTCGAATTCTGACCAATTTCGCGAAGAGTTTTATATCTCCGGGCAGCAAGACTGGGTTATGGAGGAGTTCCTCATGACACTCGTAGCAAAATATTTCAGATTTGCCTTCGAATCCCCATGGGCATGACTCGAATGCGCCGAATGTCTTCGTACCACGTCGGTTGCTAGAGCGACCAAAAAACCGTTCGGCTACGAAGTGATGTTTCGTTGCGTGGCTTCTGCCCTCGGTGGTTGGATGGGCATATGTCCCAGGCGTGCGATGAAGTTTGCATGAACAGATAGCGCAATATTCAACCATAGCTCGCATTCTACGTCCCACTCCCTCAGACGAGATTTCAGAATTTTCTTTTTTTGGTTCGAGGTCGCTTGGCAATAAAACCTCGGCAGTCTACCCGCGTACGAGCGGGCAAATTAGAATTAAGTTCCATGCTTCCCGATTCAGACCACAGCGTCGCCATTGTTGCCATCGGGCGAAACGAGGGCGAGCGGCTGAAAAGCTGCCTGCGCGCAGCCGCTGCAGTCGCGCGGACGGTGGTCTACGTGGATTCGGGCTCAATAGACGGGAGCGCCGTTTTCGCGCGATCGCTGGGTTGCGATGTGGTCGAACTGCAACCGCCGTTCAGCGCGGCGCGGGCGCGGAATGAGGGCTTCGCGTCTGCGATTAACCTCGATCCAGACGCAGCCTTTGTGCAGTTCGTCGATGGCGACTGCACACTCGTGGAAAGCTGGCTCGAACACGGCATCGCAGCATTGAACGAACGAACCGACGTGGGTGTAGTCTGCGGCCACGTGCGCGAGATTCATCCCGAAGCTTCTGTCTACAATCGCCTCTTCGATCTGGAATGGCGACAGGGGCCGGGCGAGATCAATGCGTGCGGCGGCATCTTCATGGTGAGGCCGGCGGTGTTCACGGCTGTCGGCGGATTCAGGGCCGACGTGATTGCCGCCGAGGATAATGAGTTCTGTCTGCGCATGCGAAGGATGGGTCAGAAAATCCTGCTTCTCGACACGGCGATGGTCTGGCACGATGCGGCGATGCACCGCTTTGTGGAGTGGTGGCGGCGCACGCGTCGAACGGGACACGCATGGGCGCAGGTTGCAGCTCTGCACGGCAAAAGCGAAGAGCGCTATTTTGTGCGCGAGTGCCGGCGGGTCTGGCTCTGGGGCCTGGCAATTCCGGCGATTGCGATTGTGTTTGCGCCGTTCACCCGCGGGATTTCGCTGTTTCTGTTCTTTCTTTACGGCCCGCAATTTGGTTGGGTTGTTCGCAAGGGAAGAAAGCGCGGGTGGCCGCTCAGCGACTCAATGATCTACGCATTCTTTACAGTGTTGAGCAAATTCCCCGGCGTTGAGGGTATGCTGGCCTACCACTGGCGTCGCTGGCGCGGCCAGACGCTGACGATCATGGAACATAAGGAAAGCTGATGGAAGACAGGACGCCCGTGCCCACGGAAGAATCCGATAGTTCGACGCAAGCACGCAAGCAGGGTGCTGATGGAGTGCGGCGTGTCGCTCTGCTCGGCGCCGGCTATATCGCCGATTGGCATGCACAGGCCCTCAATTCAGTGGCCGGCGTGGAACTGGTAGCAGTGTGCGACAGGTTTGTTTCCAAGGCGGAGACACTGGCACGGAAGTTTGGTGTGCCCAAAGTCTACGGGTCGCTCGAGGAGATGCTCGCGGCGGAGAAGCTCGATGCGGTGCATATACTCACGCCTCCCGACCGGCATTTTGAAGCGGCGCGCACGGTGCTCGAAGCTGGCGTGAACGTCTTTCTCGAAAAGCCGATGTGCGCTTCCGCATCCGATTGCGATGAACTGGTGCGGCTGGCCGAACAGCGCGGCCTGCGCCTCGGCGTTGGCCACAATTTCCTCTTCGCCGAAATCTACGAGCAACTGCGCCGCGATGTGATGAGCGGCGTCTTCGGCCAGATCGACGATGTGACGATTACCTGGCACCGGCCATTGCCTCAGGCTACGCACGGACCGTTCGACACATGGATGCTCCGCGATCCGCGCAACATCATGATCGAGGTCGGATCGCATTCCGTGGCGCACATGCTGGACCTGGTTGGCGAGCCGGAAGATTTATTGGTTCATGCGTCCAATGCGACGGATTTGCCGACAGGCGTGAAGTTCTATCGCCGCTGGCAGGTAAATGGATCGAAGGGGCGCACAGCTGTCGAGCTGCGTTTCTCGTTTGTTCCCGGCTTTTCTGAGTACACGATTCATGTGCGCGGCTCTCTCGCCAGCGCGACGGTGGACTTTGAACGCAACACTTACACTCTCGACGAGCATCGGCCCAGCGATCCGGATTTTGAAAACTACGCGATGGTGTTGTCCCGCGCGAAGAGCCTGAAAAAACAGGCAAAGCAGACGCTGTGGAGTTACATCAAAGCGAAACTGAAGCTGGGCAAGCGCGGCAACCCATATGGGGCTAGCATTGCACGCGCAATGGATTCGTTTTACGGTGCCGAGGGCTCGGTGTTGGATGAGCGAGTCGATGGCCCGATGGGTGCGCGCGTAATCCGTCTGTGCGTGAAGCTGGGTACGCTGGCGGATTTTCCAGTTGACGAGAACACGGCTTTGAAAGGGCACGACTTCAGTCGTGCCACTCTCGAGCCCAATATCGATGCGGCTTTAGCCGCCGAGGAAATGCGATCGAAACCCCGCATCCTGGTCCTAGGCGCCACAGGCTTCATCGGCAGGGAATTGCTGCGACAGTTGATCGAAAAGGGTCACACGGTCCGCGCCCTGGTACGAAGCACTGCGGGGATTTCGCAGGTTCTGCGCAAATCTGAGAATCTCGAATGCGTGGTTGGAGACTTGGGAAACAAAGAAGACCTGCTGCGTGCAATGGAAGGCGTGGAAACAGTCTTTCATCTAGCGCGGGCCAACGTGAAGACGTGGCCGGACTACCGGCAATTCGAAATAGAAGCCACGCGCAGCGTAGGTGAATGCGCAATCGCCAGCGGCATCAAGCGTCTCATCTATACGGGCACCATCGATTCCTATTACGCGGGAGCAGGTGCGGGCACCATCACAGAAGCCACTCCGCTCGACGCGCAGATCGAGAAGCGCAATCTGTATGCGCGCGCCAAGGCGGCTTCGGAAGAACTGCTGCTTCGTATGCATCGCGAGCACGGTCTGCCACTAGTAATTGTGCGGCCGGGCATCGTGATTGGACGCGGCGGCAGCCCGTTTCACTGGGGCGTGGGCATGTGGTGGAATGACGCGGTCTGCCAGATCTGGGGTGCGGGCACGAACAAACTGGCGCTGGTGCTGGTGGAAGACGTAGCCGCAGGCCTGATTGCCGCGATGGAAACGCCGGGGATTGACGGGAGGTCATTCAACCTGGTCGGCGACCCGTTGTTGACGGCGCAGGAATATCTCGACGAGCTTGACCGTGCGGGTGGAATCAAGATTCAGCGTCACGCCACGCCGATTTCGCGCTTCTATCGGATGGACATGCTGAAGTGGATGGTCAAGGTAGCGGTGCGTCATCCCGAGCGGCGGCTGCCCTCTTATCGCGACTGGGAGAGCCGAACAGGCCTTGCACTCTTCGATTGCACAGCCGCGAAGACGGTGTTGCGATGGGAACCAGTGACGGATCGCCAGGAACTTGTGCGGCGCGGGATTGAAGAGCCGATGCGCGAATACTTTCGTTAGCGGAAGTACACCTACCAGGGTTGCGGCGGGCTGACCCGGCCGCCTTTGGTTTCGCGCCACGCTTGCCGCATCAGGGCCAGAAACAATTTGGCTTCTTCCGCGCGATGCTGGCGGGCCGGATCTTTGCTCTTGCGATTGCGAAGCCAGCGCGAGGCGTGCATGGCATCTTCAAGCCACCGGACGCCCCATACTCGAATCCCGTGATTCTTGCGGAAGTAGAGCAGCGTGGACCTCATGCGCCATAAGACGATCTGGGATTCCGTATCGGAGAATTTCAAAGTGGTCAGTTGACGGCTGGATTGTCCGCCGATATGAGTGACCACAACGTCGGGCCAATAGAGCACTCGAAAACCCATGGCTTTCATACGGTGGCAAAGATCCACTTCCTCGCTGTAAAGAAAGAATCGCGGGTCGAAGAGGCCGGTCTTCACGAGCGCTTCGCGGCGCATGATTGAAAAGGCGCCGGGCACCCAATCCACCTCCGCCTGCAAGTCGGGGCTGGCCCAGGTGCGGTCGAATGCGCCGAAGATCCGCGACTTGGGAAAGCGCGAGGCGAGGCCGGAAAAAACAACAAAGACGTGCCAGAGGGTGGGGAATGCACGAGCCGAAGGTTGCCACTCGCCTTTCGGGCCAACCAGGCGCGCACCGCCCACGCCGACTGTGGAGTTGGCGCCCATGTGCTGGATGGCAAGGCGTAAAGCGCCGGAATGCAGAAGGGCATCCGAGTTCAGCAGAACCAGGTATTGTCCCAGCGCGAGCTCAATGGCCACGTTATTGGCTTCCGCAAAGCCCAGGTTTACCGGGCTATGGAGAATCTTGACCGGAAAGCGCGAGTCGGCAAATTCACGCTCGACCATTTCCGTGGAACCGTCGTTCGAAGCATTGTCGACCACCAGAACTTCAGCAGTGAAGCCGGCCGGCATTTGCTCGCACTCGGTGACGACGGATTGGATGCACTGGCGCAGCACGTCGCGGGTGTTGAAGGAGACGACGATGGCGGAAACCGTGTACTCGTACGACGGCAACAGCTTCACAGACGCACAACTTCCTGCTTCGCGCGGCAAGAGCTGCGTGATTCGTGGTGAGTGCGGGCTGCTTTCGGCCGCTCCAGCCGGACCGGTTTGAGAATTTGCTGTCGCGGGAGTCATCGATGTGCTTCAAGTATAGTGCGGACCGCGAATGAAAAGAAAAGACATGCCATGCCGGATCGTGGGAGCCCCTATACACCGAATGGGGCATGTTGCCCGCGGCAACGGGAAAGCGGAACAAGAGATGAAGGGATGTCGCGGACTATGCTTGAGGTAGACAGGCCTCGATTGTTGCTCGATCGATGGCGAAGAAAAGAGATCGCGAAGCAGATGGGAAGCAGAGGGCGGATTCAGATCGTTACGCTGGCTGTTCTGGTGGATGCGGGGCTATTCGTTGCCGCGCTGATGCTGATCGCTGTTGTTGCCGCGGGACCGCAGGCCCGTTTGCAAGCTGCGACCGGAACCGAGGTTGGAGTGACCCATCTTCGCGTAACGAGCCAGGTGATTCTGCCTGGAGCGACGCGCCTGGGGATAAATCTAGGCGAGCAGAACTATTACGATTCCGGCCAGATGATGCGGAACCTCCTCTACCGCAATCCCGGGTTCGAGGGCATGGCTTACCGAAGCATTCTGCACTGCCTTTCGAGCGGCCCGTCGAATTGCACAGACACGCGTCACTCGTTCACGTGGCCGGCCGGCTTTTGGGACGACGCCAGCTACGAGGTCCTGGATGGGGCAGCCGTCGGCCGCAAGGGCAGCGTCAAGGCGAGCGGGCCGAGTGGGGGTGGATACGGATTGACGCTCGACGGCGCAGGCACTGCGGTCGGCACGGGCGACTGGCTTGCGGTGAGCAAGGAGTTTCCCGGCGATCCGGCTTCAGGCTGGTGGCCCCAGCTCTCGGGCGGTGCGCGGCTTGAAGCGGAGCGGAAAGATCTTTCGCCGGAGACCGCGGGCCGACAGGCGTTGCGCATTGAGGCGTCGCTCCCGAGGCAGTCAGTCGAGCTGAAGTCCTATTTCGACTCCATGGATGGGTTCTCATTTGTGCGTCTTCGCGGGCGATACCGGCTGAGTTTCAGGGCCAGGGGGCTGGCTGGAACAAGAACAATTCATGCGCGTGTCAGGCGGATTATCAATGGCAACGCCGATTATCTGGAGCAGGATTTCCAGTTGACGCCCGCCTGGGCCGACTACCACGCGGAGTTTTCGGCCGATGAGGGCCCTGCGCCAACAGGTCCGGTTGAGGCCGGATTCAGCGTTACAGGCGGTTCTCTGCTCCTCGACGATGTAGAACTGGAGCAGATAAACGGCGATGCATCGAACCGGACCGCCTTCCGCGATGAGGTGGTCGAGACACTTCGAGACCTCCACCCTGGAGTGTTGCGGCTGATGTCGAGCAACGCTCAACTGGGCAGTACAGTAGACAATCTGCTCTCCCCGCCGCTGGCGCGGCAGAGACCCGGCTTTTCCACCTGGCAGACGACGATGGAAGACATCCCTGTAGGGATTCCGGAGTTCCTTGAGCTATGCCAGGAAGTCGGCGCGGAGCCCTGGATTGTTGCCCCAACGGCAATGAGTGCGGACGAAGCGCGCAAGCTGGCTGAGTATTTGTTTGGAAATTCGAACACGGCTGGTGGAGCGGCGCGCTCAGCTGCGGGAAGGCGCGATCCATGGACGCATGCCTTCAAGACCATCCACATTGAGCTGGGCAACGAAACCTGGAACGGAATCTTTCAAGGCGAAGCAATCGACGATCCCGCAGCCTATGGAAGGCGGGCGGATCGAATATTCAAGGCTCTTCGAAGCGCCGCTGGTGCGGATGCCGGGCAGTTCGACCTGGTGGTCGGCAGTCAGGCTGTGAATCCGTGGCGAAGCGGGGAAGTGCTACGCTCGGCCGTGTCGGCCAATTCGCTGGCGATTGCGCCTTATTTAATGATCAGCGTGACCAAATGGGGAAATGACGATGAGCTGTATGGGCCGCTTATGGCGCAGCCCGAGCAGATTTCGCGCGAGGGAGTTGTGCAAGCAACGCAGGCCGCGGCGGGTGGGCGGCAACTGGCAGTGTACGAAGTGAACCTGCACACAACCGAAGGGTCGGCGCCGCAAGCGGTGCTGGACCGGCTCACTCCTTCCGCAGCAGCCGGCGTAGCTGTCACCGGGCACATGCTGCGCATGATGCGCGACCACGGGGTTCGCGATGAGATGCTCTTCAGCCTGCCGCAGTTCAGGTTCAAGCGCGCGGATGGCACGCTGGTGCGGCTCTGGGGAAGCGTGGTGGAAATGGGTGCGACCGGCAGGGAGCGTCCTCAATTGTTGGCCGAGACTCTGGCCAACCGGGCCATGCGCGGCAACATGGTGAAAGTGGAAATGAGCGGCGAAAACCCAACGCACGATCAGCCGGAGGGCAACGATGGCGTGCGTCTGAACGGGGTCCACGAGATCGATGCTTATGCCTTTCAGGACGGAAAAAGCCACGGCCTGATCGTCTTCAATTATGGATTGCACCAAACGCGAAAGATCAGCTTGGAGGCGGCCGGCTTGAATGCTAAATCCAATGCGAAGCTTTGGAGACTGGTCAGTTCCGGGCCCGGCGCGAACAACGAGGACCGGGTGCAGGTCAGGGTAAACGAGGAGCGGCTGGAAGGAACGGAATTGGAGTTGGCTCCGTGCTCAATGGTGGCTTTGGCGTGGTCGGAGTGAGAATGCGGTGTGAAGTGTATATCCCCTCAAAGTTGCAATTTCTGAGAGGCTGGGAAGAGATGGTAACTTTAAATGGGTTACAAAAGATAACAGTGATAGATTACTTAATAACTCAAGATCGTGTTACGTAACCAGGCAAAGTTACTGAATTGCCGTGTTATATCTATCCAAAGAGGCATCTGTTTTTACCTGCCCTTCCCCATTTGGGGCATTGATTCGAAAGGCACGTCCAGATAACTTCAAACCATCAGTCCACTCGGGTTGATGACACGTCAAAGTTAGTGCGGGCCGCGATTTCAAAGACAGTTAGCCCAATCTTTCGAGATCATTTCCGAGTGAGGCAAGCGCCCTTCGAGTTGAGCGGAGGCGCAAGCAGGCACGGACCCACCAGGTTGCGCGGGGGCGCAGTCAGGCACGGGGAGAGCACGAATTCAACGATCGAAAGATTGGTTGGACGAAAAGCTACCGCAGTGCACTGGCGGTCCAGCTCTGGGGGGTGGTGCGTGCAAGCAGGAAACGGAAGCTCGATATGAAGAGGAATTTGAAGCACCCAATCGCGGTGTTGGGGCTGCCTCTGGATAGTCTGACGGCAGACGGGGCTATCGATGCGATCGAAGGCTTGATTCTTTCGGGCGGAACTCACCAAATTGCGACGGCCAACCTTGATTTCTGGTTGAATTCGCTTTCCGACCGGCATTTGCACCGGATCATTGCGGGCTGCAGCCTGGTATTGGCGGATGGGATGCCCTTGGTGTGGGTATCGAAACTGTTGGCCTGCCCACTTCCACAACGAGTCACAGGCGTAGACCTCGTACCCAGGCTGGCCGCACTGTCGGTAAGCAAGGGGTACGGGATATTTCTGCTTGGCGGCAAGGGCGACGTGGCCGAGCGGGCCAAGGCGCTTCTGGAAGAGAAATTCCCTGGGGTCAGAATCGTGGGTACGTATGCTCCCTCTGAAGAGGAGATTGAGCAGCTTGACCAAAGGGAGATCCTTGATCGGATCCAGGCGGCAAAGCCGGAAATTTTACTTGTCGCGCTGGGCAATCCCAAGCAGGAAAAGTGGATCTGGATGCATCGCAAGCGCATGGGCGTTCCCGTGGCGATGGGCGTCGGCGGCAGTTTTGAAATCCTCGTCGGCGATGTGCGGCGGGCGCCCGAGTGGATTCAGCGATGCGGGCTGGAATGGGCGATGCGCTTTGTACAGGAGCCTGGACGCCTGGGCCCGCGGTATTTGCGCGACTTTCTGGGTCTGGCGCGCAAGTTGCCCATGACATTGCTGGCGGGCTGGGTCCAGCGCCCATACCTGGGCGCATCGCATGCCACGACGGTGACCACTCCCCAGGTGATGCATGTATATGCGCATGGGAAGCTCAGTGGGGAAATCGCGTCTGCATTGCTTGAGGCCGCTTCGGCCAGCGTCGCCGGCAGCCTGGTGATGGTGGTCCATCTCACCGCGGTCAGACAGATTACCGCGGCAGGATTGGGAACGCTGATGGATGTGCGGCGCCAGTTGCTCGACGCAGGCTTGACGCTCTCTTTGGCGGGTCTTGGTTTCAGGCATCGATTTCTGCTGCATGCCTGGTGCGCTCATCCGCTCTTTGACGAATGGGAGTCGACCATTGCCTACGGCCGATCCGTGGCCAACAATTTGGAAACAACAACGCGCAAGAACGTGCGCGGAGAAGCGGACGTGCTTCCGGCACAAACCCGCGCTCGTGGTTAGAGCGGTTCCACAATTTACGTGCCCTTTGTGGGTAAGTGAAAGGTGCCTTTTTCTTGAGGAAAAAGCCACTTGAAGGCATTGGCTTCGGGGTGCAGCGATTGTGGAACCGCTATAGTCCGGCGCGGTCGGGAGCTTTCTGGGGGACGGAATGGAATTGATCATCCTGCTCCCGGCTGTGGCTTGCTGGGTGGCATTGGCCAGGGGACCGATTCGCAAAGCCCTGATCAATGTCTACCTGCCTGTGGTTCTTCTTTTGCCGCAGTATTACAGTCTGCGGTTTCCGCATCTACCGCCGCTGTCGTTTGCCGACGCGGCCGTGCTTCCCCTGGGCGCCGCGCTTTGGGTAAAGGAGATGCGGCACTGGCGGTTTGACTGGATGGATTTGTGGGTGCTCTTGTTTGCGGCGAGTGCCGCGTTGTCTGAGGGGTTGAGCCCTGCCCTGGCAGATGGGACGTGGAAGCAGTTGCTGGCTGTAAACAGTCCGCCTGTCGAAGGAAACCTGGCCAATGGCTGGTTGCAGTTTTTTGCGGGGCTTTGCACCATGGTGTTGCCCTATATGCTCGGCAAGCTTTTAATCGAGCAGCAAGGCGCCGAAGGACAGCCGGCGCGTAAAAGAGTGTTGCGGCGGATGGTGGTTTTGCTGGCCATTGTGGCAGGCATCAGCGTACTCGATTTTCTGACTGGAAGAAGCATCTGGCAGAGGGTGTTCAGGCATGTTTTCCCCGACCAGACAGTGGGGTGGACAGTGCAGATGCGGTGGGGATTCGGCCGCATCGCCGGGCCCTACGCACACGCCATTCTCGCGGGGATGATTTTTTTGATGGGGTTGATCTACTGTTTGTGGCTGCGAAAGTTTGCTCCTAACTGGGGAACGCGGAGAATCTTCAACGGGTTGCCGTTGACCCTTCGCGGATTGGTGCTCTGGGCCATTGTTGCCGGCCTTTTGATGACGCAGTCGCGCGGACCGTGGATAGGCGTCGGGTTGTCCCTGGTGCTTGCACTGCTGGTGTGGAAGCTCCCCCTGGGCAAGGCGACGCTGGCGTTTGTGCTAGTGGTTGTAGTGTTTTCGGGGACTGCCTACTACTACGGGAAGCGCTACACGGATGTGGATATCAACCATGCCACCAGCGAAGCGCAGAGGAACGCCATTTATCGCAGGGATCTGTTGTGGACCTACATACCGCTGATCGAGCAGCGCAAGGCGTTCGGCTGGGGTATCACAACGCTGCCGAGTATGCACGGACACATGTCGGTCGACAACGAATACCTGCTGGTGGCGGCAACGCAGGGATTGACGGGACTGGGATTGTTGCTGATGATTCTGCTGGGCAGCGCGGTGCGCTTGTACCGGCTGGCCAGGCGGCAACTGGGGATGGAGGACAGGGCTCTTGTGTTTGCCCATTTAACTGTCCTCATGGGATTGATGACCGCGCTGACGACGGTCTACCTGGGCGAGCAGGCTCTTCTGCTGCTCTTCCTGATCGTAGGCTGGATTCATGGGATGAACCCCGCCGGGACCGCGCCGGCAAAAGGAAATGCAAAGGTCGACGCGCTCCAGTTTCAACGAGTGTTGACTTGAGCGTTTGAAGTTTTCCTCGTACGCAATGAGGCGGGGTGCCCCAGATCTCGCTTTTGAGATCTGGGAAAGCAAGCATCTAAACGATCGTCATAACGGAATAGCTAGAAAGTGCAGCGAGCATAAATGGAGCGGGTCTTAATTTCGGCGTTGGCGGTGTTGATGGCGTTGTTTGCCACTCCGCTGTTTCTCGATCTGGCGTTGTGTATCGCCGGCAATTTTTTTCGCGCGCGAAATCCGAAAGAGGTGCCCGGCAGAAGCATTCAACTGGCAGTTGTAGTTCCCGCGCACGATGAGGAAGGAATGATTGCGCGGACGGTCCAGTCGCTGAAAGCGGCGGGCTGCGGCACGTCCGTCTTTGTTGTCGCGCATAATTGCTCCGACGGGACGGCAACAGCCGCCGCCAACGCCGGCGCCCAGGTAGTCGAACTGAACAACAGTAAACTTCGCGGCAAGGGTGCAGCTCTGCGCCATGGGTTCGCTGCGGCGCTCGGGTCGGGTGCGAATGCAATTCTGGTGGTCGATGCCGACACTGTGGTAAGCCCCAACCTGATTACGGCGACGCGCGCAAAATTGGAGCAAGGCGCGGAGGCCACCCAATGCCGGTATGAGCTGGAGCTGTCCGCTTTGCGCGCTGGAGATCCGCTGGCGCGGTTGCGGGCGCTTGCGTTTCGCGGCATGAATGTACTGCGCGCACGCGGACGGGCAGGTCTGGGATTCTCGACAGGACTCTTTGGAAACGGGTTTGCCCTCACGGCTGCGGCGCTTGAGCGCGTACCCTTCAACGCCGACAGCATTGCGGAAGATGTGGAGTACCACACCAAACTGGCGCACGCAGGCATACCGGTTTATTGGATTAACGATGCATTCGTCCATGGCCACAGCCCTGTGTCAGGCGCAGCGAAAGCCACGCAGGAGGCACGCTGGGAAGGCGGCCGGTTCAGGGTCGCCAGCCGCGCAACGGGCCGTTTGATGACTGCGCTGCTGCGCGGCAGATGGCGCGCTCTTGAGACGCTCGCAGACGTGTGGAGCCTTCCCTTGTCGCGTGGAATTCTTGCGCTTCTGCTGACGATCTTTCTTGCGGCGCACTGGCTGCATGTCTTCGCCCTGGTATGCGCCGCGGTTGCACTGGTGTACGTAGTGCAGGCCGCGCTTCTGGGGAATGACCCAATGCGCGACCTTGCGGCGCTGCCTGCTGTGCCGCTCTATCTGGTTTGGAAAGCGTTGATTACGCCGCTCGTGCTGCGCCAGTCGCGCAGCCGCGCTGAGTGGGCCAGGACCAAGCGGGAGGCGCCTCAGCCGTGACCAATACGCCGCTGATCGTCGACCCCCCACAGCGCAAACAGGAGCCAGAGCAGAATCGGGAAATGCCTTGGGCCATAGACCCCGAGGCTGCCTTGGCACTGGGCAGTCCGGACGCTGCGCGGGAGCCTCTGTTTGAGGTGAAAGGTAAATTCGGCCGCAACGTGACTGCGACGATTGTTGCTCGCATGGTGAACATGGCGCGCGGCGTTTGCTTGGTTCCGTTTCTGCTGTCGCACATCGGCCTCGAAGCCTACGGAATCTGGACCACGATCTTCATCCTGGTGTCCTATGTGGGCCTCACCACGATGGGCGTTTCCAATGTCTACATCAAGTACGTCGCCGAGTTCCACGCGCGCAGGGAATACGACAAGGCCAACGCGCTGCTTTCCACCGGACTGGCAGTGACCATTCCTCTATGTGCAGCCATCTTTGCCTGCTTTGTCCTGGGGTGGAACTGGTTTGCACCATGGCTGCATTTGCCGCCTTCCCACGCAAGCGACGGCAAGGAGGCGGTGCTGATTGTGCTCGGGGTGTTCTTGTCCAGCATCGCATTCAACGCTTTCGGTGACATGCTGACCGGGACCCAGCAGATTGTGTCCACGCAGGTGTTTCAGATCATCGGCCTTCTTGCTGAATTCGCGTTGATTGTGTGGCTGGTGAGTGCCGGCCGCGGCATTCGCGGACTGGCCGAAGCTTACCTGGCGCGCGTCCTTATCAATGACGGACTGACCTGGTGGTGGGCGCACCGCACCATCGAGTGGCTGCACCTTTCACCGCGGCGAGTTCATCGTGATTCGCTCAAATACGTTGTGCATTTCGGCGGTTTGGTCCAACTCCAGAGCATGCTCGGCATCCTCCAGCTATCAATCGATCGATTGGCCGCATTGACCTTCATCAACGCATCCGCGGCGGGCCTGTTGGATGTGGCCAAGAAATGGCCGACGTCGATTTCGTCGATACCGACCGCTTTTTTTGCCGCGATGCTGCCGGCTGCCTCCCATGTGGACGCAGCTTCCGATCGCTCCACCTGGCATAGAAATATGCAGGATCTTTATCTCAAGGGGGCGCGGTATTCAAACCTTTGCACGGCAGCCTTTGTTTCCGCAATGGCCTTTTGGTCAGTACCCATCCTGCACGTTTGGTTAGGTCCCGCGTTACCGATGAGGGATTCATTGATCCCCCTGTTTGTGTTATTCAGTATCTCAATGCAGTTCCACATGTTGACGGGGCCGGGGACATCGATCCTCAGAGGAATGGGACGCGTCTATGAGGAATTCAATTACTCCATCCCCAACCTGTTGTTGCTGGCGGTTGCGTTGCCCCTGTCGCGCTGGATTGAAGGAAGCTGGACCCCTTTCGGCATTGGCGTGGCAGTGAGCGTGGCCACGGCCCTTTCAGCGTGCTGGCTCATGGGCCGCGTGCTTTTTGTTTTGGATTTGAAGCTGACCCGGTTCCTGCGCGTGGTCGTGATGCCTGGCCTTTGGTGTTATGTGGTAGCGGGTTTGATGGCATGGCCCGCTGCGCGATTGGTGGCGGCTTTGAATCGCTGGCAGGGTGCGGGAGTTTTGGTCGTCGTGGGCTTGGCCTATGGAGCGATTCTAGTGGGAGTGTTCCATCGGTGGGTGTTGACGGACGGGGAAAAGCAAGAGGGATACAGGCTTTTACACCGGGGCCTGGAAGTAATCCGCGGCAGGGAGGCAACAGCATGAACCATCGAACGCGCTATGCACGCATTGTTCTTCTGCTTGCGGGGATCGCTCTGGCTGGGGTTGTGGGACAGGCGCAGGCTTCGGCTCAGGATCCAGCAGAGCCGCAGTTGAAGGCCAATCCTCTTGAAACGCTGCGCAACTTTGAACCGCCCGCGAACGAAGAGTACCGCATCGGCAAAGGCGACGAAATCACGGTGGATTTTGCCGGCCGTCCTGACCTTTCGGCGAAGCTGGTAGTGGGACCGGATGGCCGCATCACACTTCCCCTCGCAGGAGATGTAATGTTGTCCGGCCAGACGCGCGTGGAGGCGGCCAGCGCCATCGACACCGCGCTTTCGACCTTTTACACCAATCTCGCAGCCCAGGTTACGGTGACCAAATACACGGCCAACAAGGTGCTTGTGCTCGGCGCGGTTGAGAAGCCGGGAGTAGTCACGTTTGACGGCACGCCAACGCTGCTGGAGGCTCTTTCGCGCGCGGGCCTTGAGACCGGGCCGAACAAGGCCGCGCAGATTCCCGAGCGCTGCGCCATTTATCGCGGCCACGACGAGGTAGTGTGGGTCGATCTGAAAACCATGATCGACGCTGGAAATTCCATGGCCGATCTTCGCCTCCGCCGCGACGATGTGGTCTATGTTCCCAAGGGCGACGAACGCTTTGTCTCCGTGCTGGGACAGGTGCAGCATCCGGGCGCGATTCAGTTGACCGGCACATCAACGATGGCCAGCGTGCTTGCCGCTGCGGGTGGATTTACTGAGCCCGCGGGCAACAAGCCGCATATCCAGATCGTGGATCCGGCCACGGGAACTTCCCACATTATTTCAATGAACGATCTGCTCAACCCGGCAAAGTCTCTTGAGATCACGCCCAAGCCGGGGGAGATTATTTTTGTGCCGCAGAGCGGCTTCTTCCGTGCCACCTATGTAGTTGAACGGCTCAGTCCGGTCATCACGTCGGCGGCTCTGATCGGTGTGGGGTTGCCATGAACCACCTTAACAGTCTGCTCGGTCAATCGGGGCTAGTGGATCCGGTTCAAGCCGGAGACGCCGAATTCGCGTCCTCTCCGGTGCCAACGCGCCCCTTGCCAACAGAAGGCACGGAGCAGGCATTCTTTCATATCGACATCAAGCGCAGCCTGCAACTCCATTGGAAGTTGGCTTGGACGGTTGCGCTGGGCTTCGTTGCGCTTGCTATGGTGTATGTCCTGGTCCAGGTGTTCGTGTCCAAGTCCTGGCCAATGTACCTGGCGGAGAGCGTTCTTTATGTGCAACCCACGCCCGCAAAAGTCTTGCCGAGCGAGGGCGGCCAGCAGCGGTGGCCCTACGATACCAATACCTATGAATCGTATATTCAACAGCAGATGATGAATGTGAGCCGCGAAGATGTCCTCATCGGCGCGGTGCACAAGATCGACGGGTTCCAGGGGCCTGGCGAAAGCGATCAGGTTGCCGCGCAGCGCCTGGTGGGTTCGCTTGAAGTTGAAAGACCCGGGGATTCTTACCAGTTCACCATCGGCGCACGTGCGCGCAACCCGCAACTTGCCGCGGAGATTGCCAACGCAGTGACTGCGAGTTACATCGAAAGTGCGTCGCGAGATGAGCGGACAGGAGATACACAGCGCCTGGCCATGCTGCGTGAGGAACGAGATCGGATTCAGAAAGCGCTTGCCGCCGACCGCATCGAACAGTACGAGCTGAACCGGCAGTTGGGCGTGGCGTCTGTCGGCACAGCGGTTCCGGATCACTACGACGAAGACATTACGCAAATTCGCACGGAGCTGGTGAAGGCGCGCACCGACCACGATGCGGCCGAGCAGAAATTCGCCGCATTGGGTGCAGGCAGCGGGCAATCTTCGGCGGCAATCGATGCCGCGGCCGACGAATTGATCGCCAGCGACGCGGGGCTTGTGAGCATGAAGACTGCTCTCAACGCGCGCCGCGCCACGCTCATTTCGCAGATGGCCAACCTGACATCGATGAATCCGCAGTACAAGCAGGATGAAGCGGAACTGGCGAAGATCAACAGCACACTGGAAGCGATGATGAAAGAACTGCGCTCCAAGGCTGCGGCGCGGATCCAACTGCAGCTGCGCACAGATTTGCAGCGGACCGGGGGTATTGAGTCGCAGCTCAACGGGCAGATGCGCCAAATGGCCAGCGCGGCCAGCGGCGCCACACCCAAGCTGCAGCGATCCAGCGATCTGGCAACCGACATTACACGCCTTCAGGCCCGCTACGCAACCGTGGATGAGCAGATGCACAACCTGATGCTTGAAGACAATGCGCCTGCCGCGGCGTACCAGGTTACGCCCGCGGTCGCCCCGCTTGGCCGCACCAAATCCGGCGTCATGCGCAATGCCCTGCTGATTGCTTTCTCGGGGTTGTTTTTTGGACTTCTGACTGCTGTTACCGTTCACAAGCTGGACCCACGAATCTACATCGCATCCGACGTTGAGCATGTTCTTGGCTTCGCGCCACTCGCTCAGTTGCCGAACTTCAGCGAGGTTTCAGAGGGGGTAGCAGAGGAGTATATGTTGCGTCTGGCCTCGGCAATCGAGCATGGGCGCAAGCAGGGTAACCTGAGGAACTGCATCTTCACCGGAGCCGGGTCGGGTGCGGGCGTAAGCACGCTTGTGAACCGTGTGAGCCAGATGCTTGAAGCCATGGGCAGGCCAACGGTGCTGGTCGATGCCACAGGCGCGCCTCCTCCGGCTCCTCGTCTGGGATTGGGAGGCAGTGGAAATGAAAGCGCGCAAGCCCTGGTGCCCGTGCAGCGCGCAAGCCGCCCCACAGCCCTGTTGCAAAAAATGGCCGAGGAGACTGAGACCGAGGAGGAGAGCCTCGTTCTCACTGACACCGCTCCGCTGCTCGTCTCCGCGGAGACGGAGTATCTGGCGCGGTTTGTCGACTGCGCAATCGTGATTATCGAGTCGGGAGTTACTACGCGCACTGAACTCCGCGATGCCGCCGCAACGCTGCAGCGGTTGGATGTGGGCGCAGTTGGATTTGTGTTGAATCGAGTCGGACTGGACAAGGCCGATCCACCGTTCCGCGCTTCCATTGAAGCTGTCGAGAAGCATCTCCTGACGCACTACAACATCGCCGCACGGCGCCCGGAAAGAAGCACCTCATTTGTCCCGGAAGAGCCGGCCGCCAGGCCTGCACCTTCGAAACAGCCATCTGTACCCTCCATGTTTGAACCGGAGGTTGCGGCCGCTGCCGCTGCTGTTGCCCGGTTCTCGCCCCGGGCCGTCGCTGAGAGTCCCGCTGCCCCTGCGGCATGCCTTTCCTCTCCGCTTGTATCACCCCCCACCTCCGAAGCCGCCAAGCGCTTCTCATTGCCGCTTGCGGTTGCGGCCGAGTCTGAAACCGAACTGCCCGTCTCATCGCCGGTGGTTGCCGGGCCAGCGGCTCCAGTGCCGCCTGCAAAGAATGCTTCACCGTTTGCCGAAGCCGCCCAGCGATTCACGTCGCCCGTGAACGCTGAGAAAGACATTCCCTTCTCACCTCGCCAAGTTTCATCCCCAGCTTCATCCGCTGTAGCCTCCGACCCTTCGCCGGCCGTTCCCGCGGAGCCCGTTGCCCCGGCTGTCGAAGTTGCATCGATTCCTGCCACCGAGCCTGCTCTTGCGCAGGAGCGGGAATCCACCGAACCCTCTGCGAATCAAACGTCCGATATGCCCTGGTGGCTGAGCGAGGCGCCGCGCCACGCTGAGCAGTCCCGCCCGCCGCTTCTTTGGCAGCCGGCAAAGATCTGGACGTCGAAGCGGCAGCCGTCGGAAGCGCACTCCGTTGCCGAGGTGGCCAGCCAGAATCCGGAGCAGCAGCCGAACAGTGAGACAGCTGCGCAATCCTGGGAAGGCGCGCCCTTCTTAGCTGAAACGCCCACAGCGGAGGCCGAGACCGCGTCCGGGGAAGCGAATAGCTCCGCGTTGCAGGGACCACAAGACAATCGGAATTCGCGATTGAGCAGTTTGCGGAATCTGCTGTATGTGCTGGGTGTCAATAATATGCACAGTGGGGACGAGCAGGCTGAGCAACACGCCGGTGCGGGAACAAATTCCGATCTCAGGACGGAACGGCCGACCTTTGACCGGTCCATTCAGCAGACTCCGGTCGAAGCCGCCGCAAACATGCGTGGAGCTTCGCCGAGACTGGTGACCGCAACCCCTGAGTTCCTTCCTCCAAAACCAATGGTCATCGAATTCGACAGGGGAGATGCGCGTGCGGGAGATTCCTCATCCCGCCAGGATCGCCGTGCCGCGGCTGACGGGCTTGAGATTCTCCCCTCGAAGCGCGGCCAGTACAAAAAGATCTAGGCCAAATCTACAAGGGCCGGCTGTTTTGAAAGGGCACGACTTCAGTCGTGCCAGTAACGCAAAAAAATGATGCGGACCTTAGTCCCTGAGGGATTTTTTTGCCGCCAACCAGAGGAATTTCTTATGCCGATTATTAAGAGATTCCCTGACATCCGCGGGCTTCGTTTCAGAAAATCGATTCACCAAGTCGTAACATTTCTGGTGCGCAGTCCGAAATTTGTCTTCTCGTAACATGGAATGATGCACAATTGTCTATTAGGGAGAAAACAGGCGTGCCGCGTATTCATTTTCAATTGCAACTTGCCGAACTCAAGGACAAGCTCCTTGCGATGGCTGCACTGGCGCAGCAAGCCGTCGAGTCCGCCGTGGACGCCTACCTCCAACGCGACAAGGGTTTGTGCCAGTATGTGAAACAGAATGAGACGGCCATCAACACCGCCCAGCATGAGCTGGATGAGATGGCCTACGAACTGTTGGCCAAGGAACAGCCGATGGCCATCGACCTGCGCTTCATTCTGGCGGTCATCAAGATCAACGGCGACCTGGAGCGGATCGGCGATCAGTCGATGGGAATCGCGCGCCGCACCAAGGAGATTCTGAAGCACACCGAGGTCGATTTGCCTGTCGACTTTGCGGCGATGGGCGAGTTCGCAGGCCGCATGATCCGCTCAGCGGTGCAATCGCTGCTGGAAGGGGACGCGCGGCTGGCCGACTCGGTGCGCGAGATGGACGACGAGATCGACCGCATGAATCGCCGCGCCCATGCCGACCTGCTGCAATTGATCCAGGAGAAGCCGCAGTTTACCCAGCAGGCGATGAATGGCATCCTGGTGTCGCGCAACCTTGAACGGATTGCGGACCACGCATCGAATATCGCAACAGATGTGATTTTCTGGATTCGCGGCGCGGATGTGCGGCACCAGTTGAGCATGTCCATGGACTGATGGGGCAGGCTGCGGGCAAGCCTGCAATTCCGCCGGATCCCATTAGCCACTAAAATATGAATGACAGACTTTGCTGTCAGTCGAGAGGGTGCTCGTGCGGGCAGTGAGTCGCCCATCGCAAATCCTCGGATTGCCGATTCCAAAAAACCGAAACAAACAGATAAGATGGAGAGACTACATTACTTGAGGCCTCGAATGCCATCTCGTCTACTCTCCCTGATTGCGATACTATGCCTGTCATCGGTCCTCCACGCCCAGAAGGAGGTTCCTCCGCGAATATTGGTATTCGGCGGGTATTCGTTCCTTTCGAACTCGCTCGATGGAGTCGCTGGATACCACCGGGGGCTGAATGGCTTCGATGCCTCGGTTGCCTTCGGTGCCTGGCACAACTTGCGATTCAAAGTCGACACCACCGCATACTTTGGATCCAACCTCGGAGCGCCGCAACATCCCTACTTCCTCATGGGCGGCCCGCAATACACTTTCCGTATCAAACGAGAATCGGTTTTTGTGGAGGGAATGGGGGGGACCGGTGGTGCGAGCCAGACCTGGCCTGCAAACGGTGCTCAGGGCCAAACGGCCTCGTTTGCGGCGTTTGTCGGCGGCGGCCTGGACACACCGATTTCGCGGCACTTCGCTTACCGCATCGAAGGTGGCTATCAGTATTCCTACTTCGGCCTCGAAACCCCGATACATCTAATTCCATACCGGATCCCCGGCCTGCCCACCAACTTCGGCCGCGCCTCCAGCGGATTGGTCTGGAAGTTCTAGCTTCGCTTTAGTCGCCCGCAGTGACCACATTCCTGGTGGTATTCAGCCAATAATTCTCAAACTCTATCAGGGGCAGAGGCTGGCTGAACAGGAAGCCCTGGAAAGAATGGCAGCCAATCCGCGTCAGGAACTCGCGTTGTGCTTCCGTCTCAACGCCTTCCGCGATCACCGGCAAGCCCATGGCCCGGCTCAACGAAACGATGGTCTGCGCGATGGCAGCGCTGCTCTCGTCCACCAGGATGTCCCGAACAAACGAGCGGTCGATCTTCAGTTGGTCCAGGGGCAATCTCTTCAAATAGGCGAGGGATGAATAACCAGTGCCAAAATCGTCGAGTGAGAACCTCAGGCCATGCGACTTGAGCTCGGTCATTTTCTCAATAACGTCTTCGACATTCTCTACCAGCATGCTCTCGGTCAGTTCCAGCTTGAGGTTGCGCGGGTTGGCTCCCGAACGATCGAGCGCTGTCAGCACCTGTGCGACAAAATCCACCTGACGGAACTGGCGTGCGCTGATATTGACTGAGATGGAGAGATGTGCGGTTTGCCTGCTTGCAGTCCACGCGGCAATTTGCATACAGGCGGTATCAAGCACCCACTTTCCAATAGGTAGAATGAGGCCCGTCTCCTCGGCCAGCGAAATGAATTCGCCCGGGGGCAGGATGTTGCGCACCGGGTGGTTCCAGCGGATCAGCGCCTCGGCGCCGATCAGGCGGTTGCGATCGATCTGCGGCTGATAGTAGAGCACGAACTGGCTGCTTCGGATGGCCTGGCGAAGTTCTTCTTCCAGCGTGGCGCGGGTATTCACCGCAGCCTGCAATGCGGGAGCGAAAAAGCGCATCGTATTCCGGCCGGCCGCCTTGGCCTGATACATGGCAATGTCAGCCTGCTGCAGCACTTCGCTGGAGTTTTCTCTTCTGTCGCCAAATAAGGAGATGCCAATGCTGGCGCTGCTGCGGCATACGCGCCCATCCAGCATGTAGGGCTGGGCAATGGTGAACAGGACCTTTTCGCTCACAGCTTTGGCCTGGGCCGCCGCTTCTTCCTGAACCTCGCTCAGATCTTCAAGCATCAGGACGAACTCATCTCCACCGAGGCGGCCCACTGTGTCGGTTTCGCGGACGCAGGCGGAAAGGCGCCTGGAGGCTTCCTGCAAAAGAAGGTCGCCCGTTTGATGCCCAAGCGTGTCGTTCAACGTTTTGAAGTTGTCCAGATCGACAAAAAGCAGGGCGCGCATGCGTCCGGCTTTGGTGCTGGCGGAAAGGGCCTGTTGCAGCCGTTCCAACAGCAGCCGGCGGTTAGGCAGACTCGTCAGCGTGTCATAGAAGGCAAGATTGCGGATCGCGTCCTCGGCCTCCTTGGCGTGGGAGACATCGCGCGCGATCGCCAGCGCGCAGCGAACACCTTCAATCTGAATGGTCGATACAGACATGAGCCCCCAGCATGTCTCGCCGTTCTTTTTGCGGAATTGAACTTCCACGTTGCGGAATTCCTGGGTTCGATTGATGCTCTCGGTGAGATTCTCCTTGTCGCGCGGGTCGGTCCAGATGTTCAGCTCTTCGGGAGTCTTTCCAATTACCTCGTCGCGTTCAAATCCCATCACATCGAGGAACGCCTGGTTCACATCGATGTATTGTCTGTTGTCAATGCGGGTCAGGGTGATCGCATCCAGACTGGTCTGGAATACCTTGCGATAGCGTTCCTCGCTTGTCCGCAGCGCCTTTGTGGCTTCGGCCAGCATCAGTTCGGCAGCCTTGGCGTCGGAGATATCGCGAGAGATGGTCAGGACGCAGGGCACGCCGTCAATGTCAATGGGCGACGCGGACATGCGCCCCCAGAAGACCTCGCCGTTCTTCCGCCTGAATCGTGCCTCCAGATCCCGGCAACTGCCTTCGAGCCGAATCGCGTCGACCATCTTATTTCGATCCCCAGGATCGACCCAGATGCCAAGCTCCACCGATGAGTGCCCGACAAGCTCCTGGCGCGTGTACCCGATAATGTCAAAGAATGCCTTGTTGCATTCGACGTAGCTTCCATCGTCGACGCGGTTGATATTGACGGCATCCAGGCTGGTTTGAAAGGCGGTGCGATAGCGTTCTTCGCTGAGCCGCAGCTCGTCCTGCACCTTCGTCAGGCGCCCCTCGGCCGCCTTCAGAGCATTGATGTCCTCGACGAGCGCAATGAAGTGCTGTGCGCGGCCATCCTTATCTCGCCGGATTGAGAGCGTAACCTTGCCCCAGGTCAAGCTGCCGTCCTTGCGGATAAAACGCTTCTCAATACTTGCGGACTGGGCGGTTCCGAAGTGAACAGGTCCCTCAATGTCCGCGCAAGCTGCCCGGTCTTCCGGCGCCGTCATATGCTCGATGGAAAGGCCAGCTACTTCCTCCAAGGCGTAGCCCAGGAACTCAGCGAATCGAGCGTTGCATCGCATGATCCTGCCGTCGAAAGAGGAGTGCGTAATGCCGAGGCCGATTTGCTCAAACGTCGCGCGATAGCGCTCCTCGCTCTCGCGCAGCTCCATGTCCGCTCGTTTGTGGTCCGTGATGTCTTTGATGACGCCGCGCATCTTCAAAGGCCGGCCATTGGAATCGAATTCGAGCTTGCCGACCCCGTGTACCCAGCGCTCCTTCTGATCGTTCTGGCGGATGATGCGGTATTCCCTGTCGAACGGTTGGTGGCGGCCCAGCACCTCTTCCGAGAAGTAGGCACTCATCGCCTCGCGTTCATCGGGATGCAGCAAGGCCACCCATCCAGCCACGGTACGCTCATAATCCGCATCGATGCCGAAGATCTCATCCATTACCTCTGAACTGCGCCACGTCGAATTGACGATGTCCAGCTCATAAGAGCCAAGGCCCCCGATCGCCTGCGATTCCTTGAGGGACTCCGCGCTCAGGCGCAACGCCAATTCCGCATGCTTGCGCTCGTTGATGTCCTCCACAAAGCCTTCAATATACGTGGCCTCGGGATTGTTTCCCTGGACCTTATGACATGTCACCGAAACCCAGAAGATGGAGCCGTCCTTGCGCTTGAACTGGCATTCCAACCCGTGCACAGAGCCGCGTTCCCCAATCAATTGCAACAGTCTCTGGCGTTCCTTCGCGTCCTTCCACACCGCGAGCGATAAGTCCTTGACCGTTGCTAAAAACTCCTCCGGAGATTCGTAGCCAAGCATTGCGGACAGAGCGCGGTTGACGACCATCGGCTTGCCATCGGCCCGATTCATGAACATGCCTTCGATGGCCCCATCGAAGATGTCCCGGTACTTTTTTTCTGCTTCTTTCAGCTCCCGTTCCACACGCTTTCTTTCGCGAATGTCTTGTGCGATGGCGGAAGCTCCCACAACCTTTCCTTCGGAATTCCGGATAGGAGAAATAGACAGGGAAACATCGATTTCCTGCCCGTCTTTGGCGCGCAGGGTAGTCTCAAAGGGCCTGACTACACCTCCCTGCGAGACAAATCCAATGTGTTGAGGGACTTCTTCGCCGCGGCCGGGAGGAGCGAGAATCGCTATGCTCCTTCCAACGACCTCATCGGCCTTGTACCCGAAAAGCGACTCGGCCCCGCGGTTCCAGCTCGCAACCGTTCCATCCAGCGTCACAGTGTGGATGGCGTCATTGGAAGACTCGACCACCGACGCCAGCAGGGCTCTGGCTTCCTCTGCCGCTTTGCGCTCGGTGATATCCGTGCCGAAAATCGAGATGCCCACGATTTTCCCATCGGCAACGACCGGACGAAGCGTTAACTCGCCACTGCGGCCATCGGCTCGCATTGACTCCAGCCGGCAGGACCCTTCCTTCAATGTGCGCTCGTAAAGCGAGATCCAACGTGCCGCCCTGCCGGGAGGAAGTATTTCCTCCGGGCGCATTCCCGGTGCGGCCTGCACATCAAACTCGGTGTCATAGGACCGAAGCACCGCCTGGTTGAACGTGACCAGCCGAAAGTTCAAGTCCACAGACCAAACAAAATCTTCCGTGCTGTCGATCAACGCGGAAAGGTCATCCGCAGCCTGATGGCCCGGTGAGACACCCCCTTGATTCGGTGTTGCCCCGTTCGGCATGGCAGAAACCTTCTGGTTAACTGTGGTTCAGGGGAAGCAACCGGCCTCAGCCGATCGCAGCGAACCTTTCAAAACGCAGTCTACGCTCTTAGGCCTTTCATCCTCCTATATCGGAAGATCAAGGCAGATTCTTCAATGAATTGAAGGATGCGGAGGCAATTCCTTTGAATTCACTAAGGTTAGAGACGAGTTTTGCCCTCAATGGCTCAAAAGCAAAGGCCCCGCATTCCTTCCGGAAGGGATGCGGGGCCCGGAGCGAGAGGTTTTGAAGAGCGCTGGCCGCTTGGCATAGAGCAACCGGCGCTGAGCAGGTTCGGTTCGGCTTACCGCGTGGATTCGAACAGGAACCAGGCACGGCGTTCGGCTTCGTCGATCCAGACCTCGATCAGGCTGGTGGTCGCGTAATCGTTGCTCTGGCTCGCCACTTCATGCGCGGA
>Ga0182016_10001911_pt1 | contig 24903 bp, 20 predicted proteins | sample 712S2MmetaG_FD_120491 | JGI IMG/M metagenome (GOLD analysis project Ga0182016, IMG submission 120491) | Permafrost microbial communities from Stordalen Mire, Sweden - 712S2M metaG | ecosystem: Environmental > Terrestrial > Soil > Wetlands > Permafrost | place: Sweden: Stordalen | collected...
CGAGAAGGTCGTCGACCAGCTCAAGAGCGACGGCGTCGTCGAGCGCGGCTGGCTCGGCATCGAGATCCAGCCGGTGACGCAGGACATCGCCGACAGCCTCGGCCTCAAGACCGCCTCGGGCGCTCTGGTCGCCAAGGAGAACAAGGACGCGCCGGCCGCCCAGGCGGGGGTGAAGGTCGGCGACGTCGTCACTGCGGTCAACGGACAGTCGGTCGCCGACGCGCGCGAGCTTGCGCGCCGCGTGGCCGATCTCGGCCCGAAGAAAACCGCCGATCTGACGATCTGGCGCGACGGCGCGCAGCAGACCGTCACGGTCACGCTCGGAACGATGCCGAACGACAAGGAGGCGATGAACGATCTCGGGTCCAGTAAGCCCGACGTGGGCCAAGCCTCGATCGCCAAGCTCGGCCTGACGCTCGAGCACGGCCATGACGGCGTGACGATCACCGACGTCGATCCCAACAGCGTCGCCGCCGACAAGGGTCTGCAGCAGGGCGACGTGATTCTCGAAGCCAGCAGCAAGGCCGTGGAGCATCCGAACGAAGTCGCCCAGGCCTTCGACACGGCGCGCGCCGACGGCAAGAAGTCGGTGCTGCTCAGGGTCAGGTCGGGCGACAGCGTCCGCTTCGTCGCCCTGCCGGTCCAGGCCGCGTCCTAAAGCGAGAGATCGGCCTCGCCGCCCCGGCGAGGCCGCCAGGCCGGGACCCGCGCGACATCCAGCCCCCCGCTCTCGCGCCCGCCCGGCATACTCGGCGGCAGGCCACGCCCCCGGCCTGCCGCCGCTTTTTTGCCTCCGTCGCCCGGGATTCGCTGTATGTCTTGCGCCATGCGGATTTTGATCATCGAAGACGATCGTGAGGCCGCCGCCTATCTGGTCAAGGCGTTCCGCGAGGCCGGGCACGCGGTCGATCACGCCGCCGACGGGGTCAGCGGCTACGACCTCGCGCAGGAGGGCGGCTACGACGTCGCCATCGTCGACCGCATGTTGCCGAAGATGGACGGGCTTTCGCTGATCGGCGCCCTGCGCGCCCAGGGCGGCGAGACGCCGGTGCTGATCCTGTCCGCGCTCGGTCAGGTCGACGACCGCGTCAAGGGCCTGCGCGCCGGCGGCGACGACTATCTCGCCAAGCCCTATTCCTTTTCCGAACTGCTGGCGCGGGTCGAAGCGTTGGCGCGCCGCCGCCCCAAAGGCGCGCCGGAGGAGACCGCCTATCGCGTCGGCGACCTCACCCTCGACCGCCTGTCGCGCAAGGTCGCGCGCGCCGGCGAGGAGATCGCGCTGCAGCCGCGCGAGTTCCGCCTGCTCGAATATCTGATGCAGAACGCGGCCAAGGTCGTCACCCGGACCATGCTGCTCGAGCACGTCTGGGACTATCACTTCGATCCGCAGACCAATGTCATCGACGTCCATATGTCGCGGTTGCGCGCGAAGATCGACCGCGACTTCGACGCGCCGCTCATCCACACCGTGCGCGGCGCCGGATACATGCTGCGTGACGACCCTCGCTAAGCTCTTCCGCTCCACGGCGTTCAAGCTGACGCTGGTGATCTTCGGCGTCAGCGTCGTCGGCTCGGCGCTGGTGCTGGGCGTCGTCGCCTGGCAGGTGATCAAGCTGGTCGACGCCGAGACGCAGCAGACGATCGAGGAGCAGGCCAAAGGCCTCGCCGAGCAGTACGACGCCGGGGGCGTGCGGCGCCTCGGCCAAGCGATCGAGGCCCGCTCGCGTCAGCCCGGCTCGTCGCTCTATCTGCTCACCAACAACGCCGGCGAGCCGCTCGCCGGCAATGTCGCGCAATTGCCGGCCGGCGTGCTCGAACACGTCGGCGTCGTCGACACCCCCTACGAGACGGTCGACGGCTCTTCGCCCGGCCGGCGCGCGCTGGCGCGCATCTTCGCCCTGCCGGGCGGCTTCCGCCTGCTGGTCGGGCGCGACCTCGGCGATCGGGCGCGCATCGGCGCGGTGATGGTGCATGCGATGGCGGTGTCGCTCGTCTTCTTCGCCGCGCTCGCCGCGCTCGGCGCCCTGTTCGTCGCCCGTCGCGTGCTCACCCGCATCGACGCGATGAACCGCTCGGCGCGGGCGATCATGGGCGGCGACCTCAGCCTGCGCCTGCCGGTCTCCGGCTCGGGAGACGAACTCGACCGGCTCGCCGTCGGCCTCAACGAGATGCTCGGCCGCATCGCCGACCTGATGACGGGCCTGCGCGAAGTCTCCGACAACATCGCCCACGATCTTCGCACGCCGCTGACCCGGCTGCGCAATCACGCCGAGGCGGCGCTCGGCGCCGCCGACGATCCCGCCGCCTATCGCGCCGCGCTCGAGCGCACGATCGAGGAATCGGACGGTCTGATTCGCGTCTTCAACGCGTTGCTGATGATCGCGCGGGCCGAAGCGGGCGCCGAGTCGGCAGGCATGAGCGCCTTCGACCTCGGCGAGGCGATCGAGAGCATCGCCGAGCTTTACGCCCCGGTCGCCGAGGAGAACGGCGCGACGCTGAAGATCGAAGCGGCGGAGGGCCTGACGGTGGTCGGCAACCGCGAGCTGATCGGCCAGGCGGTCGCCAACCTGATCGACAACGCGGTCAAGCACGGCGCGCCGGCGGACGGCGCCGCGGCCAGGGCGGAGATCGCCGTCGTCGTCAGGCGCGAGGGCGCGTCGATTGCGATCGAAGTCGCCGACCACGGCCCCGGCATTCCCGCCGAGGATCGCGGCCGCGCCCTCGAACGCTTCGTGCGGCTCGAAGGCGCGCGCTCGCGGCCGGGTTCCGGCCTCGGCCTGTCGCTCGCGGCTGCGGTTATGCACATGCACGGCGGGTCGCTCGCGCTCGGCGACAACCATCCCGGCCTCAAGGCGACCGCGACGCTGCCGGCGGCGGCGGAAACGCCGCGCCTGTCCGCCGCGCGGGCGGCGGCGTGAGCCCGCCTCTCGGCGAGCGACTGTCCCAGGCGCCGAGGCTGGCCGCGCCGGCGCAAGCGGTCCGGCGCCTCGACGCCCTGCTCGGCGAAGCGCGCGCCGAGGCTTTGGCCCCGTTCGCCGCGGCGGAGGCGACCCGCGCCTTGCTGCTCGGAATCGCCGACCATTCGCCCTATCTGTGGTCGCTGATCGCCGAGGACCCGGCGCGGCTCGCCCGTCTGCTGGCGCGACCGCCTCAGGACGCGCTCGCAGACCTGATCGAAGCGGTCGCCGCGCGACGCGACGACGACGAAGAGGCGATCAAGCGCGCGCTCAGGCGCGCCAAGCGCGAGGCGGCGCTGCTGATCGCGCTCGCCGATCTCGGCGGCGTCTGGGACGTCGTCGCGACCACCGAGGCGCTGACCCGCTTCGCCGACGCCGCCTTGCGCGCGGGGCTCGGCTTTCTGCTCCGCCGCGAAGCGCGCGCCGGACGGCTCGTCCTCGACGCCGAGGCCGCCGACATCGAAGCCGGCTGCGGTTTCGTCGTGCTCGCGCTCGGCAAGCACGGCGCGCGCGAACTCAATTATTCGAGCGACATCGATCTGATCGCGCTGTTCGACGGCCGGTCGCCGGCGATCCCCGCCGGCGTCGAGCCGGCGCCGCTGTTCGTGCGGCTGGTCAAGGCGCTGACGCGTCTGCTGCAGGAGCGCACGCCGGACGGCTACGTCTTCCGCGTCGATCTGCGCCTGAGGCCCGATCCGGCGGCGACGCCGGTGGCGATGTCGATCGCCAGCGCCCAGGCCTATTACGAAACGCTCGGCCAGAACTGGGAGCGCGCGGCGATGATCAAGGCGCGGCCGGCCGCCGGCGACCTTGCGCTCGGCGTCCGCTTTCTCGCCGACCTCGCGCCGTTCATCTGGCGCAAGTATTTCGACTATGCCGCGATCGCCGACATCCATGCGATGAAGCGGCAGATCCACGCCGCGCGCGGCCACGAGCGCGTCGCCGTGCCCGGCCACGACCTCAAGTTGGGCCGCGGCGGCATCCGCGAGATCGAATTCTTCGTCCAGACCCAGCAGCTCATCTTCGGCGGCCGCCGCCCGTCGATGCGCGGCGCGCGCACGCTCGACATGCTCGCAGAGCTGCGCGCCGAGCAATGGATCAGCGCCGAAGCGGACGCCGACCTGTCGGCCGCCTACGTCTATCTGCGCGAGATCGAGCACCGCCTGCAGATGATCGCCGACGAGCAGACCCAGCGCCTGCCCTTCGAGGACGAGACGCTCGCCCGCTTCGCGCAGTTCTGCGGCTACGCCGACCGCGACCGTTTCGCCGAGGCGCTGACCGGACATCTCAGGCGGGTCGAACGCCATTACGCGCAACTGTTCGAGGACGCGCCGAAGCTCGACGTCGAAGCCGGCAGCCTCGTCTTCACCGGCGTCGTCGACGACCCGGAGACGCTGACGACCCTGCAGCGGCTCGGTTTCCAGCGGCCCGCCGCCGCCGCCGAGACGATCCGCGGCTGGCACTTCGGCCGCCGGCCGGCGGTGCAGGGCGCGCGGGCGCGCGAAGTGCTGACCGAATTGACGCCGGCGCTGCTGGCCGCCTTTTCCGGCTCGGGCGACCCGGACGCGGCGCTGGTCGCGTTCGACACGGCGCTGACGCGCATGCGCGGCGCGGTCGAGCTGCTGTCGATCCTGCGCTCCAACGCGCCGGTGCGCGAATTGTTCGGCGACCTGCTGGGCGGCGCGCCGCGCCTCGCCCAGGTCGTCTCGCAGCGACCGCACGTGCTCGACGCGGCGATCGATCCGGGCCGCGTCGCGGCGATCGGCGACAGCCTCGACGAAGCGCGGATGGCGGCGCGGGTCGAGGCCTATCTCGCGCCGGCGCGCAATTTCGAGGACACGCTCGATCGCGCGCGCGACTTCGCCGCAGAGGAGACGTTCATCGTCGGCGTGCGGCTGCTCTCGGGCGCGCTCGACCCCGAGCGCGCCGGCCACGCTTACAGCGCGCTCGCCCAGGCGCTGCTCGGCGCACTGCTGACGCGCGTCTCGGCGGCGTTTGCGCGCGAATATGGGACGGTCGCCGGCGGCCGTCTCGCGGTGCTGGCGATGGGCAAGCTCGGCTCGCGCGAGATGACCGCCGCCTCCGATCTCGACTTGATCGTCATCTACGATTTTCCCGCCGCAGCGGGCGAATCGAGCGGCGCGCAGCCGCTGCCGCCGGGGCTGTATTACGCGCGCCTGATTCAGCGGCTGCTCGCCGCGCTGACCGCGCCGACCAAGGCGGGAAAGCTCTACGAGGTCGATCTCAGGCTGCGTCCGTCGGGGCAGAAGGGACCGCTGGCGACCCAGTTCTCGGCCTTCCGCCTCTATCAGGCCAACGAGGCGGAGACCTGGGAGCGCATGGCGCTGACGCGCGCGCGCGTCGTCGCCGGCGACCCGAAGCTCGGCGAAGAGATCGCCGCGACGATCGCCGCGGCGCTGACCAAGCCGCGCGACAGGGCCAAGCTCGCCCATGACGTGCGCTCGATGCGCGCGCTGATCGCGCGCGAGAAGGGCGACCAGGATCCGTGGGACCTCAAGCTCGTCTCCGGCGGCCTGATCGACGTCGAATTCGTCGCCCAATACCTGACGCTCGCGGAAGCGGGACGCCATCCGGCGCTGCTCGCGGTCTCGACCCGCGCGACACTCGCCGCCGCGGCCGAGGCGGGCGTGATCGCGGGCGACGACGCCGACGCGCTGATCGCCGCCCACCGACTCTACACCGACGCCACCCAACTCATGCGCATGACGGTCGACGGCCGGTTCGATCCGGCGACCGCGACGAGCGGCGTCAAGCGGCGCATCGCCGCGGCGGCGGCGCTGCCCGACTTCGAATCGCTGCAGGGCGCCGTCGGCGAAGCGCGCGAGGCGGTGCGTCGCGCCTATCGGCGCGTGCTCAGCGGGCGCGCATAGCGCCAGATCGCGCCGTCGCCGAAGCGCGGCCAAGCGACGCAATCGACCTGCAGATCGGTGGACACGCTGCGCGGACGCGCCATAATCGCGTCCAATACCTTTTGGTCGCCGACGGAGGAAACGGGAGGGTCGCGATGAAGCGCTCCGAAATCAACGCCGCCATCGCGCGCGCCAAGGCGGTCCTCGACCAATACGACTTCCATCTGCCGCCGTTCGCCTTCTGGACGCCGGAGGCATGGCGCGAGAAGGGCGCGGAATGCGATGCGATCCGCGTCTGCAAGCTCGGCTGGGACGTCACCGACTTCGCCTCCGGCGACTTCGACCATGTCGGCCTCACCGCCTTCACCATCCGCAACGGCGGCGCAGCGGCGCCCTATCGGCGCACCGTCTATTGCGAGAAGGCGATGATCGTCGGCGAAGGCCAGCGCACGCCGATGCATTGCCACGCCGTCAAGCAGGAGGACATCATCTGCCGGGCCGGCGGCAATCTCGTCTGCCAGGTCTACAACCGCAGGCGCGACGGAAGCCTCGACGGCAGCGAAGTCAGCGTTTCGCTCGACGGCGTCGCGCACCGCGTTGCCGCCGGACATTGTTTCGTCATCCGCCCCGGCGAGTCGATCCGGCTGACGCCGTTCCTCTATCACGAATTCTACGCCGAGCCCGGCTCGGGCGTCGCGATCGTCGGCGAAGTCTCGTCGGTCAACGACGACGCGTCCGACAATCTCTTCCTCGCGGCGCCGGGACGCTTCCCGGCGATCGTCGAGGACGAGCCGGCGATCCATCTTCTCTGCAACGAATATTGAGGGGCCCCGGCGTCGAAGCGCCGGAGGAGCGATGTCACACCAGCACATCATCGCGTTCGACGCCGGCGGAACGGCGGTGAAGGCGGCGCTCTACGACGAACGCGGCGCGGAGCTCGCGGTCGCCGGCGCGACGATGGCGCCGCTGCATCCTGCCCCAGGCTGCCTGGAACGCGATCCGCAGGCGATGTGGGCGGCGATCTGCGCCGTCTCGCGCAGGGTTGTCGAGAAGGCCGGGGTCGCGCCGTCGTCGATCGCCGCGGTCGGCCTCACCGGCTACGGCAACGGGCTCTATCTCCTCGATCGGCGCGGCAAGCCGGTGCGCAACGGCGTGCTGTCGCCCGACCTGCGCGCCCAGGCGATCGTCGCCCGCTGGCGCGCTTCGGGGCTCGAGGACGCCGCCATTGCGCTGACCTACCAGCGGCAATGGCCGGGCAAACCGGCGCCGCTGCTCGCCTGGCTCGAAGCGCACGAGCCGGAAGCGCTGGCGCGCGCCGCGCATGCGATGTTCTGCAAAGACTATCTGCGCTTTCGCCTCACCGGCGCGATCGGCCTCGAAATCAGCGAACTGTCTTCGGGCGGCTTGACCGACCAGGGCCGCCGCCGCTTCGAACCGAAGGCGCTGGAGCATTTCGGCCTCGGTCGCTACGCGCGGCTCTACGGCGACGGCGTCGAGCCGCTGACGATCTTCGGCGCGGTCGCCAGCGAGGCGGCGGCCGAAACCGGGCTCGCCGCCGGAACGCCGGTTTCGGCCGGCTACGCCGACGGCCCGGCGATGGCGCTTGGCCTCGGCGCGATCGACGAGAGCGTGATCAGCGTCATCGCCGGCACCTGGGGCCTCAACCAGCTCGTCAGCCGCACGCCGGTCGCCGACGGCTCGATTTCGGCCCCGATCGTGGGCGTGCGGCCCGGCGAATTCGTGCTGACCGACGCCGGCCCGACCTCGGCGAGCGCGTTCGAGTGGTTCGTCGATTCGGTCGCCGCCGCCGCCGACCCCGCGCCTCGCGACCACGCGGCGCTGTTCGCATTCTGCGATGAACTGGCGGCGCGCGCGCGGATCGACGGCGCGCCCTATTTCCTGCCCTATCTCAACGGGCGGCTCGACCAGCCGGAGGCGCGCGGCGCCTTCGTCGGCCTCGCCTCGTGGCACGGGCTGCCGGAGATGATCCGCGCGATCTTCGAGGGCGTCGCCTTCGAACATCGCTGGCACATCGACCGGCTGCTGAAAGGCCGGACGCGGCCGCGCGTCGCGCGCTTCGCCGGCGGCGCGGCGCGCAGCCGGCCGTGGCTCGACATTTTCGCCGCGTCGATCGACCTGCCGCTCGAACTCGCCGCCGCCAGCGAGCTCGGCGCGCTTGGCGCGGCGATCGTCGCCGCCGTCGGCGTCGGCCTCCATCCCGATCTCGAGACGGCGGTGGCGGCGATGACGCGCTCGCGCGGCCGGGTCGAACCCGATCCGGCGCTGGTCGAGGCGCTGGCGCGGCGGCGCGCGATCTACGGCGAATTATGCGAGGCGCTCAGGCCGACCTGGGCGAAGCTGTGAACGGCTGCGGCGGGCGCCGCTCGGCGTTCGTTGACGTCAACAATTTCTGGGAAATTGGTCGGAGTGAGAGGATTCGAACCTCCGACCCCCTCGTCCCGAATAAGGGGGCTGCCCTGAAAGCCGTACGTTTGTTGGGCTCTTTCGTCACGTTCTCGCTGGATTATCTCGTTTTGTTCCGTCCAACCTGTGCGGAACCTGTGCGGCCAGTGAGAGCGTCGCCGACGCCTTTGTGATGATCCGGATGATGGTGACCATACACGCGCTGGAGAATTTCGAGGGTCATCCCGAAGAAATCGGCGGCAGCGTATGGGTCCGCTGAACCCTGCATTGCCCAGGTTACGGCTGTATGCCGCAGCACGTGTGGCGAGACGTTCTCGAGGCCCGCATCAGTCGCAACGTTTGAGAACGCCTTGCTGACGCGCGCGACCGGTTTGCCACGGAATTCTATCACTGAAGTCTGAGAGGTGCCGAGTCGTTTCCATCGGCGAAGGTGCGCTAACAGTCTTTCGGGTAAACGGATCGTCGGCTGGCGCTTCTTCGTTTCGATTGCGCCCGGCGCGCGCCGATAAAACATGCCCCCAGCAAGATCGATGTATCCTCGACCAACTGCCGGCCCGATCGCCGCGCCACAAATGGCGCCTGCCCGTGTTCCGGTATAGAGCGCGACTAGGATAAAGCGAGCTATATGCCGTCGTGAGCGCTTCTCAGTCGCTTGTCCTTTCTGGACCTCTCGATATCGCCAAGCCGCCCAAATCAACCTGGCCGCTTCCGATCGAGTTAGCCAGCGTTCCCGGGATTTTGCCCGCGGAGGCAGAACGACCTCGACAACCGCGCTGCAGAGTCCTTCCCTCCGATGATGATTGATCGCTGCTCGAAGATCCTCAAGTTCTCGGCGCGCCATCGAGGCCGACCCGCGCTGCAGGATGTAGGCTCGACACAGAGCCCCATTCACTTCCGCAAGCGTGCGCGTGCCGAAGAAGGCCAAGAGCGCCGCCAAGCGCTGCCCTAGCTCAGTAGGCCGACTAATCGTCGGTGCTGCGTCCGTGCTGTAAATACTGAGGACGTCAGCGATCGAGATTGTAGCTGGATCGCCGTTCCGTTGGCGCTCTGGAAGGTATTTGTCACTTATATAAGCCGAGAGCCGCTTCTCAGCTTCGTCGCTATCATTTGCGCCGCATCCAGTGCGGATCTGTTTCGATCCGTCTCTGATGACCCAAGTTGATTTCGCGTTTCCACTCGGCGGCCTGAGCCACAGTCGAGCGCCTTTGGATCGGTTCGACATAGCGCTCTCATCCCATCGATTGCGGCGAGGGTCGTATAGTCCTTGCCGGCGATTCGTTCGATAACCAATCGACCCTTGGCAGCCTCCCGGCGCAGACCCGCAGCTGTCATGCCACCAGCGGGAAACGCGAGTTGAGCAGCGAGCTCGAGTCGCAAGGGCGAATTTGGCGAAACGTCGGTTGTGTGGACCTCCGCCGCTCTCTTAGTGGGTCGCTCTTTGTAAGCCCGGGTTCGAACTTCAGGCTTCGGTGGAAGCATCGGCTGATGCGGGAACTCTCGAAGCCCCGACAACTGGGCCAAAGTGATCTGACCAGTCTGGGCAGGCCCGCCAATAGTGATGTTGTCTCCTCGCCAGGCATCTGGCGCGAAGGGACCTTTGTACTGATGGGTATCGGGCTGGGAGCGACGGTCTGTCATGCTAAGCGATATAGCGAGAGAGCTGCCGCTTGCGTTCACGTGTACGTGAACACGCTCGCCCGCGGATTCAGTTTCAGCTGCGGTGGGCCTTGGCCGTCGGACCATCATCCCACAAGTTGGTGCTCGTTAGCGTGCGCGTCGTTGGCAGCAGCGAATCCTTTGGAGCCTCACACACGACGCCGCGGAGCTGACCAACGACAAGGGAACTCTCCTCCGTCTTCCACACACTCACGACGCCTACTCCGACCTCCCGCCAAGTTCCTCAATCAACCCCTTTCCCGCATTGAGCGCAGCGTGATGGCAGCAGGCAGGTGGATTCTCGACGCCGTTTGAACAGGCAGCACGTGTCACAAAATGGCGTCACTTTGTCCTGATCCAAAGTTTTACACCGAGCGGCGATGGCACCGTCGTTGCCAAAATGGCCACCACCCCTGTCGAAACCGCCTTCGTATCGGAAGGCGGCGACGTTTGGATTTCTCGTTAAAAGCCGCAATCGCGCGCGACAATTTGTTGACCGGATAGTCGTGCCGGCGAAGGATTGGGATGACTCAACGCCGCCAATTCTGGACGGCGGAGATTCTGTTTTCGCGATCGAGATCGGACCAACGTCCAGCTCGACGGATGGGTAGTCGGGCTCAGACGTGGCTTCAACGTCATTGAAGTTGATTGCCTCAAGTTGGGTTTTCCGCAGACGCATAGCGAACACGATAATCCAATCGGCCGTGGCCGAATTGGCGAACCATCGCGACCGTCGTCGCAGGTAAGCTGTGCGCGTTCCGAGCGCCTTGTCAGTTGGAAAGCGGCAAGGACACCGCCGTTCGTCTTGAGCAGTGGACTGATAGCGTTCGCCGATCTCACAAATTACCTAGGACTTCGTCTCCATAAGAGAAGTGACGGGAACAAGGGGCGAGATTGCGTGGGTTTCGCGCACGGGACCCATGAGCTACGTGGATCCCGCCGGGAGCTGGCGTCCGGATTTCGAAACCGCCGTGACGAAAGAAATGTTGGAGGTCCGAACGGTTGTAGCGCTCCGAGGCAATCCAGTCGAGAACGTCTGGCAGTATCTGCGCGGCAATTGGCTGTCGAACACCGTCGCGAGACCTTCGACGACATCATCGACGCCGCCTGCGACGCCTGGCGCAACCTCACAGCCAACCCCGAGGTCACCACCATCGGCATGCGCCGCTGGGCTTGCGTCGCCGTTGGTAAGTCCCTACGACCTTTGGTATTACGCCTCGTCTATGAGGCTTTGTCTGTAAAAACGCGCCGCTGCGCGGGCCGCCAAATGCCATTCTTATTTGTCTTATGATCGTGAATGTCCCGAATCTGCGTCAGGCCGCAATCCGGGATAGGCGGATGATCCCTCCGGAGCGATGAATCGGCGTCAGCCTGCCGTTCACGCGCCTTCGCGGCTGCGCCGGCGCCGCCCGGCGCCCTTGGCTGCGGGCGGAGCGACCAGCCTGCCGAGCGCCGCCTCGATCGCGGCGAGATCGGGCCGCGGCCCGCGCTGGTATCCGTCGAGCGCGCGCCGCATCGCCGCGACGTGGGCCGGCGTATTGCCACAGCAGCCGCCGACGATGCGCGCGCCGGCATCGATCGCCAGCGCAACGTAGCGCCCCATGAGCTCGGGCGATCCTGAATAATGGACGTGCCCATCATGCCATTGCGGCAGCCCAGCGTTGGCTTTGGCGATTACGATCGCATCGGGGTTCGCCTCGATCATTGCCAGCACCGAGGCGACGAGATCAGCGGCGCCGACGCCGCAATTGGCTCCGAAGGCCAGCGGCGGCGGTGAGCCAGCGCGATGATCAAGGTGCTCAGCCTGGCCGCTCAGAGCCTTGAGCGTACGCAAGCGATGAAATGGAAGGCGCTCGGTCTAGATCGCGTTGACGAAACTGACGAACTGCCGCAGATCGATATTCGCTATCAAGGCGATGATGAAGTGCGAGCGATGGTGGCCGCTCAGAGGGCCGCCGACTCTAACGAGGACAGCATCTGGGTGGATACACGATTGGCCGATTCAGCTCCCCCATCGCCGACGACCGAAGACGATGACATTGTCGTCGAGGGCAACTGAGGGCGACCGCAAAACATTTCGTCGCGCTTTCGCGCCCCAAGAGGCATTTACGAATTCATGGCGGGGTAGCAAACGACGAAGTCCTAGAGAATATTGGCTTTGGCCGATACCCTCTCGCTCTGCGGTCGGACCCGAAAAATCAACGCGAAATTGGCACTCCAAGACCATTCGCCCGCAAGCGCGCGTCTTGGCCACCGATCGGGGGGGGCGCGCAAGGCGGTGCCAAGTGTTGGAGGTACGCGGGTGCAGAGCACCACTTGTGCACCAGTAACTCGACGGCCGTCTGGGCGACAGCTTGCGCGTGCCGCCATGGCTCTTCATCGATTAGCGCCCCGCCCGGAAACAGCAGATGCGCCTTCCGACCAATTTCCTGCCCCACGTCCATCGGCGAGCCGGGGGCCGGCTCCTCGTAAGGCTCGGGCTCATTCACCAGCAGCCACAGACGTCGAAGGCACTGAACGCCTGCGATGTAGCGCGATTTGGTGAGATGCTGGCTGGCCAATTGGGCAACCCTTGGACTTGTGATCAGGTCATCGTCCGTCATCGCCAATGGCGTCGCAACAACAAGATGCCGCGTCGGCGACTAGCTACGTCCGATTCCGACGTACCGGCCTGACATAAGCAGCACGAGCCAAACCTGCTGATGGACATTGGCCGGTTTCCGGTCTATTCGCGAGCCACAGACATGCGCACCTGACTCTGAACCTCTTCGACCCGTTGGGTCACCCCGGCACAGGCGCTGCCTCGGCGGGATCGTTCAAACGCGCTCATCGAAGAGAGGTTCACATGTTTCGGATTCAGGCTCCCGTCCTCGTCGTCCCGACCGCCGAGGCGAAACTGGCGCTGGGCGTCCATCTTCAGCCCGCCGCCTCCGCGTCGTCGTAGCGCGCCAATTCCGCCAGGACCGACTTGTCGAACATCGGCGCCTCCCTCGCCCCAGAATAGGCGTTACGACGTCAACGACAAGTCGCTGCGACGCTCACCGGCAGGGATCGGGTGCGGACGCTCAGTCGATTCGAACGTGGGGCAACCGTCAGCTACGCCGCAATCACGGCGCCTCGCGCGGCGACCACGTCTCTAACGATGCCGGCCAACCCGCGCGCTGACCATGCTGCACGACCGATGAACAGTCCATCGACTTCCGGCTCCGTCGCAAGCCGCGTCGCGTTGTCCGCATTCACGCTGCCGCCGTACAGAATCGGCACGGGAAGCGTCGTGCGTTCCAGAAGGACTCGCCGGAGCGCGGCATGAGTTACCCTGACGTGTTCGGGCGGCGCAGGCACGCCGCGCTCGCCGATCGCCCATACCGGTTCATAGGCGACGAGGCACCGGCCCAGCGCGGCTGCGTCCAAGCCCGTGAAGGCTAACTTGACTTGCCGAACGATGGTTTCCACCGAAGCGCCGGCGTCGCGTTCCGGGGCGGTGTCGCCAACACAGACCAGCGGCCGCAATCCGTGGCGCAGCGCGGCCTTCACTTTGGCGTTCACGGTTGCGTCGGTTTCGCCGAAAGCCGCTCGCCGCTCGGAATGGCCGAGCTCGACGAGATCGACGCCGAATTCCGTCAGCATGCGGCCGGACACTTCGCCGGTGTAGGCGCCGGAGTCGGCCCAGTGCATGTTCTGCGCGCCGAGCAGCAGCGGAGCGCCGCCAATCGCCTCGCGCGCGGCGGCCAGCGCTGTGAAAGGCGGGATGAAGAACAGCGAGAGGTCGTCGCGCGGCGGCGGCAACAAGTCGATCAGTCCAGCTACGTATGCGCGCGCCTCGGCAGCCGTTTTGTTCATCTTCCAGCCGGTGCCAATCCAGAACTTGCTCAATCAACCCCCTCGCTCGCAGATCGTCGCGTGAGACAGGCGCGGTCCGAGCCGTTCAGCGCGCGGCCGCCGCCTTCACGCTGCGATGTAATCGAGCATCGCCTGGAGAATCAGGCTCATCGAAACGGCGCCAGGATCAGGATGACCGAGCGACCGTTCGCCGAGCGTGCGCGCCTTGCCGGTGGTGGCGATCATCGACTTTGTCGCCTCCACCCCCGCTATCGCCGCCGCCGCCGCGGCGCGCGCCGTGGCGGGCAAGCCCTGCTGGCAAGTCGCGGCTGCGACCGACGCGGCCGGGGCCAAAGCGTCCAGCATGGTCTTCATGCCCGGCCGCGAACCGCCCCGCCCCTCCACCGCCTTCAGGCCTTGCTGGAGAAACCCGGCAAGACCTTCGGCGTCGAGGTTGCCGCGCCCGGCAAACGCTGCACTACCCGAACGGAACAGGGTTCCGAACACCGCCCCGGCAGCGCCGCCAGCCTTGGCCATGATCGCTGTTCCGGCAGCCTTGAACGTCGCTTCCACGGTTTCTGGCTGCGTCTCCATTTGCTCCAACACGGCGGCGAAGCCGCGCCGCATGCCGACGCCGTGATCACCGTCGCCAATCGCCTGGTCGACGGTGGTCAGCAAATCGACGCTGTTGACGATGCGTTGCGACACCGCATTGAGCATTTCCCGCGTTTGGGCGGGCGTGAGCGAGTTGTGCATGGCTACTCGAACACAATTTGAGTCTTGACGACGCTCGGCAGCCCCTGCGCGGCGAACTCGAACGCCTCGACGGCCTTCTCGAACGGGAAGGTCTTCGAGATCAGCGGCTTCACGTCGACCTTGCCGGAAGCGATCAGGCTCACGGCTTGCGCGTAGACGTTGGTGTAGCGGAACACATGTTCGACATGCAGTTCCTTGGCTTCCGCCGCGATCACGTCATACGGCACCGGCCCTGGCGGCATCCCGACCAGCACCACTGTTGCGCCGGGGGCGGCATGGTCGAACAAGCGTTCGTAAGCCTTCGGATGGCCGCTGCATTCGAACACGACGTCCGCGCCCCAGTTTTCGGTGATCTCGTGGACCTTGGCGATCGGGTCCTCTTTGCCGATGTTCACCGGAACAAGCCCCGGATAGCGCGCAGCGATGTCGAGCTTCTCCTGCTGCACGTCGGTGATCATGACCCGGGAGCATCCGGCCGCCAGGGCCGCAAGCGCTGTCACGATGCCGATCGTGCCGCAGCCGACCACCACGCCGATCGCGCCGGGCGTGACATGAGCCTTGGTGGCGGCCTGCATTCCGACAGCCAACGGCTCGACGAGGGCGCCTTCCGCCATGCTCACGTTGTCAGGCAGCCTGAAGGTCAAGTTGGCCGGGTGGATGACTTCCGGCGTCAGGCAGCCATGAACCGGCGGGGTCGCCCAGAAGCGCACCTTCGGGTCGAGATTGTAGTGGCCATTGCGGGACGCGCGGGAACTCCAGTCCGGAATGCCCGGCTCCATGCACACGCGGTCTCCCGGCTTCAGGTTGGTGACCTTGCTGCCGACCGCGACCACGACGCCAGCGCCTTCGTGGCCAAGCACCATTGGCGCGCGCACGACGAAGGGACCGATGTTGCCATATTCGTAGAAGTGCACATCGCTGCCGCAAACGCCCACGCACCGCATCGCGATCTTCACGTCGCCCGGGCCCAGCTCCGTCGGCAACTCGATGTCGCGTAACCGCAGCTCGTGGACCTTCTCAAGAACCAAAGCTCTCATAGCGCTGTCCTCCTATTTTCAGCATTCTTTTTGCCGGACGCTCGTCGCGCCGAATTCGTCAGCTCGCCTCAGTTGCTCGTGTAAGCGAGCGATGCAGCGGGCATATCCAGATATCGCTTGAGTTCATCGTCCAGGCGCAGAAGCGTGACCGAAAGCCCGGCCATCTCTTGACAAGTCAGAAACGAGCCGACGTCGGTGCGGTGGACCGCGATCCCTGCATTGCCGAGAATCCGCCGCACGCATCGGTTCACCACGAGCAACTCCATCATCGTGGTCGCGCCGAGGTTGTTGATCAGAAGCGCGACCTCGTCGCCGCTACGGAATGGCAGATCAGGCAGAATCGCCGCCATCATCTGCTCGGTAATGGCGTCGGCGGTGGTCAACTTCTGACGGGAAATGCCTGGTTCGCCATGCGCGCCCATGCCGATTTCGATCTCATCGGGTCCAAGCTCGAAAGTGAGGGCGCCGGTTTCCGGAATCGAGCCGGCGGCGATCGCAACGCCCATCGAACGCGTGTTGTCGCGGGCCTTCGCCGCAATGCGGTACACCTCGTCGAGACTGCCTAGCGTCGCGGCCGCTCCGCCAGCGATCTTGATCACGTAGAAGTCTCCGGCGATGCCGCGCCGGTCGGTGATGCGCTCGGGTGGCGCTCCCGCTACGTCGTCCCACACCCGCACCGTGCGCACATTGACGCCTTCGTCGGCGGCCATTTCGGCGCCGATGTCGAAGTTCATGTTGTCGCCGGCATAGTTGCCGTAGACGTATAGAACGCCGCGTCCCCGATCGACCGCCTTGGTTGCGGCGAGAACCAGATCCGGCGCCGGCGCAGCGAAAACCTGGCCGCAGGCGGCCCCGTCGGCAAGGTTGTCGCCGATGAAGCCGGGAAACATTGGCTCGTGACCGCTGCCGCCGCCGATCAGCAAGGCGACTTTGTCGTTTGGGATCTGCGACCGAACGATGGCGTCCTTGCCCTCCAGGCGGATCATGCGGCCATTGCTTGCGAGGACCAGGCCGTCCAGCAACTCGGTGACGACGCCCGAAGGGTCGTTCAGTATCTTCTTCGGTCTACTCATTTCGTTGCTTCCTGCTTGGCCCGTCGGTTCCCGCCAAACCGCCGTAGCCGGCTATTCCTCGATCTGCACAATGCGCAGATTCACTCCGTTCTGGCGCAGCATCTCCGCCTCCGTCGGCGCGATGCCGCTGTCGGTCAGCACGACATCGAATTCCGAAAGATTGGCGAGCCGAATAAGCGCGGTGACTCCGAATTTGGAGCTGTCGACCAGCAGCACGCGCTTGTCGGCGATGCCCATGAGGGCGCGTTTCGTCTTCACCACGTCTTCCTGTTGGTGATATGCGACGCCGCTGAACACGGTCGACGCCGACATGAACAGGGTGTTGGCGCGCAGCGAGCCGATCGCCTGCTCGCAGACATAGCCGAAGAACGCGTTGAACCGCGGGGTGAAACGGCCGCCCAAACAGATCGTTTCGATGCCGTGCGCTTCCTTGAGCTGCTCAACCACGGTTACGCTGTTGGTGATGACGGTCAGGGGCTTGCGGGCCGGAATAAACGACGTCAGTCGACCGGCGGTGGTGGAATCGTCGATGATGATCGCCTGCCCAGGTTCGACGAGCTCCGCGGCGGCGAAAGCGATCGCTTGCTTTTCGCGCTCCGCCAGGCGCGATCGATAGAGGAAATTGCTCTCGACCAGATTTGAGGAGCGTACGGTCACACCCCCGTGCACTCTGCGGACGATTCCTTGAGACGCCAGAGCGTCGAGGTCGCGGTGGACCGTCATTCGGCTGACGCCAAACTGTGCCGCAAGCTCATCGAGCTGCGCCGAGCCGGTCCGCAATACGTGTTCAAGAAGTATCCGGCGACGCTCAGATGGTTTGAGCGAGTTTTCGGTTTCTGGGCTGTCCGTTGCGCTAGACATCGAGAAGGTGGCCCTCTTGGTTACTCGGGGTCGCAGGCGACCGATTCGCGGTCGTCGGCGCGCAACGTTAATCGCCAACACGTCCCATCAGTGAACGCAATCACCGCTAGCGAGAGGCTTCGCTCTTTGTGACGGCGGATTCTCAAAAGATCCCTCGGTGACGCAGAGAATCGACCATCGTGTTAGTCCGCGCCCGCCAACCTAACTTCCATCGCGTTGCGCGCGGCGCAACATCCTCGCACGCGATGCTCAACGCTATTTGGTTCGCCGGCGTCGCTTGGGAGTAACCCGCGAAAAGCCAACAAAATCAACCTCCGCGCTTGCTTCAGCGCGCGCCGGACCGCCCAAATTCACACATCACGTTGCCGTGGAAAATGTGAACAGACTAACAATTTCATAACACGGTGTGCAGCCGTGTCAAGCGCATGTGTCGGCACACCCGATTAAACGATGACATCAAACTGACATTCCCTAGCAGTTTTCGCAACACGCTTTGCGCCAAACCGCCCCTGACATCCCCTCTCACCGTAAGCCAACTCGTCTGCGAGTTCGCCGCGGCGCGCGCGATGAATTCGCCATATGCTAGCAAATCCGCTGATTTTCGCGAATCGCGACGCGACGGCGCACGCGTCGCCGCGCCGCTGGAGCTGTTGCAACAAGAAATCTCGTCCGCGCTCGCGGTGGACCTAGGTCCGGCGTTCGAAACATGTTGACTTCGTCACATCGCATCGTTACGTTAGCATCTGTCTCTGTTACCGTCGGTGCTTAAGCAGCTCAGGCGCGTAACGTGAGCGGCGAATTTGGATCGGCTGCGGCGCGACGCGAAACGAGCGTTCGGGAGGAAATTGGATGAAGATCGCCATTGGCTGCGACGAAGCAGGGTTCGCGCTGAAGGAGATTCTCAAGCCTTTCATCGCTGCACACGGGCACGAAGTTGCAGATTTCGGCTCCTTCGACAGCAAGCCGGTGCTCTATCCAGATATCGGACACGCCGTTGCCGTCGCTGTGGCGGGCGGCAAGCACGACAGCGCCGTGCTGATCTGCGGCACTGGCATTGGAATGGCCATCGCCGCCAACAAGGTGAAGGGCATCCGCGCCGCCCAGTGTCACGACACTTACTCCGCCGAACGGGCGCGCAAGAGCAACGACGCCCAGATCATCACGCTTGGCGCGCGCGTGATCGGAACCGAACTCGCGAAAAGCGTCGTCGAACGCTTTCTGGCCTCGCACTTCAGCGGCGGTCCTTCCGCGGCGAAGATCGAACGCATACGCGCTTACGAAAATGACCAAGCGTAAAGAAGAGCACGTGGCTTCGGTCGGCGCCGCGCCGTCCGTAGTCGCGTCGAAGATGGGCCGCGGCAACCAATCAACTCGGCAAGCGAACAATGAACCGAATCATCAATGACGCCGACCTCGTGGTGGAAGACGCGGTGCGCGGCTATCTGAAGGCGCATAGCGACCTCGTCGCGCCGACGAGCAATCCGCGGGTGATCCGTCGTCGCCTCGCGCCGCAGAGCGGCAAAGTGGGCGTCGTCACTGGCGGCGGCTCTGGACACGAGCCGGCGTTCCTCGGCTATGTCGGTGACGGCGTGATTGACGTCGCGGCGATTGGCGAGATCTTTTCGTCGCCGACGGCGACGAGTTTCCACGACGCATTCCGGGCTGCCGATGGCGGCCGCGGCGTGGCCTGCCTGTATGGCAATTATGCCGGCGACAATATGAACGTGAAGTTGGCGATCAAGCAGGCCGCCGGCCATGGCCTGACCGTCAAGACGGTGGTCGCCAACGACGATGTTCCCTCGGCGCCGAAGAGCGAGCCGGGCAAACGGCGCGGTGTGGCCGGCGAAGTGCTGATGTGGAAAGTCGGCGGCGCGCGTGCGGCGGAGGGCGCCGACCTCGAACAGGTGATCGCGGCGGCGCAGAAGGCCATCGACAACACGCGCAGCATTGGCATCGGGCTTTCCGCATGCACGATCCCGGCGGTCGGCAAGCCAAACTTCTCCATCGAGGACGGCAAGATGGAAGTGGGCATCGGCCACCATGGCGAGCCAGGCGTCGAAGTGATGGCGACCCGGCCGGCGCGCGAGATGGCCGATCTGATGCTCGACCACATTCTGCCCGATCTACCGTTCGCCGGAGGCGACGACCTCTCGGTGCTGGTCTCCGGTCTGGGCGCGACGCCCATCATGGAGCTCTACATCCTCTACGACCGGATCAGCGAGGTGTTGACCGGCAGGGGGATGAAGATCGTCCAGCCATTCGTCGGCAACTATTTCACCTCGCTGGAAATGATGGGGGTGACGCTGACCGTAATGCGGCTCGACAGCGAACTTGCTCGCCTCGTTCGCGCCCCGGCGCGTTCCGTCGGCCTCACCATGGTCGCGTCATGACCGGCGTTCCTCTGACCCAAGCCGGCGGGCTGGTGTTGGAGTTGGTCGTGGCGATCAACGTCAACCGCGCCAGCCTATCTGAAATCGATGGCGCGATCGGCGACGGCGATCACGGCGTCAACATGAGCAAAGGCTTCACGCGCGCCGGCGCGGCGCTCGGCGCTTCTCCGCCACCGTTGCCGCAGGCGCTGAGCACGCTGAGCGACTCGCTGTTTGAGGGCATCGGCGGCTCTATGGGACCACTCTACGGTTCGCTTTTCAGTGCCATGGCGGAAACGTTGGACGGCGCCGAGACGCTGGATGCGCCGCTGTGCGGACGCATGCTCCGCGCCGGACTTGATGCGGTGGGTGAAATCGGCTCGGCCAAGCCGGGCGACAAGACGATGTTGGACGCCCTTGCGCCCGCGGCGGATGCGTTCGACGCGGCGCAGAGAGAGGGCAAGTCCTTCGCCGACTGCCTCGACGCCATGGCCGCCGCTGCGGAGCGCGGTCGCGACGCAACCCGCGACATGGTCGCTCGCGTCGGTCGCGCGTCGCGGCTCGGCGAGCGCTCGCGCGGTGTGGTCGACGCCGGCGCGTCGTCCTGCTGTCTCATCCTGCAGACTATCGCAACTGGAGTGAAAAGGCGGCTGGAGGCAACCGCAGGCGCGGCTGTCGCCGGCCAGGAAACCCGGAATACCTCGACGCTCGCGTCGAAATAAACGGAGGTGGATCATGAGCGGTGCAACGACGCGATCAAATCAGCTTCCCCAAACGATGCAGGCCGTGATGGCCTACGCGCCGGGCGACTACCGCATTGAGACCGTGCCAACGCCGCGAGCTGGTCCGGACGACATTATCATCGAGGTGGAAGCCTGCGGCATCTGCGCCGGCGACAGCAAGGCGTTCGACGGTGCGCCGTCGTTCTGGGGCGATGGCAAGGATCAGCCCGCCTACATCAAGGCGCCAATGATTCCCGGGCATGAGTTCATCGGCATCGCCGTCGAACTCGGCGAGAACATCGCCCGGCGCGGCGCGTTCAAGCTCGGCCAGCGGTTGATCTCGGAGCAGATTGTCCCGTGCGAAGAGTGCCGCTTCTGCCGCAGCGGGCAGTACTGGATGTGCGAGCGCCACGACGTCTACGGCTTCCAGAACAACGTCAACGGCGGCATGGCCCAGTACATGCGCCTGCCGGCGACTTCGCGGACTCACAAGGTGCCGAACGAGATGCCGATTGAGAAGGCGGCATTGATCGAGCCTTATGCGTGCTCGGTGCACGCAGTCAACCGCGCCAAGATCGAACTTGACGATGTTGTGGTGTTGGCCGGCGCCGGCACGCTGGGTCTGGGCATGGTTGGCGCGGCGCGGCTGAAGAACCCGTCGAAGCTGGTGGTGCTCGACACCAAGCCGGAGCGCCTGGAGCTCGCGAAGAAATTCGGCGCCGACTTGGTGATGAATCCGCTCAAGGAAGACGTGGTCAAGGTCATCAAGCAGATGACCGGCGGCTACGGCTGCGACGTCTACATCGAAGCGACCGGTCATCCCTCGAGCGTGCGGCAGGGTTTGAACATGATCCGCAAGCTTGGCCGCTTCGTTGAGTTTAGCGTGTTCGCGCAGGAGGTCACGGTCGACTGGAGCATCATCAGCGACCGCAAGGAACTCGACCTCTACGGCTCCCACCTCGGCCCCTACTGCTATCCGTTCACTATCGAGGCGATTGGCGACGGTCGGCTGCCCACCGCAGGCGTGGTGACGCACAAAATGCCGCTCGCCGATTTTCGGAAGGGCATCGACATGATGCACAAGGGAGACGGCTCAATCAAAATTGTTCTGATCCCGCCAGCGCATTTGCTGCCCTGATCGCGCCGACCGCCGGCGGGGCGCCTTCGGTCGGCCCTCGTGAAGAGAGCGTCGATCGTCGTCCCCGCAAGCGAAGGGAACTCTGCCTGCTGCGCGAGCGAAGAGCGATCGCGCAGCGGACGCGCAACGTCGCGGGAGGAAAAGTCGATGTCGAACACAATGCGACAGGTCGTCCAAGCATGAGCCCCCAACCTCAGATGGCGGCGCGGCCGCGCGGCAAGTCGCGCATTGGCCTGCTTGCCGTGGCGGGCGCAGCCTTGGTTCTGATCGTCGCGATGGCGCTCGACACCAAGGTCGTGAAGATTGGCTCGGCTGCGGACATTGCGCCCAATACGTTTTCGCCGGCGGCGTTCGGCGAGGCCGAGTTTCCCAAGGTGAAGGCGGCGATCGAGGCGCGCGCCGTCGACGCCGTCACGCTCGCGGCGGCTGTTGTCAAGGATAAAGACGCGGCGGCCAAACAATATGGCGTGGAGCCAGCCAAGTCCGGCGTGGCGACGAGCAGTGGCGCGGTAATTTCCGTCAAATTCACCGGCGTAGTCGGCAAGGGAGACTCCGGCGTTTATGACGTCGCCGTCGAAGGCGTCCCCAGCAGTGTGACCATTCGCATGCAGACCGGGCCGGCAATCTATGGAACCGACCTGCGCGACGCCACGGGCCTGATCAGCTTCGGGCAATTCGTCAACCAAATCGATTACCAGAACGCCGGATCGGCTCTGAACAAAGAGACGAAGAAGCGGGTTCTGTCGAAGGTCGACACCGCCAAACTCACCGGAAAGACAGTTTCGGTCATCGGCGCCTTCAAATTGCTCACAGCCGACAATTGGCTCATCACCCCCGTGAGGCTGGACGTGAAATGACGACTGCGTCTCAGATCGAGCCGCCGGCCGCCGATGTCGTGCTCGCGGCGCGCAACATCGCGAAGATTTACGGCAGCACGCATGCCCTCAAAGGCGTGAACTTCGACGTCCGCCGCGGCAAGGTCACGGCCTTGTTCGGAGAGAATGGCGCCGGCAAGTCCACGTTGATGAAGGTTCTGTCGGGTGTGATCACGCCGACGTCGGGGTCCATCGAGCTCGATGGCGGTCGGGTCGCCTTCAATTCCTCCACCGAGGCGCGGGACCTCGGGATCTCGATCATCCATCAGGAATTGAGCTTAGCGCCCAATCTCAGCGTGCGTGACAACATCTTCATGGGGCGAGAGCTGCGCACCCCGACCGGCGTCGATTTCGCCGAGGAAGCGCGGCAAGCGCGCGCGCTGATCGCCGATCTCGAGGAAGAGATCGATCCCTTGACCCTGGTGGAGGACTTGCGCCTCGGTCAGCAGCAGATCGTCGAGATCGCCCGAGCGCTATCGGTGAACTCTCGCATCCTGATCATGGATGAGCCGACCTCGGCTTTGAGCGCGACCGAAGTCGAAGTGCTTTTCAGGGTGATACGGGACCTGACCAGCCGCGGCGTGTCGATCGTCTATATCTCGCATCATCTCGAGGAGGCGCTGCAGGTCACCGACTACGCGGTGGTATTGCGGGACGGAGCAATCACCGCGACGGCCGACGCCAAGGACATCGACCTCGAGTGGATCGTGCGCCACATGGTGGGCGAAAACTTCGACCTCGGCTCGCCGCCGACAAACTACGAGTTCGGCGACGTCGCCCTGTCGATTGAAGACGTCAGCGTCGCCGATCCGTCGGGCTCGGACAACGCGCTCGTCGACCACATGTCGCTCAAAGTGCGCGCCGGCGAGATCGTCTGCATCTACGGGCTGATGGGGGCCGGACGGACGGAACTGCTCGAATGTGTCGCCGGACGCGTGCCGATGACGGGCGGAAGCATCTTCATCGGCGGCGAGGAAATTTCGAAGCTGGGCATCGCCGAACGCATCGCCAAGGGCTTGGCGTTGGTGCCTGAAGATCGCCAGCGCGACGGACTCGTTCAGACGATGTCTGTGGGCGCAAATCTATCGCTCGCGAGCATCAGCACGTTCGTCAGGGGGATGCTGTTGAATCGTTCACGGGAGCGCGAACTCATTAACACATCCATCCGCGATGTGCGCATCAAGACGGAGGGCGCGAGTCCGCCGATCGGATCCCTGTCCGGAGGCAACCAGCAGAAGGTAGTCATCGGCAAAGTGCTGGCGACCGGCCCCAAGGTCATCTTGCTGGACGAACCCAATCGCGGCATCGACGTCGGCGCCAAAGCCGAGGTGATACGGCTGCTCGGCGAGCGGGCCGCACAGGGGCTGGCGGTGGTTTTCTCAACTTCGGAGGTCGCCGAGTGTCTGAGCATCGCGCACCGGATCATCGTCATGCGACGCGGCAGGATATCGGCGCAGTTCGGATCGAACGTCACCAAGGAAGAGATCATGGCCGCCTCGGGCGAAGCCGTGGTCAGCACACCATCGAGAAGGGCGAAGCTGTGAGCGTGACCGATACCGGCCCAACCGCCAAGCGCACGCGAATAGGCATGATTGGCGATAACGTCGACGTGGGCAGATTGCTGCTCGAAGGTCGGGCGTTCTTCGCCCTGATCGTGATCGTGATCGTCTTCTCGTTCCTGTCACCGTATTATTTCACTTTGGGCAATTTCCTGACCATGGCGACGCATGTCGCCATCTTCGGAATTCTCGCAGTTGGAATGCTGCTCGTCATCCTCAACGGCGGCATCGACCTGTCGGTTGGCTCCACCCTTGGCCTCTCCGGCGTTGTAGCGGGCTTCCTGATGCAGGGCGTGACGCTGAACGCGGTCGGCGTCGTCCTGTTTCCGCCGGTTTGGGTAGTCGCCGTTCTAACCTGCGCTCTGGGCGCGTTCGTCGGTCTGGTCAACGGCGTGTTGATCGCTCGTTTCAAGGTGCCGGCGTTCGTCGCGACGTTGGGCGTGATGTACGTCGCGCGCGGCGTCGCCCTGCTGATCACGAACGGCCTGACCTACAACAACCTCGGCGGCAGACCCGATCTCGGAAACACCGGGTTCGATTGGCTTGGGTTCAATCGCTTGTTCGGCGTTCCCATTGGCGTCGTCGTGCTCGTGGTCGTTGCAATCATCGGCAGTCTGGTGCTGACCCGCGCGCCCTTTGGTCGGTGGCTTTACGCCTCCGGCGGCAATGAACGTGCGGCGGAACTGTCTGGCGTTCCAGTGAAGTTTGTTCAGGTCACGGTCTACGTCCTCTCGGGCGTCTGTGCCGCGATCACGGGCCTCATCTTGTCGTCTCAGTTGACGTCGGC
>Ga0182016_10001913_pt1 | contig 24886 bp, 19 predicted proteins | sample 712S2MmetaG_FD_120491 | JGI IMG/M metagenome (GOLD analysis project Ga0182016, IMG submission 120491) | Permafrost microbial communities from Stordalen Mire, Sweden - 712S2M metaG | ecosystem: Environmental > Terrestrial > Soil > Wetlands > Permafrost | place: Sweden: Stordalen | collected...
AAATATCGTATAACTCGGGCTTGGGCGCATCGATGTATTTGTACGCGCCCGACCGGAGGCTTCGCAGCGTCGCGCACCCAAAGTGGTTTCGCGCGTAGGTGCTTTCCGAATAGACCCCTTGACTCCCGTGAACCTCCATCAGGCTGCGCCCGCGCATCTCAACCGGACGGGCTATACCGATGGCATCCAGGATGGTTGGCGCAACGTCGAGCAATCCGGCGGGTTCGTCAACGCGGTCCTGCGGAATTCGCTTCGAACCTTTCGGCCAGTGAATCAGTAGCGGAACATGCAGAGTGCTCTGGTAAATGAAATACCCGTGGCTGCTCTCGCCATGCTCTCCCAATCCTTCGCCATGGTCGGAAGTAAAAACGATCAGAGCTTTTTGCAGTAGCCCATGCCGGTCGAGCGAGGCGAGAAAGTCACCGATCACCCGGTCGACGTAGTTGAGTTCGGCGGAATAGCCGGTCTCGCCGTGGCGCTGGCTTGGATCCGGCGGCAGGTCGTACGGCGCATGCAGGTCATAGATATGGAGAAACAGGAAGAAGGGTGTGTCTGAATTGCTCTCCAGCCAGCGCGTCGCGGCTTCCGCCACCTGCGATCCCGGCCGCTTCCGCTCGCCTACTCCAACGGTGGTCTTGCCGTGCAGATCGAAGGGACTGTCGTACACATCGAAGCCCCGGCTTAATCCGAAACGCCGGTCGAGAACGAAACTTCCCACAAACGCCGCGGTCCGGTATCCCGCCTTTTTCAAGACAGTGGCAAGGGTAATGGCTGCGGGCTGGAGCGGGATGCCATTGTCCAGCACACCATTGGCGAACGGATAGGTGGAGGTGAACAAAGCCACGTGGGCGGGCAGCGTAAGTGGGAAAGGGGTGCTCACCTGGGAAAACAGCGTCCCGCCCTTAGCCAGTGCATCAATGTGCGGAGTGGGATGCCTACCGGCCTGGTAACAACTGAGGTGATCGGCTCGAAGGGTATCTACCGAGATTAAGATTACTGGCGTCGAGGGTCGGGCTGTTGAGCAGAGGAAAAGGGCTAGAGCGAAGCAGGTGACACGCGGCAAATACTGAATACCTTACCACGAAGGAGAAAAAGGGCAGGCGAAAGCGCCTGCCCCACCTTTCTTAGAACATGATACGCGCGCCCAGTTGAAGATTCCTGGAAATCGCGTTCCCAATCAGGATCTGGGCCTTGCCGAACGAGCCGCTATCCAGGTTGGTGTTGATCCCGTCGAAGTTCGGATGGTTGATCGCGTTCAACGCTTCAAAGCGAAGCTGCATCTTTACCCTCTCGGTAACCTTGAAGTTTTTCAGCAAGGCCGCGTCCAAACCATTGAACCAGGGTCCCCGGAAGACGTTGCGGCCCAGTTCCCCGAAGCGCACGCCGTTACCGGGAGGATTGACGAACAACGTGTTCGGAGTGCTGACGCCAAAAGCCGCGTTACAACTAGCCACGTTGGTGGATTGCGTAGTGGTCGAACCGCAACCAATCGGATTGTTGTCCGTAAAGATGCCGTCCGCCGGATTGTTATGCGAGTAAGCCGCCTGAATGCTCGGTCCTACAAAATCCGGATGGTCGTTGCATACGCCGTCTAGATTGTAGTCGCCGCCGATATTCTCCACGATACCGTTGGAATCCAGGGCGGTGCCGGCATACTTGCAACGGCCGTTGTAGACCTCAATGGGATGGCCGGAGTAGCCCTGGTAGAACTCGGAAACCTGCCAGCCGCCCAGTACACGCCCCATGAAACCATGCTGGTTCTTGAGGAACGGCAGTTCATAGGTGATGATCGCTTTAAAGTTCTTCTGGTGGTCGAACGCCCCAGGACCACGCTCCAGTTGAGGGGCGGAGTTGCTCTGGAAATAGAAGGGCTGGCTATACGCGCCGGAGGTGGTCGAACCCGTGAACAGATCCGATCCATCATCCATCAGCTTCGACCAGGTGAAGCTAAACTGCACCTGCAAACCGGCCGAGTAGCGCTTCTGGACTTCGGTGGTCATGGCGTTATATTCCGAGTTCAGATTGTTCGCTCGATAGTTGAAACCCGAGTACAGCTCGTTCGGCCTGCTCCCATCCAAACCCGCGACGTAATCCATGCCATCGTATCGGTTCAGGTTCATTAGCTGGGACAAATGCCGTCCCATGGAACCGGAGTAATTCACCCGAAGCAGGTAATCTTTCAAGAATTGCCGTTCAACCCCCAGATAGTAGTTCTGCACCGACGAGTCCCGCATATGAACGTCCATGGTTCGGACGGAGACACGGTTGCCGGGTGAGGGGATACTGTTGTCCACGTAAGTACTGCCGACCGACGGGGGGTCCGAGTAGTAAATCGTGTCGCCCGCCGTGGCGTCGTGGTCAAGCAGCGCATAGAAGGGAGGGTTCCATGCGCCATTCGACCAAATGTTGTCGAAGAGCCTGTCGTAGGAAATGCCGAAGCCGCCGCGCAACGACATTTTGCCGTCGCCCAGAATATCGTATGCAAAGCCAGCTCGCGGACCGAAGTCGTGGTTCGGAGTGGTCCACATACTGGTGACGGGAGTGACGCGGGCAGCCGCAACCTGAGAAGGGGCGTAGCCATCGAGGTTCGTGAATTGCGCAATCTGGTTATTCGCCTCCGTCGGCGCGCCGTAACGCTCCCAGCGCAAGCCCAGGTTGAAAGTCAGCCGCTTGCTGAACTTCCAGTCATCGTTGATGAAAATGTTGGAGTCCTTCATGATGTAGTGCCGGTACGCGACACCCGCGCTGCCCGTGGACGGGTTGATCGAAAGCTCCGAATAGTAGGGAAAATCGTTTTGGAAATTGCTGTCCGGATAGTTCTGGATGTTGCCGATTGTGTTCGGGCCAACCAGTGCATTTACCGACCCCGGCGTAGGGCCGATCGTGTTGGCGAACTCATAGTACCCTGGCGAGCCCAGGTCCCAGTTCCGGTAGAGGATGCCATATTGGAAGCCGCCTCCGAACTTGAAGGAGTGCTTACCTTTGGTCCATGCCACGTTATCCTGGAACTGCCAGCGATCCTGGACGAAGCCCTCAACGAGGCCTCCCTCATAAGGTCCGTATCCGAAACCTAACCCGTCGTAGTTGGCGCCATCGATGATGACTTCGGCCCCGTTGGCCTGACCGTTTCCTTCGAGATTGTCGGAATAGTGGCGGTTATGAGCGATGGTCAGTTCGTTCAGCAACGTGGCGTTGAATACGTGGGTCTCGTTGAGCGCCAGGTTATGGTAATGCTCCTTGTCAAGATAAGGAATCGGATCGGCCGCCGTGGGATAACCACCGCCGTATTTGTCGGTGTACGTGTACCTGGAGATATTGGCCGTAAAGCTGAGCCGGTCCTTCTCGCTGAAATTCTGGTCGATCCTTGCGACGTAGACGTTCTGACCCGTGTCCTGCGGGTCGGCTCCCGTAACGCATCCGATGTGACCGATCGCGTCAGGAAAGTTCTGGGCCTCGGCGGGGCAGGGAGTGTTCGAGGTAAGTGGTGAATATTGGGTGATGTAATGCTGCGCGATCGGGCCGGCGTTGGTGCTCATCGCGCTGAGCTCGCTGGTGGTTGGCACGGCCTGTGCGAATGAACCGGCTTGCCTGATGTCTACCCTGTCGTAGGTGAATGCGAAAAACGTTTTGTTCTTCACAACAGGACCATCTATCTCGCCGCCGTACTGATTGCGGATATATTCCGAATTCGGAAGGCCATCACGGTTGGAGAAAAAGTCGTTGGCTTTCAGATCCGTGTTTCTATTGAACTCGTACACGACTCCGTGAAAGCCGTTCGTTCCCGACTTCTGAATGGTGCTGACAAGGGCGCCGGCCGCATGCCCATACTCCGCGCTCATGTTGTTGGTAAGCACGGTAAATTCCGCTACGGATTCGAGCGGCGGGGAGATGTTATAACTGCCTTCGCTGAAGTTGTCGTTGTTGTCTGCGCCGTTGAGAATATTGTTCGTTCCCGACTCGCGCACACCACCCGAAGCAGGGCCGAAATTCATGCCTTGCGACACTGAAGGCGCGATGAAGGTCAGATCGAACACGTTGCGGGTAAGCAGCGGCAGGCTATCGATCGTCCTCTGGTTGATTGTGGTGGCCAAATCCGACGTGGCGGTCTGCACCAGCGTATCGCGCTCAACCACATCCACCGTCGCTGACGCCGACGCAACCGATAGCGTCACATTCACGGGCACCGTGGTGCTGGCGTCCACGATGATCTTTTCGATTTCTTTTGTCGTGAAGCCTTGCACCTTGGTGGTCAGCGTATAGGTACCGGGAGGAACTAACCCGAACCGGAAGTTGCCGTTCGTTTCGCTCTTTTCCTCTTGCACAACGCCTGTTGCGACATTGGTGAGAGTGAGAGCGGCCCCGGGGATGACAGCGCCCGAACTATCGGTCACCGCGCCTAAAACCGTGCCTTGCACGGACTGTGCTTTCGCGCCGCCCGCGAATGCGAGCGCCAAAACAGTACACATTATGGTCGCGAGGAAAGGCCGCACGGGTGGGGCCAATGATGACGTTACCTGCCTTCGAAATGAGAACATGATTTCCCCTTTTTTGCTCTTGGAGTCGTAACACCTCAGCCGGCCGACGTGGGACGGTGTTAGAACGAGTCAAAACAGTGGGTGATTAGCTTGTAGTGGATGGGCTGGCCCTTGAGACAAAAGAACCAAGCAGGACTGGCTCCCCAAACCCAGCCTTACGACAGACTATACCCCGATACCCCAGTTGCTTCGGTACTCGCGCGTGAGTATGAAGCAAGATGCTATTGGATGGAGTATAGTACCGATTCTTACAGCATTGCAACAAAAAAAGAGACGTTGGGCGAGAATTTTTGCAGGATGGCCGATTGGCGTGGGTTTCGTGGGCGACTTATCTAGTCCCGCTTGCCGTATGCCTTCCACTTTTCGCCTGTGCTCTCCTGCTGCCAATGTGCCTCGTAGTGCAAGGGGTGATCGCGCTCCAGCCTGTCGACGGCGGCGAAGTACAGGGTCAGCACATGGTCTGCCGCGGCGGTATGCAAGTCGACAAGCTGATAGATCGCCCATCCACTAAGCTGTTGCTCGGCGAGTTGTTCTGGCGTGGGAGGCTGCGAGAGGCCGGCGGACATCGGCCCGGACAGGCCATGCGGGAACAGGACGCTTGTCAGGGCCTTCACGCGGTCCGGATCGCGAGCGAGAATTTCCGACTTGGCGCGGCGCGAATCGATCGAGGATCACGTACGAGGATCACGTAAAGGTAGATTTGAGCGGCTCTGCCGCGTTGCTGGGTATCACCAAGACCCACAGTCGTCCCCACATCTCCGACGACAATCCGTATTCGGAGAGCCAGTTCCGAACTTTGAAATATCGGCCGGGGTTTCCGGACCGGTTCGGATCGCTGCGGGATTCGCGCTCTTTCTGCCAGGAGTTTTTCGCCTGGTACAACGAAGAGCACCGTCATTCCGGACTGGGGCTGCTATCCCCGGCCGTGGTTCATTACGGTCTTGCGCCCGCCGTGATCGAGCGGCGTCGCGCTGTGCTGGATGCCGCCTATCGGGCACATCCTGAAAGGTTTGTTTGCAAACCACCGCAACCGATGTCGGCACCAACTGACTGGCGCCTGGAGCTTTTGCCGCTCCGAATCTACAAAGGGTCCGTGTCCCCTAGGCGGTTCGATTTGGCCTGGGAGGGTTCCGCCGTTCTGGCTGTAAATGGGAACCGCCGAAACCTCGGCCAGGTACACCGGAAATGGGAAGGCGACGGGCGCGCCCGTATCCGATCGCACCGCCTGAAGTTGGATCACCGCATTTTCGGAGTACAGCCCGTCGGTGCTGATCGTGATCGGTCCAGCGAGTGTCAGCTGTATGGCTGCCAGGACTGCCGATGCGCTGGTCGTGGCCGACTGCGACTCTGTCTTCGTCTGAGGGGCGAACCCATTTCCGTAGCCTTCGGCGGTGAGCGTCAAAGTTCCGCTGCCGGGTCCAGTAGCGGTAAGCGTGCCGAACGACACCGCCGTGTCCGTGCAGGTTTCATTTGTGAAAGTGTACGCGAACGGAACGGTCAGGCTGGGGCAAACTGTGCCCAAGTGCTGGCCGGATATAACGACATTGCTGACCGGGTCTCCGACCACGAAACTGTTCTCGTTGATTGATTATGTTCGTCGGGCTCGCGTCTCCCACGGTGAAGCTCGTACCCGAATAGCCTCCAACGGTTGTCACCGTTAGCGTGTACTGCCCCGCGCTCGCGCTCGCTGACACCCAGTAGGGGATATTGATCTGTGTGTCGGACACGTAAGTCGGTGCGCCCAAATTGAAGCCCGTCGCGCAGATAGCGCCCCCGGCAGAGCAGTCCGCCAAGGGCGGTACCAGGTTGGCCCCCAGTTGGGCGCAGATTTGCGGTGGATCTGACAAGCCGGCACCCGTAAGATTGAGTCCCCAGATCACGAGAGATTGGCCGGCGCTTTGTGGAGTGTCCACGTAAGGCTGGAACGGAGCATAGCCCGCGTTCGTCAGACACTGAATCGCGGGTGGATCGACATAGGTGAGTCGCCCAGGATAATAAAATTTGTCGCCGTCATCGGGTATGCTCCCGGTGGCTACGGGATCGTATGCGTCCTGCGGGCCGCCGGATTGAACGTCCTTGAATGTGGTGCTTGATCCTCCCGTCACACCCAGGCTGAAGCTGGCCGTCACCGTGTGAACAATCGTGGTTCCGGGAGGAATTTGCATGGTTGACGTTTCCAGGCTCGATTGGCCATAGCGAACGTTCCCGCTTGAGTAAACGGTGTGGTATGCCGTCCCGGTCGGCCGGGATTGCGGGAACGCCATGCCTAACGATACAACTCCGAACAAAAGTAGCTTCATCAATCGCCTGGTCATTTCGCACCGCTCATCTCGGGCATTGGAAAAACGGTCATGTTGCGTTTTTCGTTCCGGATGAATGCGTCGAGGCTGGCCATTCCCGCAGCGGACAACCTAGTGCGAAGCATGGCCTGCACGCTGGTCCCGATAGCCGTCTGCTGCGCCGCCAAGGTGGACTGATTGAAGACGGCGCCGGGCGCATTCGCTGCCTGCAATTGTTGGATGTAAGCGGAGCGCAGAGTCTGGAAGTATGCGCCCACTTCCATGGCGGCAGCGAAATCCGAAGGAGACAGGTTCGCGCGGCGCAGCATGGCTTGCTGCCTCGCCAGGTTCGAGTCGGCGGTGAAGGCCCGGAAAACGACCCGGTAGGCGGTGGAATCCGGAATGAGTTGCGGAGTCGCTTTCCCGTCGATTGCGCCGGGAAGCGTTTTGGCGCCGTTAGCAGTGGCGGTGAGATGGTGCTCGTGCTGGGCGCTTAATTGCTGGGGGCGAGGGCGGCAGCGAAGAGTAGTGCAAATGGTGCACGGCGCATTTCATGACGGTAGCCCGGGGAGCACCAGTACGTCAAGCGATTTTTGGTTTATTTTTCGGGTATTTGCAGACTGGGGCGGAAATATTCCAGGAGATCGTCTGAAAGTGGAGTCTATCTGCGCCGGATTTGCTCGAAATCACCCGATTCGCCGAGGTTCTGTTTGGGGATGACTTGCCTAGGAGCTAACCGTGTGATCCGCAAGGTTGACCGTCACAACGTCGTCCGGAGTCTTGGTCGTACCGCCGTCGCTCTGGGGATGGAATTCGATGCTGAGGGTTTCTGCGTTGACGATGACCCGCAGGTATCCGAAGTCGGTGTCGTCATAGCTTTCCAGCGTAAGCGTATTGTCAATCGTGTAGGGCGTCCGATAAGTCGCCCGCATACTCGAGAGCGGCGAGTGACCGCCGCATCCCGCCACCACGTAAGGAATCTGGAGCCCGTTGATGGTGCGCGTATACCTCTGATAGTTATGCGCGTGCCCGGAAAATACGGCATGGGGCCAGACTCCGGCCTTCGTGCAGGCGGTATCGATGTCCTGTAACATCAGCGGACTGCCCCCGTGTTCCGATCCACCGGAAAACGGTGGGTGGTGAACGGCGATAATCACCGCCCCTGTAAATTTATCGCTCTTCACCCGCGCGAGCGCCGTGGTGAGGAAGGCAACCTGGCGTTGATCGAGCACGGGGTTCGCGCCGTTCTCATCCGAAATCACGCCGGGGTCTTCCAGAACATTGCTGTAAAGGCCGAGTATCCGCACAAATGGCGCCTCCAGCGTGAAGTAAACGCCGGGCTGGATCATGGTGGTGCGGAAGAGACCGCCGGAGTCCGGCGACTGCGCGGGGCTCAAGGTACAAAAGTTTCGCAAAAATGCCGTTAGGGTTGCTTCCGGGTCGCTTGCATAAACCACGCCATCGTGGTTCCCGGGAATCGCCACAATCGGCGCGGGATAGTTCCTGTACGGTTCGTAAAACTGGTCGTAGTAGTAGGTAGCTTCGCCAAAGTAATACACGACGTCGCCGAGATGGAAGAAGAAGGCGGGCACGTCGGCGGCGTTCGTTTCGGCGAAGTCGGTCACCATTTTGTCGGCAACAAGCGATTGTGTGGCGGGACCGACGACGCTGCCTGTATCGCCCACCGAATGGAACACAATTTGCCCCGCATTTTGAATCGCCTGCGCTTTGGCTGCGCCCGCGCTTCCGTAGATTCGCTGCAGGGTCAGAATGGGTTCCGTCGCGCCGCCCGCCGGCTGCGGCACTGCGCCGAGGTTGTTCAGTTCCTGCTCGCTCTGGTCGGTTACGGGATCTTTAAATCCGGATGGATCGGGTGAAGGCGTGGGCTGCCCGAAGATGGGCTGCCCGCTGGTCGAGCCTGAACCTGAGCCGGAGCCGGGGCTTGTCGGAGCTTTCGGCTTCTTATGTGTGGGGTGCGTTTTTGAATGTGGGGGCGGTTTCTTGGCCATATTCTACCGATTATTGGTGAATTTTTCCGGCATTTCGTTTCAAATTCGAATCGAAAATGTGCAAGATTTTGTTGCGAGTCGGCTATGGTGGCGGACCGTTGAAGCGACGAACACCGGTGACTTTCATGACCCCGCCGACCCGATCGGAAACGGTCACACGGCATCCGCCTTCCACCGCTTTGGGAGCCTCTTTGTGAACAATCAACAGGCGGCCGTTCACGACGCGGTAGCGGTCTCCGGTGCTGCCACAACCCCACGGCTCGGTGAGGTAGCGCGTGGCGATCTCGTGCTTTTTCGAATCCACCCTGATCTCGGCGGCTTTCAGCGCCCGCAGGTCACCGGTTAAATTGTTCTTGACGAACTTTCCGGCTTGGGGGTCGTAGACCCACCACCACTCGCTGCCCCACGCGCCGCCGAATTCCGCAAGAACCGCAAAGTCGAGATATCCGTCGAAGTTCACGTCCTGGGTGCGGAACGAATTCACGAAATTCACGGATTGCGAAGCCTGGATATCCAGCAACTGGAGCCTGATTCCGTCGGAGCATTTCGCCACCTCAATGTCGCCCGCGTGGACGAACGGGGAATTCGGCGGCGGCTTGAGCTGAAGCGACTGAATCGTGATGCGAAACGACGGTCCACCGGGCTTGACGGTCAGCCGGAAAGCAGCCTGGGCGGTTCCGGCTGCAAAGTTGGACCCATCCGGCGGCGCGGCCGGAAGGCCCTCGCACACTTCGGCTCGGAGCCCAGTCACACCGCACAGGATCAGGAATAAACCGCGCCCCATTCCGCCAACTATCGTATCTCGGGCCGGGTGGGCGGGCGAGGGCTGCCAAAGACTTATTCCACCGGAACGCCATGATCATAAAACAAATACTTGCGCCACTGATCATCGCCCTTACCCAGTAACCGCATCAGATGCCGGCTGGTATGCAGGCTGAACGGACGCGGCAGCCGCGCCAGTTTCATCCCCGCTTCATCCGGCGTCCGGCTGCCCTTCCGGTTATTGCACTTGTGGCAGCAGGCGACCAAATTTTCCCATGTGGATTCGCCGGCGCGGGACCGCGGGATGACGTGGTCGAGCGTCATCTCCGACGAGGGCAGAGTTTTGTGGCAATACTGGCACGTATACCGGTCGCGCATCAGAATGTTCTTTCGCGAAAGCGCCCGCGTCTGGTGCGGGATGCGGCGGTATTCCAGCAGCCGGATCACCGTCGGCAGGGTTACCGCCTTGCGCGAGGAATGCACGCTATGGATGGACAATTCTTCGGCCGACGCCACGCCCTTCAACACCAGCACCAGCGCGCGCCGCGCCGCACAGATGTTGATCGGTTCATAGCTTGCATTCAGAACAAGCACAGGTTTCTGCAGTCTGGTCGAAGTTGCCATCTAGGAATCTCCCGAGGATTTTGGACCGTCAGGCACTTCCGCCCAACGTCGATCGACACGCGCCAGGGTGAGGAGCACCACCGAACGGGCTCCGGCCCTCTTCAAAGCTGCCGCACAGGCGCTGGCCGTTGCGCCTGTCGTAAAAACGTCATCCACCAGAAGAACGCGGCGTCCTTCGACGCGCTTCCGGACAGGGACGCGAAACGCGCCCGTCAGGTTGTCGCGGCGCTGGGCGAGAGAGAGCCCCGCCTGAGCCGGCGTCCTGCGCCCCCGCTTCAGCACCCGCGCGGCGGGGATTCCGGTGCGGCGCGCCACCACGCGCGCCAGCAGCTCCGCCTGGTTGAAACCGCGATTCCACTTGCGCCACCAGTGCATGGGAACAGGAATGATGAGGTCCACTTGTTCCTCGCGCGGCAAAGCCAGCGCTACCATGCGGCCCAATGGCTTTTCCAGAGAGCGGACGCGCCGGTACTTAAACAGGTGCACCAGATCGCGCAGCGGCCCTTCATAGCCGCCATAGGAATAGGCTGCGTCGAATCCGCGCGATCCCTCCACGCATAGTGGGCAGCGCCCCGTCTCATCCAGCGACGCCGCGCTTGCAAAAGGCGAACGGCAAAGGACGCAGAAGAATTCCGCCGTGAGCGGGTGGATCTTATCCAGACACTCGCGGCAAACCGGATAAGCGGTGATTTTGGTTAAAGACTGGTTGCAGAGACGGCAGTCATCGGGAAAGAAAAGCGAAAAAAGTGCGTGCGGAATGGACTGAAGGAAAGAAAGAATCGGAACGGACCATGTGGCCTCGCGACTATTTGACGCGCGACTATTTGAGAAGGCGCACCCCGCTTGGCCTGATTTCGAGGCGCCGGATTGGGAGGAGCAGGTTCATCGTCAGAACGCCGACCTGAACCTTCAGTGTATTCGCGTACCTGGTTCTTGTCAAACGCTTACAACAGCTTTGCAGACAAAACCGCGCGCAACCACTACACTGATCTGAGGGCTTGCGCTTCAAGAACGCGATTCGCAATCCGCAAGCTTCTCCGATAGAGTTAGACTTGTTTTTATAGCGCGAACAGGCCCGGGAGGGTCGCGAACGCATGAGCATGTGGAATAAACGTCAATCTGAAGAACCTACCCCACCATTGCGGCCCGTAGCACCGGTCGCAGGTCCGCAAATGGACGTCAAAGACGTCAAGAAGGAGAACATACTACCCGTGTCGAGCATGCCATTTAAGACGGCCACGCCGGAATCCGATGCCAAAGGCAGCGGCCAGGCGAGCATTGGAAAAGCGGTCAAAATCAACGGCCAGATTTTCAGCAAGGAAGATTTATATATCGATGGCGACGTCGAGGGGACGGTGGAACTGCACGAAAACCGGCTCACGATCGGCCCCAACGGAAGAGTGCAAGCTTCTGTTCGGGCGCGCGAAGTCGTGGTTCTGGGCGCGATCCAGGGAAACGTGGAAGCGTCCGACCGCATTGATATCCGGAAGGAAGCCAAGCTGGTGGGCGATATCAAGACCGCCCGCATTGTGATTGAAGACGGAGCGTATTTCAAGGGAAGTATAGACATCGTCCGGCAAGAAGCTCAGAAGGCAGGGGCAACGGCAGCGCCTGCACATCCAGCGGCGGCGGCGCCGAAACCAGTGGCGGCGGGGGCCGCGGTTGGCTCTTCACCCGCAGTCCCCGTGGAAGTGAAGCGGTAAGGCACGCGCGGTCTTGCTTCCCGATCGATTCAAAGGCTTCTTCGGCGAGTCCTCTGGAAACAATCCAGGCCGCCGCTCGAGCGCTCAAGAGGAAAAAGAAACTCAGCTTGAGCGCCAGAGCCGCGGCCTGGAGCAATTTTTCTTCAACATCCGCGGGGTCGAGGGTTTGTCTATCCTCGATCTCGGGGGAGCCGTGCAGGAGAATATCGAGTTCATTGCGAACCTGGGCCATCGCATCACCACCCAGGCGTTTCTTCAGACGCTCGATCAGGCGTTTGGGCAAGGCTCGATCACGCAGACCGACCCCGCGCAAATCGAAGCTTTCCTGGCCCAGCAGTTGAGTTTTCCCGATCAGACATTCGACGGAGTGCTGCTCTGGGATACGCTGCAGTACATGTCGCCGGCGCTTCTCGCCGCAACTGTCGAGCAGCTTCACCGCATCACCCGGCCAGGTTGCTACATGCTGGGTTTTTTCAATTCCGACGATAAAGGGCTTTCCTCGCCCAATATGAAGTTCCGGATTGCCAAAACCAACACGCTGCATCTCTCGCAGCGCGGCCAGCGGAATCAGGCGCAGCCGTTCAATAATCGCAATCTGGAACGGCTTTTCGTTAAGTTTGATTCGGTCAAGTTTTTTCTCACGCGCGAACATTTGCGTGAGGTGATCATCCGCCGCTGACACCCCCCCCCGAAACGTCCTAATGCCCCGTGGCCATCCGCCCGATAGATACTTGGGCGAAAGGCTCGTTAGCTGCGCGCGTGGTAGAAAAGTTCCCGATACCGTCTTCCATCCTCCTGGCCGTGCTGGTGTTCACAAGCCACGGCATCGCGCAGCAGTACAGCTTCCGCGCCTACGGCCTGGAACAAGGGCTGACGAACCTTGGAATCAAGAGTCTTCACCAGGACAAGCTGGGGTTTCTGTGGGTCAGCACGGAAGACGGCGTCTTCCGATACGACGGTGAGCGTTTTCAATCCGTCGGAGAAAAGGATGGGATTCCCCCCACCAGCGGCGTGGCGTTTGGCGAAGCGCCGGACGGGAGTCTGCTGCTGGGAGGCGACATTGGCCTGTTTCGAAGAGTCCGCTCGCATTTCGAGCGGGTGAGGATGCCGGGCGCCAAGACGGTGAGCTGGTATTCGGGCATTCAATCCGACGGGCGCGGAACGACATGGCTGGCGACCGAGGCGGGGTTGATGGCCGTCACGCGCGGAGCAGGCGCGGCGCTCGTTTTTCGCTTGATCCCGAAACATCCGAGTCTGGAAACACCGAAGGTATATGGCCTGCTGGCTGGCGCGGACACAGTTTGGTATGGGTGCGATACACAGTTGTGCCGGTTCCAGCACGGAGAGGTCATCGTATTCGGAAACAAGGACGGCGTTCCCCCCTCCAAATGGAAATCCATCAAGAGAGCCGCGAATGGCGACCTGTGGGCGCAAGGCGTAGCAGTGGCAGTTCTGCTTCCGAGCGGCGGTTCACGGTTTGAGGTTCGGGAATCGGAATTCCGAAGCACCGGGCTGACCGGCATGCTGAGCGCGGATTCCGGCGGAAGAATCATTTTCGGAACGAACGATGGATTGACGATTCATGAAGGCGCGTCCTGGAACCACGTTGGCCGCAACTCCGGCTTGCGCGGAACCGTGTATTGCGCCATGCAGGACCGCGAAGGGTCTCTATGGATCGGGCTTCTCGGGCGCGGTCTGGTGCGTTGGGTTGGCTACCGGGAGTGGGAAGCCTTCACCACAGACAGCGGCCTCGGAAGCGATATCATCTATCAGATTCTTCCGGGCGCGGATGGCGGCGTCTGGGCCGCCACCGAGAACGGCTTATTTCGCGGTGCGCGAGTCCACAATGCTTGGACATGGCGAGCGCAGCGGCAACTGGACCGGGTTGCGGTCCATTCCATCTGTCCGGACGGCGCGGGCGGCCTTTGGCTAGGCACCGAATCCAGAGGAGCCGCGCACTTCGATCCCCTTACCGGCCAGATCACATGGTTCACGGAAACCCGGGGATTGAACGCGAAGAGCCCCTATGCGCTCTCCCTCGATCGTCGAAACAGGATCTGGGCCGCGACCGAAGGCGGGCTCTTTATGGGTGATCTGAATGGTGGCGTGACTGGGCTGCAATTTCGTGCGGTCGAGCAAGTTCCCAGAATCCAGATGTGGTCTGTCGCCGAAGCCGCGAATGGAGACATTTGGGTTGGCTCGGCGGACGGCCTGTTCCGTTTGTCGGGTGGGAACTGGAGTCACTTCACCGCGGCGGATGGGCTCAGTCACCGGGTCGTGTTGGCCTTGGCTCCGGCAAAAAACGGCGATTTATGGGTCGGCTACCGCTATGGCGGAGGACTCGACCACATTCGCATGAACGGTCGCGTCCCCGAGGTCATCCGGCCCGCGAACAACCCCGCAGGATCTTCGAGAACGGTCTATTTCCTTGGTTTTGACCAGAGGCAACACCTTTGGGCCGGCACCGACCGCGGCGTCAGCGTCTGGGATGGCGGCGCATGGAATCAATATGACCGCCGCGATGGCTTGGTCTGGGACGATTGCGACCTCAACGGATTCGCGGCCGCGCCCGACGGCTCCATTTGGATCGGCACCAGCGGCGGTCTGGCGCGATTCACGCCGCAACCGGAGACGCTTCGAACGTTCGCGCCGGACGTCATCTATACGAAGGTTCTCCTCGGCGGCAAGGAGGTTGACCCCGCCTCGCATCTGTCGGTGGACCACAGTTCAAATATGCTGCACGCGGGCTTTTCCGCTCCCCTGTTCGCGCGCGAGAGCTCGGTTCTGTTCCGCTATCGTCTCGCGCCGCTATTTGAGGAGTGGCGCGAAACGCAGCAGCGTGAGCTGCAGTTCGACGGATTGCCATCCAATTCTTACCGCCTTGAGGTTCTGGCCCGAGATGGCTGGGGTCACTGGAGCGAGCACCCGGCCCAGTTCTCGTTTCAGGTTCTGGCGCCCTGGTGGCGAAGCCCCTGGGTTCTACCGGTGCTTTTTAGTTTGCCCGTGGCAATCGTGATCCTCGTATCCCGACTGCGCGGCGCCGCCATGCGCCGCCGGGAAAACACGCTCGTTAGCCTGGTGGAAGAGCGTACCGCCGAACTGCGGCATGCCAATGAAGGTCTTCTGCAACTCTCCCGTATCGAACACGAAAAGAATCTGGCCGACGAGCAGCGCGCTCACGCGGAACAAATCGCTCAGCTGAACCGCCGCGCCATTGAGACTCTCGCCCTCGCGATAGAAGCCAAGGATCAGACGACGCACGCCCATCTTCAGCGCGTAGAAACGTATGCGATTCAGGTGGGCCGCCAGATGCGCCTCGATCAAGCGGAACTGGAAGCGTTGGGGGCGGCCGCGCTCTTACACGATGTCGGCAAGCTCGGCGTCCCGGATTACATCATTTCCAAGCCGGGCAGGCTAACGCCTGAGGAGTTCGAGAAGATGAAAACGCACACCGTCGTGGGCGCTGAAATCGTCGAGCAGATCCGTTTTCCTTACCCCGTCGCTCCCCTCGTGCGCTCCCATCATGAGAAGTGGGACGGCACGGGTTACCCGGACGGATTATCCGGGGACCAGATACCGGCCGGAGCACGGATTCTAGCAGCCGTGGACTGCCTTGACGCGCTGGCTAGCGACCGGCAATATCGCCGCGCCATTCGCCTTGATGAAGCCATCGAGGTCATCCGGGGGGAAGCGGGAAAGAGTTTTGATCCCGCCGTGGTGGAGATTCTGGCGAGAGGCTATGTCCAATTCGAACGCATGGCCAAGAATAGCTGCTCCATCGAGAGGACAAAGCTATCGACCGACTTGATCATCGCGCGTGGGGAATCGCCGGCCGCGGGCTTCCAGACGACCTCGTCCACGAACTCAATGAATAGCGATCTGGCAAGCCTCGCGCATTCGCTGGAGCAGGCGAATGAATCCGAGCAGGCACTCGCCGCCCTGCTACGATGGCTTGCCGCTTGCGAGGATCTCGCGGAGATCTACGCGGCTTTGCGCCAGTCCTTGCGCGCCCTTGTACCTTATGACGCGATGGTGGTGTACAGTCGCCGCGATAAGACTTTGATCCCCGAAACCCTCGACGGCGAGCGCTACCGGCAATTCGCATCGATCGAGATCCCCATTGGAACCGGGCTGTCGGGGTGGGTAGCCGAGAATCGCAAGCCCAGCATCAACGGAAATCCGGCTGTCGAACCCGGCTATCTGAACGATCCCGACCGGTTTAGCGCGCTCAGGTCGGCGCTTGCCGTGCCTCTGCTTTTTCCTGAAACCCTGGAGTTGGCCGGCGTTCTATCGCTCTACCGCACGGAGAGTGATGCTTTCAGTCCGGAAAATCTGGAGCACCTTCTCGCGGTGTCCGCAGCCGTGGCCGACGCCCTGATGCAGGTAGGGGATCGGGTTGTAACCGTTCAATGACCGCGCCCGGCGTGGACCGATAAGCTGGTCTGATGATCGAGGTTCGACGATGGAGCGAGGCCCAAGGCCGTGAGTGGGCCGGCGCACTTGCGGACGTGCTGGTCGACTGCGTGGAAGGGGGCGCTTCGGTGAGCTTTATGGCGGGGTTTTCGAAGAGCGATGCCGCGTCGTTTTTCGAAAAAGCCCTCGACGGCGTCACGCGCGGCGAACGCATTCTTTTGGCGGCTTTTGACGGTTCCTCATTAGTGGGAACGGTCCAGGTGATCACTGCCACGCCTCCCAACCAGCCGCATCGGGCGGACATCGCCAAGTTACTTGTGCGGCGGTCGGCCCGCGGTCAGGGCGTCGCGGCCAGCCTGATGGAGCACGCCGAAGCAGCCAGCCGCCAAGCCGGAAAAACCCTCCTTGTTCTGGATACCGTTACCGGGGGGCATGCCGAGAAGCTTTACGTGCGGCTGGGATGGACAAAGGCGGGCGTCATCCCAAACTATGCCTTGTTCCCCGATGGAAGGCCATGCGACACAACGATCTTTTGGAAAGCTCTTCGATAGCGCGGTTAAAGTAAAGAGTGGCTCCGGGAGCATATATCTGGCTGCTGTTGGTGGTGGCGACAGCCGCGGCGGTCGGCGGCGTATTTTCCGCCGTGCTGTATTCGGCCAACCCGGCGCGGATTCGCGTCGCCCTTCCGCTGAGCGCGGGCCTGTTGTTGGGCGTCGCATTGTTTGGGTTGCTGCCGGAATTGGCGCAGGAACTCTCCTGGGCGTTGAGCCTGGTTCTCTTTGCCGCGGGATGTCTGGCGCTGGCCCTGATCGACCGGTTCCTGGTGAAGATCTGCGCGGACTGCTCGCATGACCACGCACATCACGAGTGTCAGGTCCCGTTACACGGTTTCGCCGCGCCGGTCCTGGTTGCCGCGGGCCTGCACGCGCTGCTCGATGGATGGGCGCTGACGGCGTCGAGCTTGGCGACCACATCGGCAGTCCGCGTGACGCTGCCCCTGGCCCTGGTGCTGCACAAACTGCCGGAGGGTCTGGCGCTGGGCGGCATCCTGAAGGGCGCCATGAAGACGCCCGCGGAGGCCCTGGTGGCGGCTTGCGCCGTGGAAACACTGACTCTGGCCGGTGGTGGGATTTCGTTTGAACTGGCGCCCCGGCTCGGCTCGGAGTGGACCAGTTTCCCGCTGGCTCTGGCGGGCGGCTTTTTCCTGTTCCTCGCCGGACACGCCCTGTGGGCCGAATGGAAGCGCGGTCCCCGCTTTGCGCTTCTGGTGGGACTGGGAGGGTTTGTATTTTCAGGGTTGTTGCAGGCGGGGTTACGAGCCTATTTTGACTTATGACGCGACTGATATTCTCTCTTCTTTTTGCAGCAGGCCTGGTGAGTGGTCAGCCATGCACCGAATGCGCGGTTTGGAACCAGCCGCAAGCCCCTTTTCGAGTATTTGGAAATACTTACTACGTGGGCACTCACGGGCTGAGTTCCTTGTTAGTCACTTCGGATGCGGGACATGTACTGCTGGATGGCGATCTGCCCGAATCCGTGCCGCAAATTGTGGCCCACATTCGCAGGCTGGGCTTTCGGATTGAAGATGTGAAGTTGATCGTCAACTCCCACGTGCATTTCGATCATGCGGGCGGCATTGCGGAGTTACAGCGGTTGAGCGGCGCGCGCGTGGCGGCGAGCGAGTGGAGCGCAGCCGTAATGGCGAAAGGCGGCGTGGGTCGCGACGATCCGCAGTTTGGAGTGATTCGCCCGATTGCTCCCGTAGCGCGCCTGGAGAGGCTGCGCGATGGTGAGATCTTCAGAATCGGCAAGATCGAAATAACCGCGCATTTGACTCCGGGACACACCCCGGGCGGCACAAGCTGGACGTGGAAATCCTGCGAGGGCACGCGCTGCCTGAGTATGGTTTATGCGGATAGTCTGACCTCCGTCTCGGCTGATGGATTCCAGTTCACGAAGAGCCGGGCTTATCCGAATGCGATTCCGGACTTTGAGAAGAGCTTCGCGTTTTTCGATACGGTGGATTGCGACATTCTGGTTACCACGCATCCGGACGCTTCGAGTTTGTGGGAGCGATTCGAGCGGCATGACTTTGTGGACAGGATCGCTTGCCGGCAACTGGCGGAGGGTGCGCGGGAAAAGTTGCGGAAACGAATTGCCGCCGAGCGACAGTAAGTGGCTTAGTGACTGGATTGATCCTTAGTGACTGGATTGATCCTCAGTGACTGGATTGATAGTGTTCTTTGAGTAAGTCGCGCCCAAAGTCTCCGTTCAGATCTCTCCACACCGAATGAATGTGGTTGGCGCCGTCCTGAATGTTGTCGTACTCCACCAGGAATTCCGGCGATTGGATGCGATAATAGTGCGCTTCGCGGGGTTCGATGCCGCCGGCCCAGGCAAACCAAAGGTCATTCCCCACTCGCCGGATCTGCTCCTTGCGGCTGGCGGCCACATCGCCGGCCATGTTATCGCAATACTCATCCAGCAGTGCTTTGAGTTTGTCGCCCTGCGGTCCGTTCAGGCTATTCAACCGGATCCCGTTGGGCTGGCCCTTCAGCGCGGCCTGCCGCGAATGCTCGGTCAGAATGTCGTTCGGCGCGGTGGCCAAAACAATGGCCGTCTTCTGCTGATCCTCGGATAATGTATGGATCAAATCTCGCGCCAGGTCTTCTTCCCGCGGCAGTGTTCGCAAACCCTTGCGACGGCCGCCGAGCACCTTGGCGGGATTGGCGCCAAGAAACGTCGGCGTCCCGGTCAATTTGCCGTCCGCCATGGTGAAGTGCGTGCTGATGTGATGGCCTTCGAAGCGGTAGCTCCAGGGGCCCCGCTCGGATGGTTCGCCGAAGATGCTGACGAAGTAGCCATCCGGGTCCCGCCGGTTCAGTCCTTCGATCCCGTCGACAATCACAAGCACTTCTTCGAGGCTCATGATGGTGGCGGCCTTGGCGAAGCCGTTCTGGCTCATCCCAGCGCTGAGGAGCGCGAGGGCCAGTTGACGCTGTCCGGACGTCATCTCGCGAAGCGGCAGTCCTTTACGCGGCACCGGCGTATAGAACCAGTTGAAGCGCTCGTCGTCTTCCAATTTGAAGATCATCCGTTCGCGCTGCGCCGGCCAAAGAGATTCGATCAGCGTTTTCGCGGCGGCGCTCATCGCGGGAACCGTCTCTCTGGTGTAGGCTCGGAGTAGTTGTCCGGCGATGGGAAGCGCGCACGCCAGTTGAAATGCCGCGCTGCGTCTGGTATGAAGGTCACTCACATCAGAAATAATACAGGAAAGGGGAAATGACGAAACCGACGACTGAAGATGGACGGTTGATCCGGCTGACCGGGATCTGCCTCGCCCTGCCCGAGACGACGCGCAGTTTTCAAGGCAACCATACGTCTTTCCTGGTGCGGAGCAAGACCTTCGCCTACTTCCTGAACGATCATCATGGCGACGGAATCGTGTCGCTCTGTTGCAAGGTATTGCCCGGCGACAACCGAATGATCATCGGAGCCAATCCCCAGCGTTTCTACTTTCCTGCCTACGTTGGCCCGCGAGGGTGGGTCGGTCTTCGCCTGGATGCCGGCCAGGTGGATTGGGATGAGGTCGCGGAGTTGGTTCTGCACAGCTATTGCCTGACTGCCACGAAGCGGCTCGGGGAACAGGCCCGCGCAACTTCGGGCGCTTAATCCTCCGCTAATAGCCTTTCTGTTTGTCGACTACATTCACCATAGGTTTGCCTTCAACAAACCGCTGGATGTTGTCTTTGATGGTGCCCACCATGCGTGCGGCATCCTGATCGGAACGTCCCGCGATATGTGGTGTGATGATGGCGTTGTTGAACTTCCAAAGCGGATGGTCCTTCGGCAGCGGCTCGGGGTCCGTTACATCGACGCCGGCGCCCGCCAGCTTTCTTTCATCCATGGCTTTCACCAGTCCGTTCATATCGTAAATGCCGCCGCGGCTGACGGCGATGAAATAGGAATTCTTTTTCATCAAGTCGAACTCGTGAGCGCCCATCATCTTGTGACTCTTCGGCGTATCCGGAACGGAGATAAAAACCACGTCCGCCTGGGGAATTACGTCATCGAGCTGATCCGGTTTGACGACGCGCTGCAGGAACGGGAGAAACGGTTTGTCTTCCGGGTCAACCCCGATCACCTTCATCCCGAAGGCATTCGCGCGAATGGCGATCTGCGTCCCGATGCCGCCCACGCCGATCACGACAGCCGTTTTGCCGTTGAGCTCGATACCGTGGAACGTGGCCGGATTCCATACCTGCTGTTGGTCGTTCCGGTAGAGGGCGTACAGGTTGCGCGACAGCATCAGCAGCATGGCCAGCGCGTGATCGGCAATCTCCGGACCCTGCACGATTTTGTTATTCGTCAGAATGATGTTGCTGTTGCGAAGATCGCTGGTTCCGTCCAGGGGAAACAAGACCCGTTCGACCCCGGCGCTCATCACGCCGACCCATTTCAGGTTCTTGCCTGCGCGCACTTCGGCCGACGTGATATCGCCGATAAAGGCGTCCGCATCGCCGATCTCCTGCATCACCGTCGCGTCTGTGACCGGAACGATCTTCGCTCCTGTAGTGACGGTTTGTAACTCGCGGGCAAATGATTCCGGGTAGCTGACTACGATTTTCTTTTGCTGGGCTTGTAGAGCGAGAGTGCAGGCAATTGCGACCACGATCAGGCGTTGCATGTGTTTTCCCTCGATGAAGGGTATCACGAGGGCAACACTATTCGATCAGGCGGAAGGAGTAGATCTTTCCCACCGCCCCGTTGGTGCCGGTGGAAGAAGCGCCTGGTTGCAGGAATCCATACTCGCCGGCCCCAAGTGTCGCCGGCAGCATGATCGAGAACTTCCGAGGCGCCTCCTTTTTGGATTCGAACGGCACAATATCCCTGGTGGCGCCACCCTTCACATGCATGACACCGCCGGTCACAGTACGGAACTCCCGATAGTCCTTGTTCTCGTGCAGGCGCAGAAACTGATACTCCGTAACCGCCGTGCCTTCGGGAACAACGATTAATACCTCCAGGGGCGAAGCAAAGCTGTTCTTGCTGTGGGCCCCGTCAATGTTGCCGTTGACGTCCCCTTTGACCACGCCGGCGCTCGCAATACTCTTCAGAACACCTCCGGTTTTGAAGTTCACCACCTCGGGCATAACTTCCACCCACGCGCCGCTCTTTTTTGCGTAGACGCCCAGCTCACTGGGAAACGCACCGTCATCGGTGATTGGAGCGATGGCCGGGCCAGAGGCGGACGTTGCTCCCTTCGTGGGGTCGATCATCGTCTCGATCACACGATCACTTACCTTGGCGGATTTGAGGCTGATTAACTGATCCGGGCTCAGGTCGAAAGCTTGCCCATTCTTTCGGATTTGCGAAACAATCACATCGTCAGACAACCCCGCGGTAGTCATTTTCACCACGTCATCGACGGTAAGAGCATGCTTGGGGGTTTGGCCGCAGAGCAAGAGAGAGGATAGGGCAATGAGAGTGACCAGACGAGTGAATCGCATAACTGGCTGAGTGTATGCCAGAAGCGGCTCATGAGTCAAGACCTGTCACGGGTGGGCTGGCGGACCCACCCGCAACATCTGCGATTAGAAGATCACCTTAGCGGCGATTTGCATATTGAAAGGCTCACCAGGTCCCAGGCCGGGGGCGCCGTTGAAGTCGCCGATGGTGTCGGCCACTACCCCGTTGCCTCCCACCGAACCAGCGCCGGTAGCAAGATTGATGCGATTGAAGGTATTGAACATCTCGGCGCGCAACTGGATCTTAAACCATTCCTTCACACTGAAAGTCCGGAACACGGAAAGATCCACATCTGCGAATCCGGGACCGTAGAATTCGTTGCGGCCCACGTCACCGTACGGGTTGGTCGTGCCGGGGCAGCCAGCGGCGCCGGGAACGCAAAACGCGTTCGGGTTAACCCACTGTTCGCCCACGCCATCAACGAAGGTGTGGCTAACTCCCGCGAACGGGTTCCCAATCACGTTCAAGCCCGGACGCTGCGTGCCCGCGTCAAAGTTGAAGGGTTGCCCGGTGTGGAACGAGAACAAGCCGCCCGCGGTCCAGCCGTGCGTCAGCAAGCGCATATGCGTTGAGCCGGGAATGTCATAACTGAAGAACGCGGTGAAGTTATGCCGCGTATCGAAATCGCTGCTGCCGTAGTCCGCTTTCAGGTTGAAGCTGTCGAAAGGAATCGTACCGCGATATTCGGTCACCTCGTCCAATGCGTGTGCCCAGGTCCATGCGAACTGGGAAGTGACTCCATGCCATTGCCTTACTTTCAGGATGGTCTGGAGTGAGTTGTAGTTCGAGGTACCAATGCTATTGAGCTGAATGACGGAGCCATAATTCGGGTATGCGGCGTTGAAGTCCCCATTTTGATTGATGTTCTCCATCACGCCCAACTTGCGGCCCTGGCTACCGACATACCCCACCTGGAGCACCGCGGCGCTGCCCAGACTCTTTTCAATATTCAAGTTGTAATTGAAGAAGTAGGGTGTGCGAAAGTTCTGGTTGACGGAGAAAACGTTGAAGGTCTGCGAACCGCAATTAGGATCGGTCGCGGCGTTTCCAAGGCAGGTGGTCACGCCGGGGAAGATAGACGCGCCGCCGGCTTGCGCCGTGGTCCAGTTATAGCCGCTGCGGCTATAACTATCGACGGGCGAGGGACCAACCGGGTTGTCCTCCAAACCATCCGCTGCGGCAATCGGGGGGCGGAAGTCCAGAAATGGATTCATGTTGATCTGGTCAAAGAACATACCCGCGCCTCCGCGAACCACCCATCCCTGCATGGGCTGATACGCGAAGCCCAGGCGTGGGGCGAAGTTATGATAATCCGGCTTGAAGATGTTGGAGACACCTTTGCCCTGAATTTCCAGACCCTCGCCCTGGACGAAGACTCCGAGATTCTGAGCGCCCACGCTTTGAAGCGGCCCGAAGTACTCCCAGCGAAGACCTGCGTTGATGTTGAGCTTGGGTGTGATCTGCCAGTCATCCTGGCCGAAGAAGTCCACGCCGGTGACCTGGACGTAGCGTTCCGCATCCCCAACGGCGATGGAGGACGAACTCACGTCGCCCGCAAGGAAATCGGCGAGTGCGAGAGTGTTGGAATCGCAGCCGGGCAGGCTGGTCACCGTTGCGCATGTGCCCCCGGCCCATGGACCTTGCGTGCCGTCGAAAGTGAATTCACCGGTCGATCTCCGGTAGTAGAACTCATCCACGCGTCCCAGGCGGTATTCGCCCCCGAAACGGAACTGGTGCTTACCGGTGATATAAGAAAGGACGTCGGTCAAGTGGCCGGTGGCGTCTGTGCGGCCTTCGGGAGGCGTGATGCCCACCTGATCGAAGCCGCTGATCTCGATATTCGAAGCGCCCATCACGGGCGCGCCGCCAACCAGCGCGCCGGGGCTTAGGTTGAGACCCAGAGAATCCATGTTAAAGCTGTTATTCGCATCGTGGAAAATCTGGTGGAAGTAACTCATTCCCAGAAGTAACTGGTTACTGAGCTTCTCGGTAAGAATCGAATTCAGAACCACGGAGTAGTTCTGGACGTGGATCGGCGCCACCTCGAAGTAGTAGCCCAGGTTGGAACTTGCCGTAGCCAGCGCAAGACTCGCGCCGGGGGGTTGCGTCTGGTCGCCTTCGCCGCCAAACCAATGCGCCGAGAGATGTTCCTTGTCGGAGAAATTGTGGTCGAGCTTGATGACCCCGTTGTAGCTGTAGCCGGTGCCGGGAACGGTGGCGAAATAGTTATTCAGTGTGGCCGGCAGCCCCGTGATGGAACTGGGATACAGAGTGGAAAGCAGCGTGGCCGAAAGGGGACTCTCGGCGACTGGCGCATACGTGCCATACTTCCCTCCGGCATTCGCAAGAACCGCTTGCGCCTGCGATACCCAGGCGCTGGAAGGTTCCGTGGATAGACCGGTGAGCCCGAAGATGTAGTCCTGCTTTTCAAACCCGATGAAGAGAAATGTTTTGTCCTTGATGATTGGTCCGCCGCCGGTGAAGCCGTAGTTTTCGTTGCGCAGTTCCGGAGCCCGCGGGAATTCCGGCGTGGCCACAAAGAAAGGCGAATGCGCGGCATAAAATTCGTTGCGGTTATAATAGTAAGCGGTTCCGTGGACCTGGTTTGTTCCGGACTTGATGGTCAGGTTCACGGTTCCGCCTGCGCTGCGGCCTGTCTCCGCGTTGGATTGCGTCTGCGCGGAGAACTCGTCGATCGCGTCGATGGGCATCACCACGCCGGCGATGCCCGACACGCCCCCTTGATTCACGGCGGGGATGTTATGCCAGAAATCGTTGTTATCCGTGCCGTCGATTTGCCAGTTCATCTGGTTGGCGCGTGTTCCGTTGAGCGACCCGAACCCGCCGACGGCGTAACCGCCATACCCTGGCGTGACGGCAATCAACTGCGTAAAGTCGCGGCCATTGAGCGGCAGATCCTGAACCGACTTATCGTTCAAGGTGTCGCTTTGAGTCGAGCTTTCCGCATCCACCGAGACTGCGGCGGCGGAAACCTCAATGGCGCTCGAAACCTGTCCCACCGTGAGCTTCAC
>Ga0182016_10001914_pt1 | contig 24880 bp, 29 predicted proteins | sample 712S2MmetaG_FD_120491 | JGI IMG/M metagenome (GOLD analysis project Ga0182016, IMG submission 120491) | Permafrost microbial communities from Stordalen Mire, Sweden - 712S2M metaG | ecosystem: Environmental > Terrestrial > Soil > Wetlands > Permafrost | place: Sweden: Stordalen | collected...
ACGAGCACTTTTGCTGGCATAGTGCCAGAGTGGGTTTACTATACCAATCAGCAATTACTAGATAGTCGACAAGTCAATAAGACCGAGGGCTATCAGAATATACACCCAGACTATCCGTTACGAAGATTTTTAACTTGTGATAATTGTGGTAATCCACTAAGGGGAAGTGCCTCCACTGGACGAAATGGCAAAAAATACCCCCGTTATCACTGTAATAATCCCGACTGTCATAGCGTCTTTATACGACCAGATGATTTGCACAAACAGTTCTTAGAGCACTTGGCAAACTTGAAGCCAGATATGGACCGCTTGAAGCTCGTACAGTCTATTATCATACGAGTCTGGAGAGATGAGATAAGCTCAATCCTCGCCAGAAGAAAAAAAGTGCAAAAAGAACTAGATTCGCTAACTGATAGGAGATTAGATATTGCAGAGAAGTTCGTAGCTGGAGATATTACAAAAAGCGATAAAATAGAATTAACCAATAGGTATAACAATCAAATAAGAACCATGAAAACCGAAATAGCCAAGCTCGACAACATGGCGGGGGTAAAAGAGAAGGCAGTTGATTATTCGATTAGCTATATCAGTAATGCTCCAGAACTTTGGAGTTCCGCGAGCCCAGAGCTTCGGCAAATATATCAGAGAATGATATACCCCGAAGGCATCTCCTATAATTTACAAACTAACGAATTTGGAACCGCTAGAATGAGTGTTCTTTACACCGTAGCAAACATTAAAAAAGACCCTTCTAAGACTGAAGAGTCCCTTATGGTGATCCCAAGGGGAATCGAACCCCTGTTGCCAGGATGAAAACCTGGTGTCCTAACCGCTAGACGATGGGACCATTGATGGCAGACGAATGACCGTCAAAGTCTACTATAACAGATTGTAAAATAAAATCCCTCGGCTTTGAAACCCGAGGGATTTAGCTAAACTTTAGTTTTTAGAGCGGTCAGTCATGCTCGTTACTTGGATCATAGCACATTTTGGCCTTATTGGCTAGTGGTTATCCACAGCAATATCGTGTAATTAGTCCTTGTAAATGACTCCGTAGAACGTTGTTAACCAAAACAACTCTTACTTGATAACCTGATACAATTAAGACTATGAAAATCGCCATTGTCGGTTACGGAAAACAAGGTTACTCATCTTATCAGTATTGGCAAAAAGATAACGATATTACCTTGTGTGACCAAGAATTAATTGCCGATCCACCTACTGGCGCTAAACTACAGTGTGGTGAAAACTATTTGAATAACCTCGACGACTTTGATCTTGTAGTCCGTTCTCCTAAATTACACCCAAGAGATATAGTTGCAGCCAATGGTGAGACTATATTAAAAAAGGTTACAACTAATACCAATGAGTTTTTTAAAGTCTGCCCTACTCCCAACATAATCGCTATAACGGGGACCAAGGGAAAAGGCACGACCAGCACGTTGATTGCCAAGATGCTGGAAGCATCAGGCAGACGCGTTCATCTTGGTGGGAATATTGGTACGCCACCGCTCGATCTACTGAAAGATAGTATTATCGAAGATGATTATGTTGTTCTTGAACTTGCCAATTTTCAGCTAATTGACTTGAAGTCTTCTCCGCATATTGGGGTATGTTTAATGGTGGTACCTGAGCACCTAGATTGGCATAGCGACATGGATGAGTATATATCTTCAAAAAAACAATTGTTCATCAATCAGAAAGAAGATGATGTAGCTATTTACTTTGGGCCAAATCATATATCACTAGAAGTTGTTAGTGTTAGCCCGGCCCAGAAAATTCCCTATTTTGATAAACCCGGAGCTCTGGTTGAGGATGACGAGATACGGATTTCCGAAAACAGCATCTGTAAAACATCCGATTTAAAATTACTCGGAAAACATAATTGGCAAAATGTTTGCGCAGCGGTAACGGCCGTTTGGCAAATAACTCAAGATGTAAACATAATTAGGGATGCTCTTGTTAATTTTATTGGTCTACCTCACCGTATAGAGTACCTAGGAGAAAAAGATGGTATCACATACTATAATGATTCATTTGCTTCTGCCCCGGATGCTACAGTTGCAGCAATTGAAGCAATACCAGAGCAGAAAGTAATGATAGTCGGAGGTTTTGATCGCCAGTTACCTCTTGAGGATTTTTCTAAGAACGTGCAGTCCAATAGTGACACCATTAGAGGCATCTTGTTAATTGGAGCTAGTGCCCACCGAGTATCAGAAAGTTTAAAAAGTTTTGGCTTTAATAACTTTATACTAAGCCCAGCTCATAATATTCAGGAAATTGTAACAGACGCCCAGAAACTGGCCAAGCCCGGTGATGCTATCGTCTTGTCTCCGGGTTTCCCGAGTTTTGACATGTTTAAAGACTTCGAAGAAAGAGGTCTGCTGTATAAGGAAGTCGTGAGCGGTTTATGAATTATCAGTCATTCATTTTTGAGGATTATAGTTTTAATCAAGAAACAAAAAGACTGACACTCAGCTATAATTTTGATAGTATCCTAAACTTTAGCGAAGAATACTTTTTCGATTTCGATTTTGTAGATTTTGATAATTTGCTGCTTGACCGAGCGATTCAGTCCTTGTTCTTTATGGCTGGGGTTTCATATTTTAAAGCCTATCCAAGCGCCACTATAGAAGTAAAAAAGGGCCAGCTTGATAGGCGATCTGCTGATTTCTTTGGTAAAACATATCAACGAGGTTTAGGGGAGTTTTTCTACACCAATCAGCTTGATCCTAATACCAAAATAGATTTTCCAGTCAATGAAGATAAACTTGAAGCCATAGCTAGCCTTGATATGAACAGCGGACTACTGATAGGTATTGGTGGGGGGAAAGATTCGTTGGTCAGTGTTGAACTACTACGAAATAGCTCGGAAAGCATTGCCACCTGGAGTGTTGGGCATCGACCTCAACTAAGCCCACTGGTTGAAAAAATTGGGCTGCCGCATTACTGGGTCGAGCGAACTTGGGATCGAAAATTACTCGATATCAATAAACAGGGAGCTTTGAACGGCCATATCCCAATTTCCGCGATTATAGCAACTGTTGGGACCATTGTGGCGGTACTATCAGGCAGAAAAGCCGTTGTAGTATCTAATGAAAGTTCGGCTAATGAGCCAACCTTACATTACCGGGGTTTGGCTATTAATCATCAATATTCGAAATCACTGGAATTTGAGAAAGATTTCCAAGAATATTTAACAACTACTATTAGCAATAACATTGAATATTATTCTTGCCTGCGGCCATTTAGTGAAGTAGCGATTGCAGAGCGATTTGCGACAAGTGGATTTGAAAAATATCACGACGTATTTAGCTCTTGTAACCGGGCCTTTACTAACAGTAGTGATCATATTTTCTGGGATGGAACTTGCCCTAAATGTGCTTTTGTATTTTTGGCTTTAACGCCCTTCGTCGATCGAGCTAAACTTGAAAACTTATTTAGTGGGAAGAATCTGTTGCTTGATCCAGACCTACAACAAACTTACATACAACTCCTTGGAATTGAGGGAGATAAACCACTTGAGTGCGTAGGTGAAATAAAAGAATCCCGGGCAGCCATGAGATTAGCCGGTAAGATATACCCAGAGCTTAATAATTATTCCTTCAGCATCCCTGAAGACTATAGTTATAAAACCCTAAGCGCCCACAGTATGCCAGATGATATCTATCGTATAGTATCAGCTAACTAGACTGGGCAGCCCGAATAACATTCTCAAATAGAGCGCAGACTGTTAGGGGCCCAACTCCACCTTTTCTGGGAGTTATGGTTAGATCTTCCCTTTCATAGACATCATCAGCTAGATCTCCTACCGTTTTTCCGGATTCACTAGCCACACCGGCATCAACAACAACAGCGTCTCGTTTAATAGTGTCAGAATATAGTATTGCTGGGCTACCGGTGGCCGTAATAATAATGTCGGCATCAAGGGTATGATGAGATAAATCTTTTGCTTCTCGGTCAACAACCTCTACGTCGTAACCAGATTTAAGTAAGATTTTCTCTAACGGTGCCCCAACTAATTTACCCCTACCAATAAGCACAATTTTTTTGCCTTGCAAGTCGATGTTATACCCGGCTAAAAGCCAAAGTATAGCCATCGGCGTTGCTGGGTCGAAAGTTGCCTTACTGCCGAGGGAATCTACGTCTTTGGTTGAAGAAACTAAATTAATTATTTCATCGGTTTTAGAAATATCTTCTATGGGGAGCTGAATTATAATGCCGTGAACACTAGGGTCTTTATTTAGTCTATCGACTAATTCGGGTATTTCGGCTTGTCTTATTTGATAAGTGTCAACGTCAACCAATATATCAGCCCCATATTTTTTTTTGAGCCGGACATAAGTATTGATGACAGGATCATCCTTACACTGTATTATGGCTAGTTTTGGAAGGATGTTTCTTGACTGACGTAAACTACGAACATCATGAGCTTGACGCTCTTTAATAAAGCCGGCGAGTTCTAAACCATTTAATATTTTCACAAAACTAATTGTAACAGAGGTTGTCCAAACTAAAGAAAGAGTTGACTATACGAATGTAGGTGGTAAGGGCGTAGTTGACTGTTCGGGTTTCGTGGCGCTCGAGTTCGGGGAAGCTGTGTACTTCGCATCACCAAAAGCTAGGATAGGTAAACCAATAAAGCTAAATAACCACATCAGTACGACGGCGAAGACTGTAGTTTTTCCGAAACGCTTTGCGAGTTCTAATGATGCTATTAGCGCTAGGACTATGAGGGGGATCGAACCAATAATTGGGATGAAGCCAAGAAAAGCGAACAAGGCCCACCAACCTGGCTTACCGGAAATTTCAAAAAATACCCATCCATTATATATAGGTACGATTGCAGCCCATCCTGGCCGACCAGCTTTAACGAACACTTTCCAGAGAGTTACTATATAGAATACTGCAAGAATAAATACAAAAATGAAATAGGCTGCTACTAAACCTCCGGATATATGAGATCCCGAAACTGTAGTAGACCCTCCCAGATTGTATGAATTTAAATAACTAGCCGTTATATTGTTTAACATTTATTATCTCCTTCTTTCTTATGCTATCACTAGGCAATAAAATTAACAAAGTTTCAGGAGTATTGTAAAAACAGAGGTAATTTGTTAAAGTCTTGTCATGGTTTTGGGCCAGTAGCTCAGCTGGTTAGAGCACCTGCCTCTTAAGCAGGGTGTCGTGGGTTCAAGTCCCACCTGGCCCTCCATAACGCTTACGTTTTAAGTCACTAACTATTATTAGAGCTTTCCTCTAAGAGAGGCACTTCTATCCCCGAATCGTCACTACTTGGCAGCGGCTTCCGTGGTTCTCTGACTTGAGAGTCACCATTTCCTTCTTCATGAGGTTTTTGTCTTTCGGCTAAACGCTTTCCAATCCCGTCCAACACTTCCCGTGTCGATAGCGGGAAACCAGATACTTCTGTAGAACTTTCCACAAATCCACTATTTTGTTCCATGAACCTATTTTCACACATTAGATAATCATTACAAACTATTAAAGTTTTGAAGTTTAGCTGCAACAGCATGCACGATGGCCCTCCAATACGTTTATGCTTAGCGCCTGTATCAAAATTTTTATAATTGACAACATAATACTACGGGGTATATACTGTGTAGTATGAATAATACAGTTATAAGTGTAAAGGTCGATAAAGACGTAAAGGCCTCCGCTCAAGAGGTCGCTAATAGTGCTGGGCTCACTTTAAGCAGCTTGGTTAACACATACTTACGGCAGGTAGTTGCAACTCGTCGCATTGAACTATACGCTCCCGAACCAATGACGCCGAAATTAGAGAAGCTAATTGAAGAGGTGGAATCAGAACTTAAAAGCGGTAAGACAAGCAAAAAGTTTGATAGTGTCGAAGAGTTCCTTGCCGATCTTAAAGGGTAAACACTGTGACAATTCAGTACCTTCCTAAGTTCAAGAAGCAATACAAAAAGCTACCGAAGAGAATTCAGGATCAATTTGATGAAAAAATCGCCTTATTTGAAATAGACCCCACTCTTCCAGTGTTGAAAGTACATCCCCTGAAGGGCAATTTTAGAGGTTACTGGAGTATGAATGTTAATGGTGATGTACGGGCACTATATATAATGACCGGTGACTCTATAGTGATTTTCGCACTTATTGGAACTCATAGTCAGCTATACGGTAAGTAGGACTTTTGCTCAAACTAGTTGCAACAGCATGCACGATGGACCTCCATAATGATTATGTTTAAGTATTACGGCTTGAGGAGTTTTTGGTATGATAGGGGTAATGAATATACTATTTGCCTCCATTATCAACTTAAATCAGCCTGGACATTACGCTCACTGGTCTATTTTCACAATCTCAGTTGCAAACTTAGTAATAATTGCTGTAATGGTGGTTATTTTCGGGTTGGCACTGCTTATACCATTCCCAAAGGTTAAAAAAGAATCAGATAAAGCATTAGACAACCAGCCATCACCAGAATTAGATTCAGTGTTGCGCCCTCATACTGATTCTGCTGACAGTAAAATGTGGACGGCTCGTGTTAGGAATTTTGGACTGAAAATTTTACCACCAGGGAAGCTATTACCAGATAGACAGCCAGCTTATGTGTCGTCATGGATATATGTATTTGGCGTAGCTACTCTAGCAGCTCTCGGTATGGTCGTTATATCTGGAATGGCTCTGGCTATTGGTGGGCCTGACTGGTGGCACGTCAATCTTATCGGTCATTTCTTTAATAGTATGCACCTGTGGAGTGTCGAACTATTCATGGCCTTTATGGTTATACATCTTTGGGGTAAGTTTTGGATGGCTGCTTGGAGAGGTAAACGAAAACTTACTTGGATAACCGGAGTGGTTGCCTTTTTAGCTTCTATAGTTGAGTGCTTCACGGGTTATTTATCACAGCAGAACTTTGATTCCCAGTGGATTGCAACTAACGGTAAAGACGCAATCAACGCCACGGGCTTAGGCACCTTCTTCAATCTGATGAATTTTGGTCAAATGTTAATGTGGCATATTGTGCTAATACCAATAGTCTTAGTTGCTCTAATCGGAGCTCACGTCTTGCTCGTTAGAGTAAGGGGTGTTGTTCACCCAATCCAAAAGCGATCTCATGGTAGAGCTGCTCGTAAAGCCGCAAAAGTGGCCGAAGCAATAGCATGGAATGGGCCCACAAGACGCTACGATATTTTAAAGGAAGGAGCTATTGCTTCAATAGTTGTGTTTATTCTTGTGATAGGTTTAGCTGCAGTGCTTTCTTCACCAGATGAACCACCTGTTACGGTTGCTAGTTGGGCTAAAGTTGCTCCTGCTGATTTTATGGGAACTGCTGCTAACGAACTTGCAGGAACAAGCGAAACCGCTACCTATGGACCTCCCTATAATAACGGAACATCAAACGTGCAAAAGATAGGAGTGTCGTGGCAAATGTTAACAGGAATACATCAACCAATTAATACTGCTCAGACATTCGTTTTGTCGCCATTATCTAAGGTAGCCCCGACCGACCCTGCTCTAGCAAAAGCTTTGGCGACGTATCAAGCAGCAAGTTCATCGCAACAACAAACCTGGAATCAAGCCTATTCAAACGCAGTTACAAACGTAAGTTTTGTAACGGGAGTTCCAAAGATACCCAAAGCGAATGATGGCCCAATACCTACATTAATATCAACCGAACTAACACTTGCTCAATCAGGTGCAGTTGACTCCGACTTACTTGCACAACAACCCTTTTATGGCACTAATTACACTAAGCCCCTGCTGTTCGTGGAAGATGGTAATTATTTTTCGACATTAGCGCAAAAACAACATTTAACGGGTACTCAGTGGGGTGTGATGAATGAAACTGGTAGTTATCCGGGTCAACCGTGGTTATGGTTATATACCCTATGGTATCAGGTGCCGGGATTTAGTTCATCGGCCAATGTTGATTTAATTGCTGTCTATCTTACAGGCCTCGCAACCCTTCTTCTATTAGCAGTTCCGTTTATACCGGGGATAAGAGACATCCCAAGGATAATACCCATACACAAGTTAATATGGCGCAAACACAATCGCAGCAAATAAACCATATAACGCTTTAAGCTAGGTAGATAACTGGACAATAAACAATTCGTAACTTCCTTTAATTTTTATTGAAGTTAATTCTACGGTGGCCATCCATAACACTTATGTTTAAACTTATCTATTATGCGGAGTTTTTTGTTGTTAAGATACGATCATGCCTAAAGCTCCCAATATACAACCTAACCTGGTGCAAGTTGCATGGGCACTTAATTTATATAGACTCGGAAACGATGTTGCTGGTGTCTTTATACCACTTGTCATACTGAAGAGTGGTGGCAAGCTTTGGATGATTGGTCTATTTTATTTGCTATACGCATTTATTAAACTCGGTATAAATTATCCACTTATGCGGATTATACAGAATAAAGGAGCACACTTCGGGTTTGGGGCTGGATTTACGTTTAGTATCTTTGAAATATCCAGTATTCTGGGCTATTCTCACTCTCATAGCTTGGATACACGAAAAACTACCTCTTATTTAAAGATCAGTATAATTATATCAGGCATAAGTGTTTTGAACGGCAAATATCTAAATGGCTAATCGATTGGCAGTATTAATATTTCGGATTGTATTAAAATCTTTGAATTGAGACCGAGTTAAAACTTGAGAGAGGGCACTTTTTATACTCATGCCTTTTTGTACTTTCCAGTAAACTACATCATTGCCTCCAGCAATTGTCTCGATCCTCGGATCAAGGCTTCCCCCGTAAGACATCAAACCTTCTACCAGACCGGGTCTCAAGAAAATTATGTAGTGCTGATAGCTATCGTCAGAATCATTAAAGGGATATTTACTAGTTAGTAGTTGTAACGAGTCTTGCTTTAAAACGAATATCTTGGCCGGGTAGTCAAAGCGGGAAATTACTGCAGATTCAAGTTTACGGCGCATAAGTTCTATATCCACCTCATCAGTTTTAAAAATAACATTGCCACTTTGGAGGATTGTCGAAACATCTGAATAATCAGATTTTTCAAAGCAGTCTTTTAGCTCGGTCATCTTAACTATTCGACCACCAACGTTTACCCCACGCAGTAATGCCACATAAGTATACATATCGTTTAGTATAAAACACCGCCCGTTAAAGCGGTGTTTTAATTTGTAGGAATACTACCTACTTATGGTGTATTAGCCATATAGTTACGCCAGTGGAAACTGCCACTAAAGCGTAAAATATGCCAAGACCAACTGGTGAACCCCAGCTGAACCAAGACCCCCAAGCACGCCAATTTTTCATATGCTTGTCATGCTGCTCTAGCCAGTCATATTCAGACTTTTTATTGGGCTTTCCGTCCATATATTTCACCCCTATATTTAGTTAACCTAAGAACTAACATTATCGACCATATGCTAGGTGCCCTAAAGGTGAAAACCACATTCCCTTTTGTGTCACGAGCTTTGACAGGGTTGTTGCAGGGTGGATTTATATCTGAGAGATATTATAACATCCTAAAACAAAAACTATTTCATGAAAGCGCCGAGGATCAAACCCATAGCAACCAGTGTAACTAAACGATTACCGGCATTTATGTACAGAACTTTTTTATCTCTTGGCTCAAAAAGTCCATGAGCAAAAATTGTTGTAGCACTGAAGCCAACCCAGGCAAGTAAAGAGCTAACCAGGCCAGCCTTCAACCAGCTACCACCAATATAACCATGAGCGTAGGCTATAAATATCGATAATACGTAGGCTGTGATTAGCGCGACTAATACCACACCTCCCATTATCCCACCCATACGTTTTTTCATGTCTGCATTAGTTAAACCAACTATTTTCATCCACTCTTTACCAAATACAGCTGGGTTATACCAGACCATACCTATGATTATAGATGAGATAACGGCAAGGATTATCCCGATTATTGAAAAATGAACACTCATATTAATACTCCTATTTAATTATTAGTATTGTATCAACTACCAAAGGTAAAAGTATATAACGATACGCCGCTCGGCACCGTTATGGTAACGGTTGAATTGCCTGGCTGGTGCAAGGACACAATATTATAGAGCCTTGATCCGCTAACAACCATCTTCCCGTTCGTCACATCAGCTCCGTATTCACTTGTGTCGGCTCCAGGAATACTTACCGAAACTGTGGCCGGTTGATTACTGGCACTACCGGCAACTACATAAACATTCTTGGCTACAAAATTGAAAGTTAATGTTGAGCTATCCGATTCGCTAGTAATATACTCCGGATCTATTTGCCAATTACCATTTAGTGTCCATTGGTTTTGGTCAAGAGACTTATAGGCGCTGAAGCTAGCTGTGCCATCGGCTAAAGCCGGAGATCCAATATAGTCCTGAGTTCGATTTGTACCAAAGTAGGTTTCGGGTGTCTGATCAGATGATATCGGAACGTTTGAAGTCGGCGTTTTGAGCGGTTGATTAATGCCGAGCAATATTTGAATGGCTTTTTCGGTTGTGCCATAGTCGCCCTCTCCCAAACTAACATAGCGAATGTTACCAGCCTTATCTATTAAGTAATCGGCTGGCCAGGAATCGTTGTCGTAGGCATTCCAAGTATCATAGTTGTTATCTAGTGCTACGGGATAAGTAATACCGTCTCTTTTTACGGCGGCGGCAACGTTAAGTGGATTATGCTCAAAAGCAAACTCTGGGGTACTAACTCCAACTACCACAAGGCCCTTTTCTTTATAGGTCTGGTACCATTTTTCAACGTAGGGTATAGAACGAATGCAGTTAATGCAGGAGTATGTCCAAAAGTCGACTAGAACCACCTTACCTTTTAGCTCGGTGATTGTCTGCGGTGGAGAGTTTATCCAATTAGTTAAGCCTGCAAACGCTGGAGCCGGGGTAGGCTGCACATTTAAGATAGACGAGTCCGATATTGTACTGCTGATTTTATGGATTATTGATTCTTTATTTTGCTTAGCCAGGAGAACTTGCTCTATCTTGGTTTCATCAAAAGGTAGACGATTAGCTACCCAGGTCTCGATTCGTATTTCTGAACCGGAAATTATAGCAATGCCAATTAATACGAATATTATCCCTATAATTCTTCTAAATAGACTGTGAGTATCGACAGCCCAAGAGAATCTAGATATAAACTTTTTACCGACTAGTGAGACAGCTAACAGAGCTAAAACTAGACCAATACTATAGGCTATTAAATAAATTAGGCCGCTAATAAAACTGTGCGGTAACACTGATGCCAATATAAAAGCATAAGTTGGGCTACAGCTTGCAAAAACCGGGCCAAGGGCAACGCCGATTAATACTGGGCCAACATATTTATCTTTATTGTGTTCTCCCCGGCCTAGAAATCGCTGAGATGCAGCTTGCCAGTTTAGGGCGATCACCATCTTTTCCCATAGCTCAGGAAAAATTGATACTAGGCCAAGTGCTACTAGTAGGCCTCCTGAAATATAATCGAGGACCAAAGGCGAGAGATTAATTAATAAGGTGCTTAGTTTTAACAGAAGAGTAAAAACAACTATTGAGCCAGCTAGAGAGCCAGCGATTATATATGGCCGGCCTTTTTCTTTAGTTTTGCCGCTAACCGAGCCGCCAATGATTACGGGTAATAATGGCAGTACGCAGGGAGCCAGAATCGTTAATATCCCGGCGATAAAACTAATCAGTAGCAACAGCATGTCTTACTTATAAGTATACGCTGTTAACTAGGGATCTAATGGCTATGTTTGGCGTTTTGGTTTTGGCTTCGGTACCAAATTTGTTTGAGGCGCATCTTAACTTCATAGTGTTTTAGGAACCGTTTACGTCGCCTGAGTTTCTCTTTCCTAAGTTCGGCGAATTGATTTTGAAAATGCTGTTTTGACATAATTACCCTCCATATTTTTAGTGGTAAATGCACTTATCACTATAGTATTGGAGCCTGAAGATTGCCCTTAAGCATAAGCAAATTGTCGGTTTTCCATCTTTGAATTACTCTACTATTGGGCCGTACCGGTGGCTGGATTAGTGCCAGCTGGAATGACGATGATATCAGCGGCTGTGGTTGATGAGCTGCTGCTGGGCTTAACAATAACCGTATCACCGACTTGAACGTCGCTGTAGGTAACTGTGGCACCGTTATCGGTAATGACTGTTGAGGAAGTTATAGCATAAGTCGTAGTAGTACCGCTACGCGCATTCTGAGTAGAAATACTGGTTGAACTAATGGCCGTTACTGACCCAAAACCACCACCGTAGCCACCTGGTCCACCAGCGCCACCTGGTCCACCAGCGAAACTTCTAGCAGATACATTCGTTGCAACCTTAGCGCCACTATGATACTTAGTCCCACCCCAGAAGCTAAGCCCTGCGATAATTAAAACACCTACAATACCTATAAAAATCTTACCGACCATATTGTTCGTGGGATTATTAGCTGATCGCTTTAGATTGTTGGGAAGATCTTCATTCATTTATCTATACCTCTTTCAGGACGCCGTCATCAATTTTAAAAGTTTTGTCAGTTGACTTAGAAATATTCAAATCATGAGTTACTGCAATAATTGTAGTATCTTCACTCTTTGCTAGTCCGTGCAGAAGTTTAACTATCATGTCACCTGTCTGACTATCTAGGTTACCTGTTGGCTCATCAGCAAGGATAAGTTTAGGCTTGTTAGCTAGGGCCCTAGCGATAGCAACGCGTTGTTGTTGGCCGCCACTAAGCTTACCTGGCTTACGCATCATTTCGTCAGCAGTTAGCCCAACTTGCTCGAGCAGCTCCTTAGCCCGTTTTAGTCGTTGGTCTTTTGGCTGGCCAGCAAACTCCATTGGCAACATAACATTTTCAACAGCCGTAAGATTAGGTACTAAATTATAGCTTTGAAAGATGAAACCAATAGTATTGCAACGGTACTTTATTTGAGCATGATCGCTTAACTTGGCGACATCTTGATTATCTACTTCTATGCTGCCTTCGTTAGGTTTCTCTAATGCCCCCAGCAAGCTAAGAAGCGTTGTCTTACCACTACCACTTCTTCCAATAATTGAGGCAAAGCAGCCATCAGGAACTTTGAAGTTAACTTTCTTAACTGCGACCACTGTTGAGCCGCCCGAGGAAAATTGTTTACTAAGATCTGTAACTTTTAACATATATGGCCTCCCTTATTCCGTTCTCATTACTTCAGCCGGTCTAACTTTGGCGATAAGGCCAGCTGCTAGAGTACTGCCGAGGATAGCTATTACAATTGCCGCGCCAAAACCGTCGAGTAGTAGTCCCCAACCAGCGGCTGTCTTAATATCTTTTACGCCACTGACCAGCGAGTTATTGTTTAGTCTTGAGGTGAATCCGCCAACGCCTCCACCGCTCTGACCAAAGCTACCACGACCGCCCGCGGTCTGGGTAGTAGTGGTTGTTGTAGAGGTACTGTTATCTACTAGAAGCTTGGTGACTGGTGTGCCGCCGACTACACCGATTATAAGGCCGATGACAGCTCCAAGAACGGTCAGAGTAATAGCTTCAGTGATAAACTGGAAAATTATCGTGATATTTGACCCACCAATAGCCTTCAAAACACCAATTTCTCGGCGCCTTTCTCGAACAATCATTACCATAACCAGCAAGATAATTATGGCACCAGCGATGACAGCACCGATAAGGCTAAATAAGGATATATTCTTAACACTATTAAGCGGCGCGACAGTAGCATTAGCTTGAGCTAGCGAGCTTGTTACATCTGCTGTAGACGAACCAAGCGTAGTCTTTATTGCTGAGGTCACCGAGCTTAGATTACTAATCGAGTCAACTGTGGCAATCGCACTGGTGATATCACCGGTCTGAGTGCTAAGCCGCTGTTCGGTTGGTAGTGATACCACGACCGTACCAGCATCGGCTTCGGTACTAACAGTAAATATCCCGGTGACTGTCATTGTTGTGCTGTAGGCCGTGAAGGTCGAGCCAACTTTCAGGTTATTTTTACTAGCCATGCTCTTACTGATCATGGCGTTGTCGGTGTCAGCTGTACCGTCTAGAGCAGTACCACTGGTTATAGTAAGCGCCGTACTGTTCAAAGTAGTCGTGTCATTGGTACCGACGATCGATACAGGGGGAGTGAAATTAGTAGGTAGACTTCCGCCACCAGACACAAAGAAATGACCGCCGCCGCCACTAGTATTTATGGTTACTGGTGAAGTTAAACTTGTCTGACCAGTACTCGATGATGATTGGCCACCGAATGATGGTGCCGTTGAACCAATAGTCGTTAGCCGATCAGTCAGACTTTCTGCGACACTAGTAACGTGAGATAGTGAACTGACTTTAGAAAGTTCAGCAGTTGTTAGTGAATTATTAACCGAACTAAAGCCACTGAAGCCAGCTGGGGAAATAGTTATGGTATTGGCTACTGAACTTTTAATATCAGTAATTTTCTGCTGTACAGCTTGCCTGGCTAGTAACATGGTTAGACTTAGACCAATACTGATGCCGAGTATCACTACGATCGAAGCGGTTCGGATAGTGTTGCGGAAAGCGTTTCGGATTCCTCTGCTAATTACATTCATATCGATAATCCTTTTTAAATATCTTCAATGTTTCTTAATCTACAGGTGCTTGCTGAAGAAGCCCCCAAAGGAACTTAGTTTTGGACTTTGAAGGCGCATTCTCGATCTTGGTCATATAGTCTATTTCTGATACAATAACAGATAGGATATTTAAATTTTGAGGGGGAGATTAATGTCGGGTCATTCTAAATGGTCATCGATTAAACGAGAAAAAGGCGCTAAGGATGCAGCCCGTAGTGCTGAATTTACCAAGCTAGGTAATGCCATTGCGATCGCAGCCCGTAGTGGTCCCGACCCTGATCTAAACTTTAATCTACGACTAGCTATCGACCGAGGCAAAGCAGCGAATATGCCCAATGCTAATATTCAGCGAAGTGTTGATCGAGGAAGTGGTAAGCTTGGTGGCGAACAAATTCAGGAAGTTCTATATGAAGGTTACGGGCCAGGTGGAGTCGCAATTTTGGTGGAAGCTACTACCGATAACATTAACCGAACGTTTCCAGATATTCGTCTGGCTTTTTCCAAACACGGTGGTCATTTGGCAGAAAAAGGTGCTGTAGCTTTTCAATTTGATCATGTTGGTATGATCCGAGTTAGTTCGACTGGCGACGAAGTACTACTGAAAGCTCTGGATGCTGGAGCCAATGACGTCATAGAAGAAGACGGTGAATCGATTATCTATACTAGTCTAAACGACTTGGCTAAAGTCCGTGACGCGCTTCGTAGCGCCAACCAAGATATAACTGAAGCGGAATTAACCTATGTGCCTAATAACTCTGTTGAAATCACTGATCCATCAACTGCTGGTAAGATTATGCGCCTAATGGAAGCTCTCGAAGATATCGATGATGTTACCAATACCCATGTTAATTTCGATATTGCCGACGAGCTCATCTCATGAGAATCCTAGGCATTGATCCAGGTACCGGTATTCTTGGGTTCGGTGTAATTGAAGCTAGTCATGGCAAAGTTCAGCTAGTTGATGCTGGCGTTATTAGAACTCTCGCAAAAGAAGATGATGCGGTTCGTTTGGGGATAATATTCGATGAGCTAACTGACATCATTACCGCTACTCATCCGGAACACATGGCGGTCGAGAAATTATTTTTTGCAAAAAATGTTACAACCGCTATGACCGTCGCCCAAGCTCGGGGCGTTGTGCTGCTCTGTGGCCGACAAGCCGGACTAACAATTTTTGAATATACGCCCCTGCAAATTAAACAAGCCATCACTGGTTATGGTCGAGCCGATAAACATCAAATGCAAGAGATGGTAAGAGTCATATTAAAGCTAAACGAGGTTCCAAAACCAGATGATTGTGCCGATGCTTTAGCGGCAGCACTTTACCACAGTAGCGTAATGCATTTTGGCTAGGCCAAAGCTTATGCTAGAGTAAGAACATATAATTAAAAAAGGATATAACTATGCCTCCTCAGGATAATCCACAAGACCAAAGTACAAATTTCAACCCGCAACCAAGCTACGGAGCTGATCAACCAGCAGAACCAGCTACGCCAGCTGTACCCGATTTCTCAGCACCAGCTATGCCGGTTGCAGAACCAACTAGCCCCTACGCTCCACCTGCTACCCCAGATTTTTCTGCACCAGTGGCACCACCAGCTGAGCCAGCTATGCCCGCACCTACACCTGACTTTAGCGCACCAGCTATGCCGGTTGCAGAACCAACTAGCCCCTACGCTCCACCTGCTACCCCAGATTTTTCTGCACCAGTAGCACCACCAGCTGAGCCTGTTGATCCTATGGCTCCACCTGCTGAACCAACCGCTGGCAGCGATATCAGCTCTACTCCCGGTCCTGTTGTTGGCTAAGACATCCTCTTAAAGTTACTTATTTAACGATTTTTATTTGTTAGTTGTGGCATAATATAGCTTAATGATTACCACACTACAAGGGACTGTCACTGAGAAAATTGGTGATGTGCTAGTTATGGATGTTGCCGGAGTAGGTTACGGCTTGTTTGTGACGAGTGAAGACTTCAGAGCACTCGAAACAGGTCAAAAAACCAAGCTTTATATTTACGAACATATCCGCGAACAATCACATGATCTTTTCGGCTTTAGTAAGCTCGAAACTAAGGTTCTATTTGAAAAGCTACTAGGTGTAAACGGTGTTGGGCCACGTATGGGTATTAATGTCTTAAGTATTGGTAATCCCTCGTCGGTTCGTTCAGCCATAGCTTCCGGTAACGTTAAGTTTATTCAAGCCGCCCAAGGGGTTGGTAAGCGGGTGGCTGAAAGAATTATTGTTGATCTAAAAGATAAGGTTGGACTTATTAGTAGCGACCTGTCCGATACCGGCTTATTAATATCTGAGGCTGAATCTAGTAAAGATGAGGCGGTGGCAGCGCTGATTGCCCTTGGATATTCTATAGCTGACGCTGTAGCCATGCTTAGTAACGTCGACCATAAACTACCAACCGAAGAACGACTGCGGCTAGCCCTTAAGCGCAACTAACCACGATTTTTATCTCTTTAAGTTATAATGACTTACAGCAATGATAGATAGAATTATTGATACCAATATAGAGCCTGATGAGGAAAAAGAATTAGAAGTTACCCTTCGCCCGCATGACTTTAGTAATTACATTGGTCAAGAACGACTCAAACAAAATATAAAATTAGCAATTGATGCTGCCAAAAAACGTGGTGAGCCGATCGATCATATCTTGCTTTATGGCCCACCCGGCCTTGGAAAAACTACTATGGCTAGTGTCATTGCTAATGAAATGGGTGCCCAAATTCGGATAACCAGTGGGCCAGCTATTGAACGAGCCGGCGATCTAGCGAGTTTATTAACCAATTTAACTGATGGTGATATTTTATTTATAGATGAGATCCATCGGCTTAATCGTTCGGTCGAGGAAGTCCTCTACTCGGCGATGGAAGATTTCAAGCTCGATATTATGCTCGGCAAGGGTCCCAGCGCCAGAAGCTTGAGACTGGATTTGCCTAAGTTTAGTTTGATTGGTGCGACAACCAGGACTGGTGCGCTGGCTGCCCCACTCAGAGACCGCTTTGGTATGATTCACCGTTTGGAGTTTTATTCGCCTGACGAGATAGAGAAGATTATTATGCGAGCTGCTGGGATACTTGGCGTTAAGATTGATAAGCCAGCTGCCGCTATTTTAGCCACCAGAGCACGACTAACGCCGAGAATTGCCAACCGATTACTCAAACGAACTCGTGATTATGCCGATGTTAATGGCGATGGCATTATCGACAGCAGTATTAGTACCCAGGCACTCGAGTTACTAGAAATTGACAGCCTTGGTTTAGACCCTGCCGATCGATTAGTGCTAGCGGCAATTATAGATAATTATAACGGTGGACCGGTTGGTGTTGAGACGCTAGCGGCCTTAACTTCTGAAGAACGGACTACAATTGAAGACTTCATAGAGCCCTATTTACTACAAATTGGCTTACTAGAGCGAACGCCCAGGGGGCGTAAGGTTACTGCTAAAGCCTATAAACATCTTGGAAAAACCAAAGCTAAAGCCCAACCGGATCAACCTAGTTTGCTGTAGAGCAAACACCCAGAAGAGTTTTAAAATCGATTAGACCGCGCAAAGCTTTAACTAAAGCATCGGTTTTTAGGCTGACTAGTCCCCCGGATGAAACGATATCCTGGAGCTCGGAAGTCGATATTTTATGATTAAGTTCACCTATTAACTTATCGCTCGGGTTTAGAACTTCAAAGATACCGATATCTTGACCGTAGCCACTAAAATTACAGTGGCTGCAGCCGGCTGGATCACGGCGCCACATCTTTAATATTTTCTTAAGCGAAGTACTTGCTGGGGTTTCTCCGCCGAGTCCGGCCTTTATAGCCAAGGCCTCTAAGGCATGGAGGTCTTTCATAACACTAGGGGTATCTATGTGGAAATTAGTGACAAGTTGAATCTCCTCAATAACTGACGGCACATAAGCTTGTTTGCAGTTGTCGCACAAACTAGCGACCGTTTGCTGATTAATAATAAAAGGCGGGCTAAGTGGCCCTTCGACCATTTGCTGCCAGAATGACAAAGCAGTGGCAGCACTAGAGGCTGGTAATACGGCCATGATGTGCTGACCTCTGATTACTAAGTCGTTAATTTGAGTGGCCAGAGCACTGCTATTTACTAACCCAACCCCGACAATGCTGTACTTGCCCACTACTAGAGCTTTTAGTTTTTGAGTTAGACTGTCGCCGTCCTCTATGTCTACACTTAGAGGTATACCGCTAAGCGTTGGGCCAATATAGGCTAATTGGTGAGTTGGGCTAACGAGCGTTCCTAGCATAAGACCGAGTAGCTCTTGGGCCGGCTTTAAGCCCGGTGAAGTAACAAGAATTAGGCCATGATTGGTGGCCAGAGCTTGCCCAACATCACTAAGAGCTTTTCCCCAAAGACCAATTTTGTCTAGACTAGCAGTTGGGCTAAGATCACCTAGAATATCAATTGTTATTTTTTCGCCACCAATTACTGGTAGAGTAACGACTTGAAACTCATGCAACTTCTTGGCAATTTCCAGTTTCGTAAGACCATACTGAGGGATTGATGTTTTATTACTATCAAGGTTGGCCATTTTTTTGAGCTGGCTGGAGAATTCCTTGGCGCTTCTCCTAGGGAGTTTATTAACGACTTCTAACTTAGTCCCCCGTCTGAAACGAACTAGCAAGAAGTTTATTCCTGGTTCGATATGAATTGTTTTAACCCCACTACTCAGCGCCGAACTAATAATATGGTTAATACTATCCCTAACTAATGAGCTAGCTTTAGTTGACGATGATTCCCGACCCATAATACTGCTATTATACAGCCAGTGATGGCTTTGTTATAATAAGGTCAAAGGTGGGGTTAACTAATCAAGGAGGGTGCTACCAATGGCTGATGACAAAAATGCTGCCAAGCAAAAAGAAGGAAAATCCAAAGCTCTAGATTTGGCTCTAGAAACTATCGTAAAGCAATTCGGAGTTGGTTCGATAATGAAACTTGGGGAAACCCACGTTGGTGATATTGAAACTATCCCAAGTGGCAGTATATCTCTTGATATTGCTCTTGGTGGTGGTTTACCAAAAGGCCGAGTTATAGAAATTTATGGCCCGGAGAGTTCTGGAAAAACAACCCTAACCCTGCATGCTATTGCCGCTGTCCAGCGAGCTGGTGGTACGGCTGCTTTTATAGACGCCGAACACGCTCTAGACCCTGGTTATGCCAAGCGTATCGGAGTCGACATAGATAATTTATTGTTATCACAACCAGATAACGGCGAACAAGCGCTGGAGATTACCGAAACCTTGGTACGCTCCAACGCCGTTGATTTAATTGTTGTCGACTCGGTGGCCGCCTTGGTACCACGAGCTGAAATTGAAGGTGATATGGGTGACTCCCTGCCCGGTCTGCAGGCCCGATTAATGAGCCAAGCCCTACGAAAATTGACGGCTGTTATCAGTCGGTCTAAGGGAACGGTTATTTTCATCAATCAAATCCGTATGAAAATCGGCGTTATGTTTGGAAACCCGGAAACAACCACTGGCGGTAATGCCCTAAAGTTCTACTCATCGGTTCGTATGGATATACGCCGTATTGGTCAAATCAAGGCCGGCGATGTTGTTGTTGGTAATCGTACCCGCGTTAAGGTCGTTAAGAACAAGGTCGCTCCACCTTTTAGACAAGCCGAATTCGACATTATGTACGATGAGGGTATTAGTGTACCGGGAGATGTAATCGACCTCGCAACAACCCATAATGTTGTCGAGAAGGCGGGAGCTTGGTTTAGCTATAAAGGTGAGAAGATTGGCCAAGGCCGAGAAGCTGCTAAGGCCTACCTTAAAGATAACCCTAAAGTCATGGACGAAGTCATTAAAGCAGTCTTAGCTGCAGTTGCTGAACAAGAAAAGTAGTAGACTATAATTTCTAGCTTGGTAGAACATGAAGATAACCGCTATCCGGCCTCAACAAAAAATTCGTAATCGCTATTCGGTGTACTGTGATGATCGTTATAGTTTTTCGGTTAGTGAAGCCATGCTTCTAGAGCAAGGCTTGGTGGCGGGACAAGAACTAACTGCAGATGATTTAAAGAAATATAAACAACTCTCGTCAGACGATAACTCCTTTAATCGAGCTCTGCGCTACGCGGCCATTCGGAATCACAGCCAGTGGGAAATGGAGCAATATTTAAAACGAAAAGATGTTAGCGAGGATCAGTCTGCTGTCATACTGGCTAGACTAGCTGATCTTGGTTTTATTGATGATAAAAATTTTGCCAATTCGTGGGTCGAGAATCGGAGATTATTAAAACCAGTTAGCCGGCGACGGCTGGAACAAGAGCTGCGTCAAAAACATGTAAATAGTGAAATTATTAAAGCAGCCCTAGAAGAGGATTTAACTGAAGAACTTACGGTTCTAAAAAACTTAGTAGCCAAGAAAAGGTTGCAAAGCTCTTATAAAGATAACCAGAGGCTTATGGGATATTTATCTCGACAAGGTTTTAGCTACGACGATATCAAAACCGCTATGAGTGATGATTAGGCGACGGCCGTTGCCCCAACCGTACTTGTCTGGGCAAGGTCGTTAATAATTATTTTCCGATCGGTAATTTCAATAATCTGACTGCGGTCGATCGACAGGGCGCTAGTACTTAGACTCTTCCGAAGTGCCTGGGCAACATACAGTTTCTGGATGAACATGCTTTCTAGTTCAACCGCAAAATCGTTGATCCTGCCTATTCTGGCGTTAGTCTCAGTTACTACTGGCTTACCGATCAGGTTAAAGTGCAAGTCTATAAGATCTTTGAGTCTAATAATATCGTCTTTTTGAGATAAGACCTCATGATCGTTAACAACAATACCCTGCGGTATGACCTCGCGAATATCTTGGTACAGTAATATTAAAGATACTTTCTTATCAAAACGATCAACGCAGTAGAAGCCTTCTATTTTAAGATTATTCGGGTTAATAATTGGCTCTGCGGCCACAGCAATTACCCCGCCGGTTCGTAGACTAAGTACTGGACAGTTAAAAAATTTGGGACTCAGCTGTAACATACCTTATTTAGTATAACGCTAAAGCGAAGGTCAATGCCAACTTGCAGCAGAGGGCATGAGCCAGTTACTATACCTGTAAGAAATGGCTACAAATCAACTATTAACTATTGTTAGTAAATCAGATAAGCAAACTGAAGATATTGCCGCAGATATTGGTACTCAGCTCATAGGTGGTGAAGTAATTGAACTGGTGGCTGATCTAGGTGGTGGTAAAACTACTTTTGTAAGGGGCCTAGCCCGTGGCATTGGGTCAAGTGATCATGTATCTAGTCCGTCTTTTACGATTAGTAATGAATATAAGGGCAAAAAACTCCGTCTTATTCATTTTGATTTTTACCGCTTAGGCGAGGCTGGTTTAGTTGAGAATGCTCTGGTTGAATTTCTTGGTAAGCCGGGAGTTGTAGTAGTTATTGAGTGGGCCGATATCATTAAGCAAGTTTTGCCCGAGAAAAGGCTTAGTATCAACTTTAGAGTTATAAATGAAGAAAGCCGGGAGCTGATACTAACCTACTCTAAATCTCTAGACTACCTAGTGAGAGGGCTTTGAGGAAGCATGCTAATTTTAACTATTAAAAGCGATGCTCCTGCAGCTAGCCTTGGTCTATATAACGATTTGGAACTTCTTGGAAATGAAGATTGGTTGGCCGATAGAACTCTGGCCGATACAATTCATTTAAAAATTGAAGGCTTATTAAAATCTCTTAATAAAGACTGGGGAGATATTACCGGTCTTGTTTGTTTTGAGGGGCCAGGAAGTTTTACGGGACTGCGCATCGGACTAAGTGTCGGTAATGCCATGGCTTACGGGCTTAGCGCTCCAATCGTAGGCTCACGTGGCAAAGACTGGGTTCAAACTGGTATTAAAAAATTACTAGACGGCAAAAATGACGCCATAGTATTGCCACATTACGGCTCCGAACCACACATAACTTTGGCAAAAAAATAGTTTGTTTGCCAAAGCTTTCATCGGCGTCGTATAATTAATAAAGAATTGCCGTTTTATGGGAGCGATTCAACTGTAGATTTATACCATTTAATTTAAATTAGATTTCAGATTTCCCCAGGGTGACTAGAGATGTGATAGCGATTGTTACCTAAAGACTTCTGCTAGATAGAAAGGACTGACATGATTATTCTTGCCATAGTATTGGCTATAGTTGGCTTAGGTGCCGGTTTTGGAACTAATGAAGCTATCAACCGAAAACGCGGAGGAGCAGCTGCAGATCAAGCTAAAAAAGAACTCGAAAAAGCCAAAAAAGATGCTTCAAAAATTACCGAGGAGGCAAAAGAAGAGGCCGGTAGAATTATTGATGAAGCTCGTAAAGAAGAACAAAGCCGCCGCAAAGAATTTAAAGACCTTGAGGCACGACTGGTTCAGCGTGAAGAAAGCTTAGACAAAAAATTAGATGAGATCGATAAGCGCTCCGAGCGACTACGTGGTTCTGAATCAGAGGTTGAAACATTGAAGGATGAGATCCGTGAGATTCGTAAGAAGCAACAGGACAAGCTTGAGAAGATTGCAAAATTAACTAAAAGCGATGCCGCAGATAAGTTAATGCAAATGACTGAGCGTGATATTAGAGAAGATCTAACCGGATTAATTTCTAAGTTACAAGGTGAGGCCAAGGAACAGGCTGAGGTCCAAGCAGCCTTAATTATAACTTCCGCTATGGAACGAATGTCATCTGAGGTCACCGCTGAGCGAACTATAACCTCAGTCAAGTTAGAAGACGAGGAAATGAAAGGCCGAATTATTGGTAAAGAAGGCCGTAATATTCAAGCTCTACAACGAGCGACTGGTGTTGATATCATGGTTGATGACACGCCAGGTTACATTGTGTTATCGAGCTTTGATCCGGTTCGCCGAGAAGTAGCCCGACAGGCTCTAGAAATGCTAATTAAGGACGGACGAATTCATCCCGGACGTATCGAAGAGGTTGTTGAAAAGGCTCAAAATAATGTCGAGAAAGATGTTATCCATGCCGGAGAAGATGCTGCAAGAGAAGTTGGGATTATTGGCATACCAAAAGAAGTTTTGCATTTACTTGGCGAACTTAAGTACCGAACTAGTTACGGGCAAAATGTCCTTAAGCACTCTACCGAGATGGCTCACCTAGCTGGCATGATCGCAGAAGAAGTCGGAGCCGATGTTAAGACCGCTAAGTACGCCGCCTTAGTTCACGATCTAGGCAAAGCCTTAACCCATAAGATTGAAGGTAAACACCACCACATTAGTGGCGAGATGCTCAGGAAATACGGAGCCCCCGAGGAAGTTGCCTTAGCTGCTGAACAGCATCACGATGATGTCGAAGCAACAAGCGTTGAAGCCCTGATTATACGGGTTGTCGATGCTATGAGTGCCTCTAGACCTGGTGCCCGTAATATTAGTGCTGAGAATTTCGTTGAGCGAATGCGCGACCTAGAAAATGTGGCCTTAGGTTTTAGCGGTATTGAAAAAGCCTACGCGATTAGCGCCGGCCGCGAAGTTAGAGTCTTTGTAGTCCCACAGCAAGTAGATGATTTAACAGCTATTAAACTAGCGAGAGATATTGCTACTAAAATTGAATCAAGTATGCAGTACCCTGGTACTATTAAAGTCAACGTTATCCGAGAGACTCGGGCTGTTGAATTTGCTAAATAAGCTAAACTAAGAGTATATGAAGATCCTCTATATCGGCGACATAATGGGCGAGGCTGGTATAGAGGTTGTTGAAAACTTATTGCCTAGTCTAAGGGTCGAGCTAGATCTTGATTTAGTTATCGCCCAAGCTGAGAATACTACCGCTGGAAAAGGTATATCTCTTAGTGACTTCGAGCGACTACGTGCAGCTGGCGTAGATTTTTGCACTGGCGGTAATCATTCCCTGTTCCTTAAAGAAATCCACGAAGCTATGGCTGATCCACTGCAGCCAATTATTCGACCAGCCAACTATCTTTCAAAGACCGTCGGACTAGGCTATAAATATATTGATACACCAGATGGGCCAGTATTGGTTATCAGTCTGCTAGGTCAAATAGTTGGGCGTGATGCCGATAAACCGGTAGATAACCCCCTACAAATCATTGATAAGATCTTAAAATCCGAGAAGTCCAATAAAAAAGTTGCCGTAGTTGTAAATTTCCACGGTGATTTCTCTAGTGAAAAATTTGTTATTGGGCATTATTTGGATGGCAAAGTTAGTGCTGTAATTGGTGACCACTGGCATACACCAACAGCCGATGCTGATATTTTACCTGGCGGAACTGCCCATATTACCGATGTAGGCATGTGTGGTAGTCTAGATTCCAGTTTAGGGGTTAAATATAGCG
>Ga0182016_10001917_pt1 | contig 24872 bp, 19 predicted proteins | sample 712S2MmetaG_FD_120491 | JGI IMG/M metagenome (GOLD analysis project Ga0182016, IMG submission 120491) | Permafrost microbial communities from Stordalen Mire, Sweden - 712S2M metaG | ecosystem: Environmental > Terrestrial > Soil > Wetlands > Permafrost | place: Sweden: Stordalen | collected...
TCGGTGTTCATCAAGGCTGCCGTTTCCAACATCAAGCAGCATTTGGTGGAAGGCAGCTTCTTCGCCTCCATCATCATTTTTCTCTTCCTCGCCAACATCCGCACCACGCTGATTGCGGCCATCGCCATCCCCACCTCCATCATCTCGGCGTTCGGCCTCATGGCCGCCATGGGCTTCACGCTGAACCAGATCACCATGCTGGCGCTCACCCTGATGGTCGGCATTGTCATTGACGACGCCATCATTGTGCTGGAGAACATCTACCGCTTCATTGAAGAGAAGAAGATGCCTCCTTACCAGGCGGCCATCGAAGGCACCCGCGAGATTGGCCTCGCCGTCATGGCCACCACTCTTTCGCTGCTGGCCGTCTTCCTCCCGGTCGGTTTCATGGGCGGCATCGTGGGCCGCTTCATGAGTTCGTTCGGATTCACGTCGGCTTTCGCCATCGCCGTATCGCTGCTGGTTTCGTTCACACTCACCCCCATGCTGTGCTCGCGCTTCGTGCGCGCGCCGAAGCCCAGCGCCGCCGGCGGCCATGCCTCAAAAGACCAGCGCGTCTTCCACTGGATCGACGATTACTACACGCGCATGCTCAAGTGGTCCATGGCCCACCGCGGAGCCGTCATCGCGCTCAGCATCTTCACCATCATGAGCATCGTGCCGCTGTTTATGTTCGTGGGTAAGAACTTCCTCCCCGCGGACGACCAATCGCAGTTCAACGTTCTGGTGCGCACCCCGGAAGGCACCTCGCTGGCGGCCACCACCTCCGTCACCGAACGCATCGCGCAGGAGATTCGCAATATGCCCGGCGTCGCCAACACGCTCACCACCGCGGGCGGCGGCGCGGACGCGTCCGTCAACAACGCGCAAATTTACGTCAAGCTCACCGACATTGACCAGCGCAAAATCTCGCAGCAGGACCTGATGCAGCGCGCGCGAGCCCTGCTAAAGCAATACCCCGCTGAAATCCATACGGGCGTGGAACTGGTCAGCAGCATCGGCGGCAACCAGAGCAACGCCGATGTCCAGTACTACATTGAAGGGCCGGATCTGAAGAAGCTGTCGCAATACTCCGACGAGCTGCTGGCGCGCATGAAAAAGATACCCGGCGTCGCCGATCCCGACACCACCCTCCGCAGCGGCAAGCCCGAACTCAAGGTCGATATCGATCGCCCCGCCGCCGCTGACCTCGGCGTCTCCGTACTGGACATCGAACAAGCCATCAACACCTTGGTTGCTGGCCAGGTTGCTTCCACTTTCAACGCAGGCGACGAGCAATACGACGTTCGGGTGCGTGCGCAGGAAGCGTTCCGGGGCAGCATCGAAGGCCTAGCCAAGATGACCGTCCCCTCGACCAAGCGCGGCTCCGTCGGCCTCGATGAAGTGGTCCGCATCTCGAGCGGCGCGGGCCCCTCTTCGGTAAACCGCATCAATCGCCAGCGCCAGGTTACTGTGACTTGCAACGTGCTGCCCGGCGGATCGCAGGCGGCAATTCTGAGCGCCCTTGGCGGCGCCGTGAAGCAGATGCATCTCGATCCCGATTACCGCGCCGGCCTCACCGGTCCCTCAAAAGAGCTCGGCCGCACCGGGTACTACTTCATCCTCGCCTTCTCGCTCACTTTCGTCTTTATGTACATCGTGCTCGCGGCACAGTTTGAATCCTTCGTCCACCCCATCACAATTCTGCTGACCCTGCCGCTCGCCGTTCCCTTCGGCATCGTTTCGCTGCTGATCGCCAACCAGACGGTGAACATCTTCTCCGGGCTCGGATTACTACTGCTGTTCGGCATCGTCAAAAAGAACGCCATTTTGCAGATCGATCACACCAATGGTTTGCGCAAAGCGGGCCTCGCTCGCTACGACGCCATTATCCAGGCCAATCGAGACCGGCTGCGCCCCATTCTGATGACCACGGTCGCTCTGGTCGCCGGCATGCTGCCGCTGGTGATTTCGCATGGGACGGGCGCGGCGACTAACCGCTCCATCGGCGTTCTTGTCGTCGGCGGCCAGTCGCTTTGCCTCTTGCTTACGCTGCTCGCCGTACCCGTCTTCTACTCTCTCTTCGAAGACCTGCAAGACCGCTTCTTCAAACCAAACAAATCCGAAATCGACATAAAGGAAGCCGCTTAGATGCGCCGTTTGCTGGTAGCACACGCTTTAGCTTGTGCGCTCATAAACGCTCAGGAACCCGCGTCCCCCGCCCTTCCACCTCGCAAACCGCTCGAAGTTCCCGCTCGCGTCGGCGTCCTTGGCCAAACATCCATCAGCCTTGCCGAAGTCATCCAGCGCGCGCTGGCCAATAATCGCGACCTCGCCGTCTCCCAGATCCTCCGCAAGGAAGCCGCGCTCAACATCAAAGGCGCCAAAGGCTACTACGACCCCAATCTGGGCATGAACGCCTACCGCTCCAAGACCGTATCGCCGGCCAGTTCCGTGCTCGCCGGCTCGGCCGATGGAAAACTCACGCAAAAGGAACTGTATGCCGACCCCGAGATCAACGGCCTCTCGCCATTCCTCGGCGGCACGTACAAGCTCGATTTCTCCTCCGCGCGTCAATACACCGACAACGAATTCGCCACTCTCAACCCGCAGTTCCCCACATCGCTGAATCTGAATCTCACTCAACCCCTGTGGCGCGGCATGCGGTTCGACGCCAACCGTTACCGCGTTCAAGTCGCTCGCAAGAATCAGAAACTCACCGATGAACAGTTCCGCCAGCGGGTCATCGAAATCACCACCCAGGCCATTCAAGCGTACTGGGAGCTTTCTTTCGCCTACCGCAACTTAGCGGTTCAGATCGAAGCGGTGCGCCTCGCCGAGCAGCAGGATGCAAGCAACCGGCGTCAGGTGGATCAAGGTCTGCTCGCCCCGGCGGACGTGATCCAGACGCAAACCCAGATTGCCACTTACCAGCAAAACGTCTTCACCGCGCAGGATGCGCTCACCCGCGCGGAGAACTCGCTCAAAGCCCTGATCCTGGCGACTCGTGAGGACTTGCTTTGGGGCGCGGCGCTCCTTCCCGAAACACTGCCCGATACCCGGCCGCTGGCCCCGCCACTCAATGAGGCCATCCAGCTAGCTCTTTCGATGCGCCCCGAGCTGGCCGAGAGCGCCATCAATATCGAGATCAACAAGCTGGATGCGAAGCTGAGCCACGAACAGGCCAAACCGCAGATCGACGCCCAGGCCACGCTCGGCGCACAGGGCCTGGCGGGCCGTCCGGTCGTCGCCACATCCAATCCGTTCAGCGCGGCCTTTATCCCGCTGATCACACAGCTCGACGAACTCTCCGCGCTGGCGGGATTGCCGCCGCCTCCTCCCATCAGCTTTGGGAGCACCTCGGTTCCGCCGATCTTTGTCGGGGGCTACGGCCGGTCGCTTGAAGCTTTGAAAAGCGGGACATTCCCCACCGCGCAAGTGGGCGTCCAGATGAACTTCCCGATCCGCAACCGGACCGCGGAAGCCAACGCCGCCGTTTCCATTCTGGAAGGCAAGCGCCTCCAGACCCTGCGCGATCAACTCGCCATGTCGATTGAATCCGATGTGCGGAACTCCCTGCAAGCTCTCGAATCCTCGCGAGCCCGCCTCGGGGCCGCGGTGCTGGCCCGCAAGTCCGCCGAAGATCAATATGCCAGTGAACAACGCCAATTCCAGGCCGGCACATCTTCCGTTTTTCTCGTCCTGCAACGCCAGACGGATCTGATCAACGCCCGCTCCCGCGAAGCCCGCGCGGAAGCCGATCTTGGCATCGCGGCGGCGGATTTCGACCGCGCCACCGCCCGCACCATCGAAACACAAAACATCTCACTTCGGTAACGGCGCCTTGCATTCCTCATCCCGGATCGGGAATCACTACCTTCACACAGGACGAAGAGGACGCGATCCCTTACACCGCTGAGTCAATCTGGTCGAACGGACACCCGAGAACGGTTACCGCCGTCATTCAGATGGATGGGAGCTGGTGCCCGGTCACCGGGAGTATGTTGTCCGACTCGCTCAGATTCGTCGCCCAGAGGAGGATGGCTCGTTTCACGGCAAGATGCGGAAGGGTGAGCTTGACACGTTGCCGGGACACTGGGATGTAATTGGCCCAGAGGGTACAAAGGTCAGTTGGGAAACAACATCGGAGCGCCAGTAAGAAAAACGGACTTCCGGCGCTGTACTGAGACTTAGCGCCGCGAGTACAGGCAACTCAACGGACCCGAATTGCGCGCGCGTCGATCCGACTTGCTTCAGGCAGGGATCACGCTGAGCCCCGGTATCATGCGAAAGTGGCGGAGATTACCGGTGAGCACCGCGTAGTCTTGCTCGATGGCCGTGGCTGCGATCATGAGGTCGTTGAATGGAATTACATCCCCTTTCGCAGCTTCCTGCCCTTCAATCCGCCCTACCAACCAAGCAGTCTGATTAGTCATGGGATAGGCCGGGACGAGAGACACGAGCTCTTCGATATAGTTCCTGCGCCGCTGGCTTTCCTCGGATGTTCTGGCGCGATAGATGCCATGCACCAACTCTGCTACCGTGACAGGAGAAAGTGACAAATCGAGCGGCCCATGCAGAATGAGAATAGCCTCGATAAAAACCGAAACGGGCTGTTTCTTGCGCTCCGCGCTAATGATGGCGCTGGCGTCGAGCACTAATCCCAGGAGGGCGGATTCCATGGCTGTTGGTGACTGACGATGATCTCTTCGAGATCTCGACCGAAGTTTTCATCAAGCGTGACAGTGGAGCCGCGCTCCTTCGCATCGCGCAGGATTTCAGTAATGGGCCTTCCGCAACGGCGCGGCGACCGAATCACCGCGACCGCCTGATGATCGCCATTTTCGATAATCACCTCGGTTCCCAGCCCGACTTTTTCAAGAACCGCGTGTGCATCGCGGGCGAGATCGGCCTCGGTGATTCGCTCCGTCCCCAGGCCGTCAATGATAGCGCCGTTTGTCTGGCTGCCAGGTGAACGAGAAAGCCGCCAATCGGAATGTTGGATTTGGCGCCTCGTTGTGAATTACACCTGGTGCTCATCTCCGAAAATGCCCCATCTCCGCCCGCTCGGGGCAGTTGATGAAGCGGGAGGGTTCAATCGCTAGATGAAGGCTTCGTCGTCACGAGGATCCGGCACATGCAGTCGCCGAAATTCAGAGCGGCCGGATGCCTGCCGCGTCCGAACCGGAGGAAGGCAGTCGCCGCCGCATCAAGATGCTCCTCGCGAAACGGAATCACGACCGCTTCAATCCGTCGCAGAAAAAGCGAAGATCAGCGGACGAGCGTCTTGTCTTAAGCGGGTGGTCAAGACCATCACAGTCTCAAGTAAGCTGGGTACGCCCACCACGAGTGGAGCACCATGCGCTAGAAGCCTTCGGGCCCGTAGCCGAGGATCTTGTCCTCTTCCTCGCGTCCCATCGCGCGGCCCAGTTCCTCGGGCGGGATCAAGGGCCACACGTTCTGTTCCAGGTACGCCTGCAAACTCTTGCGGCCCCTTTCTAAGAGCGAGCCCGCAGGCGCGCCCTGCCTTCTTCGAGCGCGCGCCGGATCGCCTCCATCTTGGTTTCGTGCGCGAGTTCGTTCAGGGCGATGGTAGAAATCCACGTTTATTCTACCGATCCAAACCTCAGCGCATTCTTCAACGCCGGATACAACGCCTGATAGACGGCATGGCCGTTCTTGTAAACTCCCGTCTCCTCCGGCTCAACGGCACTCACTTCCCGCACCACCGCTCGACACGCCTCCGGCACGGATGCAAACGCGCCCGTTCCGGTCATGGCCAGCAGTGCCGCTCCGAACGCCGAGCCTTCCTGCGTTTCGAGCGTCACCACGCGCTTCCCAAGAACGTCCGCCAGCAACTGACGCCAGAAGGGACTTTTCGCTCCGCCACCTGAAGCACGCACGGATTTTACCGGAACGCCCAACTCCTCAATAATGTCCAGACAATCGCGCTGGCTGTAACAGACACCTTCGACCAGGGAGCGGATTAAATCGGCCCGCTGGTGCCGCGCCGTCAAGCCCATCCAGCCCCCGCGGGCGGCGGCATCCAGATGCGGCGTTCTTTCGCCCATCAGATAGGGCAGCCAGTACAACCCTTGCGCACCCGCCGGGGATTCGGCAGCCTCGGCCATGAGCGCATCGTACTCCACACCCGGCGCCAGTTCTCTGCGGAACCATTGCAAGCTGAGTCCGGCGCCCTGCGTGACTCCCATCACGTGCCACTTGCCCGGCACGGCATGACAGAAAGTATGAACGCGCCCCGAAGGGTCGTATGCCACCTTTTCCATGTGCGCAAAGACCACGCCGGACGTGCCCAGCGTGCAGGAAACAAATCCGGGCTCCACCACTCCGTTTCCCACCGCGCTGGCCGCCTGGTCGCCGCCGCCACCCACCACTGGCGTGCCCGCCTGCAACCCCGTGGCATGAGCCGCCAACTCCGAAATGTGACCCGTCACATCCGGCGATTCGTATACTTTCGGCAGAATCGAAGCATCGAGCCCGAGCGCGCTCGCGAGTTCGATGGACCAGCGCCGCTCCACCACGTTGAACAACGAGGTGCCCGATGCATCGGACACTTCGGTCGCATAATCGCCGGTCAAGCGGAAGCGGACGTAATCCTTCGGCAACAGCATCTTCCGCAAACGATCGAATTGCGCGGGCTCATTGTCGCGAACCCACAGCAGTTTCGGCAGCGTGAACCCGGTGAGCACCGGGTTCGCCGTACATTCGACCACACGTTCGCGACCGACGGTGTCGTTGATCCAGTCCACTTGGTTCTGGCTGCGCTGGTCGCACCAGATCAGCGCCGGGCGGATCACTTGATCGTCTTTATCGAGCATGGTGAGTCCGTGCATCTGGCCGGAAAGGCCAACGCCTTTGATGTCCGAACCGCTAACGCCAGCCTGCTTCAGCGCGCCCTGAATGGCGAGCGACGCCGCGCTCCACCAGTTCTCCGGCTGCTGCTCGGCCCACATAGGCTGTTGCATCAGAATCTCATCGTGCGCCACCGTAACTCCGGCAACGATGCGGCCCTCCGCGCTCACCACCAGCGCCCGGCTGCCGCCGGTCCCAATATCAACCCCGAGCCACATAGTTTGTCTCAGTGGACCACGGCAGGTAGGCTGCGCCGTAAAGTCCGGCTTCGTTGCCGAGTTCGGCTTTGGCCACCACCGTTTTTGAAGCGCGGTAGGTGAACGAACGCTGCTTCAACTCCGCCATCATGGGAATCGAAAATACATCCCATGCGGGGATGGGTCCGCCGCTGATCAGATAGAGCGGGAAGTTGAAGATGTTTACGAGCACCGCGAGAGCCATCCCGAGCGCGCGGCCCATATGTTCAAACACTGCCAGGGCGCGCGTATCGCCTTTCTTCGCCAATTCGTATACTTCCTCGGAAGTGACATCGCCCAGCCCGATCATGCGTCCGAGCCCGGCGATGGCGGTGGCTGATGCGTGCTTCTCCAGGCATCCATGATTCCCGCATCCGCAGGGATTCCCGTTCGGCACCACGGTGATGTGACCAATCTCGCCGGCCATGCCCAAAAAACCATGCAGGATGCGGCCGCCGGAAATGATGCCGCCGCCGATTCCTGTCCCGAGTGTGACCAGAACGAGATCATCGACATCGCGGCCGGCGCCGATCCACTTCTCGCCCATGGCGGCGGCGTTCGCGTCGTTCTCCAGAATCACGGGCGCGTCGAGGCGGGTTTGCAGAGCATCCCGCATGGGGAAACCCTCCAGGACCGCCAGGTTGTTGGATCCCATGATGACGCCTTCCTTGAGGCGGATAAATCCGGGCACGGCTACGCCGATTCCGTGCAGGCTTTGCGAGCCAAGGGAGTGGCGCAGCGCGTCGATGGCTTTCGCCATATCCTCCATTACCGCTTCCGGGCCACGGCTTAAATCGGTTGTCGCCCAAATTTTCTGGAGCATTTTTCCTTTGGCGTCCACTGCGGCGGCGCGCAAGTTGGTGCCCCCGAGGTCCAGGCCAATTGAGTATTCAGACATGAATGCGCATCATATCAGGCGGCTATAAGAGTACGATAGAAATCCGATATGAGTGGTATAGGAGAAAAAAGTGACGCGCTGGCCCCATTCGTGCTACGAATGGAACAGTAGTCAGTTCGCATACGTCTTCTTTGTTAGGCAGGAGTTGCCATGGAAGAAGTCCGATACGTCGATATTCCAGGGGATCTCACCCTGGAACTCCCCCCGCTGCTGGTACGCGGCGTCCCCGACGACACACAGTCCCGGGAAGAGTTGGTGAGCGCCGCCGCGGAGATCGTGGAGTCCGAAGATCTTCTGCCGGATGCGCACGCCGATGGCGCGCTCGACCTGGCTCTGCATCTGGCGGATCAATATATTGGTCTTCTGTTGCACTGGCAATGGGGCGATTCGGTGGTGGAGTGGATCCGGCAATGCGAGATCACCTTCGGCGCCAGCGACACGTTGCGGCCTCTGCTGCATCCCCAAGTGTGGCCGCACGCTGGCCGCTGCAGCTTCGTCGATCTGCTGGTTCGCAAGCAGGTGGAAACGCACGGCGTCGCACTGGAGAAGGCGGTGGGCACGCGGTTGACGTTCCGGCAGCCGCCGCCCATTCACTGCTGCTCCAACCAGTTCCTGTTCTATTTGAAGTCTTCGCTTGCGGATTCGGCTTACAAGACGTGGGCGCAAATGAATGTGGATACGTTCGGGCATTTTCCGCCGAACCGGTTTCATTTCCAGGTTCTGGAGATGTAGCCCCGCAAGCAACCACCGTTCTCAGCACTACACGCGTCACCCTTCCTATGATGCGCGAGCATCGGGTAGACAACAGAATCGTCCCTTACTCCATCGGCGGTTACAGTTTTCAGTCAAGCGAGTACTATTGAGATGGAAGGGTCGGGGAACAAAGTTCTGCAGACATGCCTAAAGCCTCAGGTTCAGCGCAAACCCAGGCGACGAAAACCCGACGGGATTTCCAGCGCCTGGCTGATCTGCGAGCAGGGGAATCGGCGGCGCTCGCAAAAGCTGGAAAGCAGCAAGGTGCGTACTACCTCGGTGGTTTCGCGATCGAATGCGCGCTTAAGGCCTGTGTCGCCAAGCAAACGAGACGACATGACTTCCCTGACAAACGACACGCAAATCAAGTCTTCACGCACGATCTCGAGGATCTCCTAAAACTCGCCCGGTTAGATTCACCTCTCGGCAAAGATCTGAAAGCCAAACCGGAACTCGCGAAGAATTGGGGTGTGGTCAGGGGATGGAATGTGGGTAGCAGGTATGAAACTTCGGGGCTGAAGGGCACATGGTCGTCGCAGTGAATTCCGTGGACGGGATATTGGAATGGATCAAACTTCGCTGGTAAAAGCAGATCGAGACGCAGGAGCGCAGGTCATGGGGAGGCTCGCCGACTTTACATACTCCGTCACGGTTCCCAGTATTCCCTAATTCTTGCGCCCCACACTGAGGGATCGGGCGGTTCCATACCCGCGCGCCGGTTTTCAAATCCGGACGACCTAAGGGAGTTCCTGAGCGACGGATTGAGACTAAGGCCGAATCCTATTGATGAAGCTTTCGATGAAGTACGCCGTAGCGGCGCAGGCTCGATACACCCCGTGGCAATCACCCCCCGCCAGGCCAAGAAACTCGGATTGAACTGACTTCACGTCGCCGGCTGCAATTCCCTCAGCCAGCGCGCTCTCCGGCTGAGCACCATCGCCCACAGCACCGCGAAGCCCGTCAAGAAACCAGCGGACGCGCCTACGCCAATCATCTGCGGCGCAGTGGTGTGCAGCGCCGCCGAAATCACCAGATTCACCAACAGGGGAACCGCCGCGGCGGTCAGCGGCAACCACGGGCGATCCAGCGCGAATAACGACCGGGCGGCAATCTCAAGCAGGCTCAGGCCGATCAGGCTGGGAGCAAACCCTAGGAAGACGGCTGAAACCATCTGCGTGGATTCCGCCGTAAAACTGCCGCGTTGAAACAGGATCGCAATCACCGGCTGCCGGATGGCGATTCCGATGGCACAACTCGCCACGGCCGCAATGGCCGTCAAGCTCAGAACCCGATTGATCAAGCGGAACGCCTGCGGCGTACGGCCCGCACCACGCAGGCGGGCAATCTCCGGCAGCAGCGAATTGGAAGCCGGCGAGATCAGATACGCGGTCAATACATTCACGCAGCGCATGCAGTAATCGAGCGCCGCCGCCATTCCCGGACCTGCCTGCGTCGCGTAGGCACGCGTCACAATGATGTTCAAAGAGAGCAACCCCGCGTAAACCAGGAAAGAACCGGGCTTCGAAAGAAGCTCGGCAGTGGTGTGATCCTCGCCCGGCGCAGGAGGGAGTTCGATGGCCGCCAGGCGCTTCCAACTGCGCCGCGCGAAAACGGTCACAATCCCGAGCTGCACAAACGCGCCAAAAGTATAACCAATCGCCAGGGAATAAATCCCCAGAGGCTTCCAGAGCAACAGAACCCCGGCAATGACAAACGCGTTGATCACCGCCTGGTTGAAGGCGGACGGAGCAAACCGTCTCTCCGTATAAAGAAGCGCCGAATGGAGTGCCGCGGCCCCCGCGGCGAGCGTGGAGAGTGAAGCGATACGCAGCAGCGTCACCGTTGCGCCGTAGACCGACGGATCGAGCCCCGGACCCAGCAGATGAACCAAGCGCGGCGCGAACACAATGATGGCGGCGCTCAGCGAACAAAATACCCAAGTAAACAGCCTGGCCGCGCGCCGGAACAATTGTGCGCGCTCACCGCCGTGCTTCGCGCTGAGCAGCGGAACAAAGGCGAACACCATGGTGTTGATCAGGACGGAGTTGAGGGTATCGATGGGCCCAAGGGCAACCGCCTGGCCATCCGCGGCCGCGTGGGTTCCCAGCAGATACGCAATCACCGCGGAGCGGAAAAAACCGAGCAGGTTGCCCGCAAGGATGCCTCCTGTGATCACCAATCCCCCGCGCATCAGCGGATTCGCGGCGGCGCGAGTGAACCAGCTTCCGCCGGAAAGCGCGGCGGGAGCGTGTTCGGGTTCGATTTGAGTGACTTCCAGCTTCAGTTAAGCGCTCCCGACCGCCTTCAGAACCGCATCGTAATCCGGCGGATTGCCAACCTCGCCCACATACTCGACGTACTTGATCTTGTTATCCGGCCCTACCACGAAAATCGCGCGGCTCTCGATCCGCAACTCCTTAATCATCGTGCCGTAGTGTTCGCCGAAGGAGGCGCTCCGATGGTCGGAAAGCATCTTCACCCGGTCCACCCCGAAGTTGCTGCACCACCGCTTCTGCGCGAACGGCAAATCCATGCTCACCGTGTAGACGTCCACGCCTTCCAGCTTGGCCACTTCATCATTGAAGCGTTTGGTTTGGGCGTCGCACACAGGGGTATCCAAAGAGGGGATGACGCTGAAAATGCGCGTGCTGTTACCCGTGTCCTTCAAACTCACCGGCGCCATCGAGATATCCACTACATTGAAATCCGGGGCATCGTCACCGCTCTTCAGTTCCGGCCCTACAAGGGTCATCGGTTTACCGCCCAACGTCACAGCGCCTGCACGTTCCATAGTCAATTTCTCCTGAAATCTTTCGTATTTAAAAGAAGGAAGTTCGAGTCGTTATTGTAGCAATTTCAACAGTTCCGGCACCTCGGTCACGGGCAACTGACAGGTGAAATTTTCACAAACATAGGCCGCCGTATGTCCGTTGACGGAGCGCATTTCTGAAAGCCCGGCATGCGCCTCACCAAGTGGCTCGCTCGAGGCCAGCAAAACGGCGCGGTTCGGCTGGTAGATGCCACGAATTGCGCGCAGCATTTCTTGTGTTTCCGGCGCGTTTCGCTCGCCGGCCAGCACGATCTGCAAGGGTTTCGACAGCGAAAAATCCAGTGCGCACATGGTCAGCGGGACACCAAACGGCTGGGTGCTCATGCGGCCGGAGAAGGCCTTCAAAATCCGGCGGCCCGCGTCGCCTGACTCCGTCGCGCTGGTGAGCCGTTCCAGCCGCAGCAGGTTCATCGCGGCTACGGAATTGCCAGACGGTTCGGCGCCGTCGTAGTCGTCTTTCATACGAAAGAGCACATCGCTATCCGGTCCGGTGGCGACAGTCGTAAAGAAACCGCCGGCATCCGGATCTTCGAAACGCACACGCATATGCCGCGTGATCTCCACGGCGAGTTCGAGATCAGCCGGGTCGAACTCGGCTTCGTAGAGATCCAGCAATGCCTGGGCGAAGAAAGCGTAATCGTCCAGGAAGCCAGGGATGGCAAACTCGCCATCGCGATACCGCCGCAGAAGGATTCCGGTGCTCGCGTTCCACATGTGCTCGCGCACGAACCCCGCGGCGCGCCGGGCGAACCCGGCATATTGTTGATCGTCCAACACGGCGCCGGCTTGCGCGAAAGCGGAGATCATCAGACCGTTCCACGACGCCAGGACTTTGTCGTCCAGATGCGGGCGCACGCGCGTCGAGCGCGCCTCGGATAACTTCGCGCTGGCACGTTCGATCGCGGCTCGAACATGCTCCAGAGGTTGATCAAAGTGATGCGCCGTTTCTTCCACTGAGTAGTGCTCATAGAGGATATTGCGGCCGGTGAATTCGGCATGCGGATCGTTCTCCACATTTCCTTGAGTCTTCACTCCATAGCGATGGTTGAAGAACCGCGCGTCTTCCCCGGCGATGGTCTGAATCTCATCCGCGGTCCAGATATAGAACGCGCCTTCGCCCTTATGCTTCGGATCGCTCGGGTCAATCACGCTATCGGCGTCTTCCGCCGAATAGAACGCACCTTCCGGGCTGGTCATATCGCGCGCCACGTAATCGAAAATCCGCCGCGCTTCGAGCGCGAACGTCTCATCCTTCGTGATCTGAAACATGTCCACAAACGACGAGGCGAGCTGCGCCTGATCGTAGAGCATCTTCTCGAAGTGCGGCACAAACCAATACTCATCCACCGAGTAGCGGTGGAAGCCGCCGCCCAGTTGATCGTTCATGCCGCCGCGCGACATCGCGCGCAGAGTATGATCCACCATCTCCAGCGCTTCCTCATTCCTCGTCCGCGCCCAATAGCGCAGAAGGAACTTGAAGATGGCCGGGCGCGGAAACTTCGGCGCGTGCCCGAACCCGCCGAGCCGCGCATCGAAACTACGCCGCCAAACGGCGAAACCGGAGTCCAAAACGCTCGGGTCCAGGTCGCCGGCGGCCGGTTCCACGGTGGCTTGTCGAAACAACTCCTGAAGCACGCTTTCGCTCGATTCTTCGATGCGTCCGCGTTCATTGGTCCACGCCGCGGCAATGCGCTCGAGAACTGCGGCGAATCCCGGACGGCCATAGCGGTTGTCCGGCGGAAAGTAAGTTCCGCCCACAAAGGGACGCCCATCCGGCGTGAGCCAAACCGACATCGGCCATCCGCCCGATCCGGTGGCCGCCTGAACATAGGCCATATAGACGCGATCCACATCGGGCCGCTCTTCGCGATCTACTTTGACGGGAATGAAATAGCGATTCAGCAGCGCGGCGATCGTTTCATTCTCAAACGATTCGTGCTCCATCACGTGGCACCAGTGGCACGTGGAATATCCCACGGAAAGAAAGATGGGCTTGTTCTCGCGATGCGCCGCCTCACGCGCTTCGTCCCCCCAGGGATACCAATCCACCGGATTCTGCGCGTGCTGTAACAGGTAAGGGCTCTTCTCTTGGATCAGACGATTGGGCATTCCTCCCTATTGTCGTTTGCCCCGGCCTCGGGGCGAATCGTCACGAATCGCACCGACGCCTTCAACTGTGCGCCGAGGAGTGCGGGAGGAGGAGTAAGAGCGAAAGGCTCATGTGAAAAGGCTTAGGACGACATGCATCCGGCCACCAGATGAGCTTACTTAGTTCTTGCGTCGCTCGATTTGACTGACACGCTCTTCCACCAAGGACAGGCGCTCGTCGAAACCAGTCACGATGCTAGTGGTGCTCCGCTGGCGGATCTCCATGGGCCGCGCCCAACCGTGAAAGGCGCTGAGGAGTTTCGTTTCAGTGTCTTCAATGCGGGCCCCGAGGCGCTCTTCGAGCCCTGCCTCCGTCTTCTCGATGCGCGCGACGAGACGACTTTCAAGAGCCGCGCTCGATTGATCCATGCGCGCGACGAGACGACTTTCAAGAGCCGCGCCCGATTGATCCATGCGCGCGACGAGGCGACTTTCAAGAGCCGCGCCCGATTGATCCATGCGCGCGATGAGGCGACCTTCCATCGCTGCGAGGTGCCCTACCATTGCCTCCAGCGCACCCTTGAGTTCGTCGTCCATCGTAGCGTTGCCTCGATTCTCAGAACATCGAGGAGTGACCTCGACATTCAATATCTTCGCACGATCCGGTTAGGCGGCGGCCGTCAAAGAACGTCCTTACAGGAGGTGCACCATCCTGATCGGGGCGGTGCGTCGCGGCTCAAGGCGGCGCATTGAGAAACCACCTCAGTCAGGCCGTTTTGCGTTGGGCCGGATCTGTCATTGGGCGACGCCCTCGGCGCGTTCCTTGACGGCCTGCCCGAGACGGCGGACGTCGAAGGGCCAACTCTTTCCGTTGCATGGAGGGGTGTCGCTCGCTAAACTTATGCCAGTATTTGGGCAGCACGCAACGGCTCTCCAGATCCCTGTTATTGCGGCGCGGATGGCGTTAAGGCACCAAACCCAACCGCTGGGTTTCCAACACCTCGCCCGTGACTATTTTTCGCGCCGAGCCAGGAGGGACTTTACCGAGTGACCGTATCCCTTTCTGGCGCTCTCAGTACCGGGGGGTCGGAAATCCTAGCCTACGGCGTTTGCGGCGGATCTACCGGTTGCGTTAGCAGCATCACTGGGTCGGCGGGTCAAACCATTGGCTTCTCTACCGCCCTCGAACCGTGCTACGACGGCTGCTCCGGGACCCTTGATTACACCGTTCGCATTACAATCGAGGAGCTCTAAGCAGCGATCACTTCAAAGGCGAAAAATCGGTCGGATCGAGGAACTGGGAATCTACCTTTTCCACGATCTTGCCGTTCGCTTCGGACGCGGTCTGCACCTGCTTCCACTCCGGATCGGCCCCAAAGGCCGCCCAGTTCTTTTTCGCCTGTTCGCGGCTTTCGTGCGAGATCATGTAGATCAGCGTCTTGTCCTTCAGCGCCTCGTCCTCAAACGTCCAGTAGCCCACGTTATGCATGCCATGCCGTTCAAAGATGGTCATAGTGTGCTCGCGGAAGCGTTTTTCCAGATCCGGCAATTTGTCGGGGAAGCAGTGGTAAGTGCGCAATTCGTAAACCCGCGCGGAGGATTGGCCATGCGCCGCTCCCGACCACCAGCCGAATCCAAAAACCATCAGTGCGCCGAGCGCCAGGGTCCACTTAGTCTTCATCATGAACAGAGCTTATCGCATGTTTGGGTAGATGGCGCTCAGATGGCTTCGCCAACACGGTGGACCTTCATCATGTTCATGGTTCCGGAACGCGCCACAGGCTGGCCGGCCACGAAAATTACCAGATCGTCTTTGCGTAGAGCGCCACGCTCGAGCAGAATGTCATCCATCTGGCCCAGCATTTCGTCGGTTGAAGAGACGTGCGGCGCTACAATCGCCTCCACCGCATAGACTACGGCCAGCCTCCGGGCCACCTGCTCGTCAGGCGTCATCGCGAACAGGCGAACGGGTGGACGAAAGCGCGCGATCTGGCGGGCGCTCGCGCCGCTGGCGGTGAATACCACCATCGCTGCAACGCCCGCTGCCTTGGCCGCGTTGTAGGCCGCGTCCGCCACCACTTCCGCCGTATTCTGCGTGATGCGGTGCCGCCGGTCCTCAAACCCCTTCACTCGCAGGGACTTTTCCGTCTCATGCGCAATCCGGGACATGTATTCGACGGCCTCAATCGGATACTTACCAGTGGAGGTTTCGGCGGAGAGCATCACGGCGTCCGACCCGTCGCAAATCGCGTTGGCGACATCGCTCACTTCGGCCCGCGTGGGCACGGGGCTCGAGGTCATGGATTCCAGCATCTGAGTCGCCGTGATGACGAACTTCCCGCCACGGCGCGCCTTCCGGATGATGGATTTCTGGATGGGCGGTACACGTTCGAGGTCGATCTCGACTCCCAGATCGCCGCGCGCCACCATCAATCCATCGGCCTCCGCAATGATCTCGAGGATATTTTCAACGCCCTCGGGTTTCTCGATTTTGGCGATAATGGGCAGCCGTGGGTTCCGGTCGCCAATGGCTTTCCTCAGGTGGGCCACATCCGCGGCGCTACGCACGAACGACAGCGCGACCAGATCAACCCCTTGCCGCAAACCGAATTCCAGATCGCTGAGGTCCTTCGGTGTCACCGACGGCGCGCTTACCTTGACGCCGGGTAGATTGATGCCTTTGTTGTCGCTGATGATGCCGCCGGTAACCACTTCGAATTCCACCTCGCGCGGACGCACTTCGAGCGCCCTCAATTCGACCGCGCCATCGTTGATGAGCACGCGGTTGCCGGGCTTGACGTCGCTCGCAAAATCCGCGTAACCGGTGGAGGCGCGCTGCGAGTTTCCGGTGACCGTTTCCGTAGTGATGATAAAGCGCGCGCCTTTCACGAGAAAGCAGGAGCCGTCGGCGAATTTGCCCAGACGGATTTTCGGTCCCTGCAGATCGAGCAGGATGGCGACGTGGCGGTTCGCCCGCGTGGACTCTTCGCGGATGATTTGAATCCGGCGCGCATGATCGTCCTGCGTGCTGTGCGAAGCGTTGAGCCTCATGACATCGACGCCGGCGTGGATGAGAGCGGCTATCTTCTCACGGGTGTCCGTGGCTGGACCCAGTGTGACAACGATCTTTGTGTTCGGCATGCGTCGGTTTGTCTATTTTCCCATTGAAGAAGATAGTGGCGTCACGCGGGAAACAACTGATATTCGACGGATTACGAGAGCCGCAATTCCGGGAAGGCTTTCTTGTAGCGATCTGGATCGAGCGTCAGAAGCCGATCCGCCTGGAGTAACGCATGCGCTCCCACGAGAAAATCCGCCGGGAGACGCTTCGGGGCCAAACCTCCAACCAGACAGCGTCCTGGAATTGGAGATCCAGCACAATCCCGGTTTCCCCAAGAAAGCCTTTGATGAAATCTTCGGTCGCGTTCGGGCAAGCCAATAACTCCGCATAAACAACGCCAGAGACTAGAACAGCCCTGCTTGTCTTGCTTCACCCAGGACGGCCACAAGGTGGCCGGCACTACCTCTTTCGACCAGACTGCCGACAGAATGTTTGTATCGAGCGATGTTCTCATCGGCCACAGTCGTCATCGCGCAATTCCGCCACCCACCCGTTGATTTGCTTCGCATTTTTGAAAGCGGGAAGCGCCCCCAGATACTTCTCGAACGGATTCCCTTCTGTCCGGGCAGGGCGCAGGATGGTTTGCTGATTTTCGACAACGAACTCAACGCGGTCCACTGCTTTCAACCCGAGACGGCGCAGTATTACAGGCGGGACGGTGACCTTTGCTGCTGACTGTGCTGGAAAAGGGCAATCTTTACCACAATCCTTTACCGTAAGGATGACACGCTTTACTTACTGGCCCGCTCTAGCCGCCCACCTCAAACACAGCTGGATCCAGTTCCGCGAAAAACTCGCGATGAAGCGCTTCCACGGCGCGCTGAACATCGGCGTCCGCCACCACAAAACTCAGATTCAGAAGAGACGCGCCCTGCGAGATCATTCTGACGTTGACTTCACCAAGGGCCGTGAATACACGGGCCGCGACGCCAGGGGTATAGCGGATATTGTCACCCACCAGACAAACAATGGTCTGCGCGTGTTCCACCGAAACATCCGAGAACTCGCTTAGTTCTGCGCTAATGGCCGCCAAACGCTCCGTGCTGTCGATGGTGAGCGAAACACTCACCTCGCTTGTCGCGACCATGTCGACCGATGTCTCGTGCCGGTCGAAAATCTCAAAGATGCGGCGCAGAAATCCATGGGCCATCAGCATGGATGTGGAATGGACGTTCACCACTGTGATACGGCGCTTGCAGGCGATGGATTTCACAGCATTCGCGCACGGCACGCGTTCAGCCACAATGCGCGTCCCTTCCACTCCCGGACGGCGCGAGTTCAGAATCAGGACCGGGATGTCCTTTTCGAGGGCCGGGACCACGGTAGCGGGGTGCAGCACCTTCGCGCCAAAATAAGCAAGCTCGGCCGCTTCGGCAAAGGAGATGGTCTTCACCCGATGTGCGCCGGGAACGAGGCCGGGGTCCGCGGTGAGCATGCCATCGACATCGGTCCAGATCTGGATCTGTTCCGCCCCAATACCCGCGCCCACGAGGGAAGCTGTGAAGTCCGATCCGCCGCGGCCCAGCGTGCTGGTGACGCCGTCTTCGGTGGCGCCGATGAACCCGCCCATCACGACAACAGAGCGATCAGCCAGGGGCGGAATGGTCTCGGCAAGACGCCGGCAAGTCTCTGGATAGAGCGGCGCGGCGTGGGTATGTTTGCGGTCTGTGACGATGACGCGCCGTGAATCCAGGTGTTCGGCGGCGATGCCGTGGTGGCGGAACGCCAGCGTCACAATGTAGCTGGAAAGGCGCTCGCCATAACTGGAAACAGCGTCAATGGAGCGCGGCGTGATCTCCCCCACAATGGCCAGCCCTTTGATCAGTTCCGTGAGTTCCTGAAAAAGTTCGTCGAGCGTGCGATCGAGATCGGCCCGTTCGGAGAGCGGGACAACCAGGCGCGCTTCGCGGGAGTGAAACGATCGCAGGTCATGAATCAGACGGATGAAGTCTTCGCGCTTCCCGGAGATCGCGGTGCGAGCGATTTCCAGCAGCCGGTTCGTGGTTTTTCCCATGGCGGAGACAACGACAACCGGCTTTTGATGGAGGCGCGCGCGAACGATGCCGGCAACGCGTTCAATGGCGGAGGCGGATTCGACGGACGTTCCGCCGAATTTCATCACGATCATCGCGTTAACCGAGCAGCCCCTGCGCGGCCATCAGTTCCGCGTTGAGGACGGCGGCTCCAGCCGCGCCGCGAATGGTATTGTGCGCCAGGGCGACGAACTTCCAATCCAACACCGGACAGGGCCGCAAGCGCCCCACGAAGCAGGCCATTCCGCCATCACGTTCGGCGTCGCGGCGGGGCTGCGGACGATCCGGCTCCTCCAGATATTGCACCGGCCTTGCAGGTGCGCTGGGCAATTGCATCTTCTGTGGAACGCCCCGATACGAGTTCAACGCCTGGATGATTTCTTCCGCGCTCAGCCGCGCCTCCAGTTCCACGGAAACGGCCAGGGTGTGGCCGTCGATCACCGCAACGCGATTGCAATGCGCGCTCAAGCGGGCGTCCAGGGAAACGATGCGATCGGCCGAAATCGACCCCAGAATTTTCTGCGTCTCCTCCTGCATTTTTTCCTCTTCGTTGCCGATGTAAGGGACCACATTGCCCAAAATATCCATGGACGGCACGCCTGGGTACCCGGCGCCGGAGACGGCTTGCATGGTGGTGACCACGACACGCTTGATGCCGTATCGCTTCAGTGGGCCCAGAGCCATGGTCAGCGTGACGGTCGAGCAGTTCGGGTTGGTGACAATCGCGCCCGGCCAGCCAAAGCGGCGGCGCTGGGCGTCCAGAACGGCAAGATGGTCGGCATTGACTTCGGGAACCAGCAGAGGGACATCGTGCTCCATGCGGTGGTTGCGCGAATTGGAGACAACGATGTGGCCGGCCTGGGCGAAGGCACGCTCGATCTCAGTAGCGACCGATGCGTCCATGGCTGAGAAGAGCAGTTTGGGCGCTGGATTTTTCGAGTCCGGACGCGCCGCGGAAACCTCCGTCAGGGCGATGTGCCCCGGAGCCGTGCCGCTCAGATTCCATTTCGCCGCATCCCGGTAGAGCTTGCCGGCCGAGCGCTCGCTGGCGCCGAGCCACGTGAGATCGAACCACGGATGCCCTTCCAGGAAACGAATAAATTGCTGGCCAACCATCCCGGTTGCGCCCAGCACGCCTACGTTCATTTTGTTCATGAGTGAATCAGTTGTCGCATCAGGCGCGCATACAGGCCAACGGACTCGCGCAGCGCCTGCTTGGGAACCCGTTCTTCCAGTGTATGCGCTACTTGGATACTGCCCGGTCCGATGAGGTAAGGTTTGCCCCACGCGCCGGCGAAGGCCGGGATATCCGTGGCGAACGCCACGACGCAGGTTTCAAAACCGGGCAGTTCGCCGAAGCGCTCGGCGGGGATTTCGAGGATGAACTGCGCCTCCGCAAGGCCATCGACCGCTCGTTCCACCGCCCGGCGCGTCTCCGCGGAATCCCCTACGAGCCGGATGAAAATCTCCGCGCGCGCTTCGTCTGAAATCACATTGGGAGCGCGTCCGCCGCCAATTACTCCGATATTCAGGGTGCTCTTCCCTAAGATGGGGTCCACCGGAAGCGGCAGGCGGCGCAGCCGTTCCAGCGCGTCCAGCAGCTTGTCGATCGCCGATTCACCGAGTTCGGGGTACGCGGAATGGGCCATTTTGCCGCGCGCTTCAATCTCATACCGGAGCGCCCCTTTGCCGCCAATGGCCAAACGGTTTTCGGTAGGTTCCCCGTTTACGATAAAACGCGAGCCGCGCGGGTTCCTGGCCGCGTGCAACGCTCCGGCGCTGTTGCGCTCTTCCCCCACGACAAAGAGCAATCCGAAACCGCGCTCTCCGGAAACCAGCAGCTCCTCAGCGGCGCAGATCATGGCCGCGATAATGCCTTTGACGTCGCACGCGCCGCGGCCCCAGATAAAGTCGTCATCTTCCCGGAAAGGCACATAAGGCGGCACGGTATCCATGTGCGTGGAGAGGGTCGCAATAGGCACATCCCCGAAGCGGGCGAAGAGGTTGAAGCGCTTCGGTTCCACCTCGATCCTCTCTGTGACACCGCCAAACCGCGTGGCAAGCTGGTCCAGGCGATCGAGGAGAAACGCGCCGATGCGTTCCTCGTTGGGCGTAATGGATTCGATTTCGATCAGTTGGCGTGTGAGCGCGAAAAGGTCCACGGGTCTATTCCTATGAGAGCGCATTCCAATAACCGGACATGAGTTCGGTCGCCCAGGCGGGCTGGTCAACGGGTCCCTTCGGCGCAAACTCCTTCAGATAGGGTTTGATGTCCAGAACCGGCGTGCCCTCGATGGCGTCCAGCCCTTCCACCTGGATGGAGAGCCCTTCCACCGAGATCAGCCGGCAGACGGTAACACCAAGCCGGTTGGGACGGTTCTTTGCGCGCTGCGCGAAAATCCCGGCGAGCGGCCAGTCCGCGCGTCCCCGCGGGTGCCGCGCGCCCAAATGCGCCTGGCCTTCCGGAACACGATCGAATACGAAGACAATCTCGACGTGGGAGAAATCATCAAGACCCTTCAGGCAATCGGGCGTAAACCGTGATGCGTCCAATTCGATGCGGCTCGTGATTCCACCCCAAACATCGTCCACCCCTTCCAGAATCGCGCTGCGAACTAAGCCTATGGGCATGACTTCGATGGGGCTCATGTTATTTCAGATAGGCCCGAAGGGCGTGAATCAGATCGTCCGCGGCCTGTGCCTGTTCATCAGTCGGCGTGGTCCCGGGGTCCAGTACATGGAAGCGAATGTGCCCTTCAATCACTTCCGCCATCAAAGAGTCCATGGCGCCGCGGCATGCGGAGATGTTATGCAGCACGTCGGAGCACTCGGCTTCCTGATCCAGCGCGCGCTCGATGGAATCCACCTGCCCTCGGATCCGCCGCACGCGATTCAACAGCTTCTTTTTTTCTTCGATTGTATGAGCCATAGGTGTGAGCGATGTGTGTAAGCCATGAAAACTTGGCGAACCCTTTACAAGTATACCCCGGCGGGTATACGCTGGAGGTGTCCCTCGCGACTGATTCCTTGCCCAATCAAATCCCATTTCTCCCCGCCTGTTTGACGCTGACGCTGCTGTGTCTCAGCACGTCAGCCGCCGCACAGGAACCCGCCCCTTCCGGCCAGCCGGTGCCGGACGAACGATGGAATCTCTTCTATCAGGCGACATCCATCGGACAATACCACGGTACGTTTAACTCGCCGTACGAGGGTCCGTTCAGTCTGCAGGATTATCCGGAACGGGATGTCTCGCTCACCACCACTCTATTCTTCACGCTTCGGCTGGATCAAAATTCATCGCTGGTATTCGACCCGGAAATCGCTGGCGGAAGAGGTTTCAGCGGCGTGAACGGCCTTGCCAATTCCTCAAATGGCGAACTGCCGCGTGTGGCGACGGCCACGCCGAAGCCTTATCTGGCGCGGCTCTACCTGTCCCACGATTTCGCACTGGGCTCCGAGATGGAATCGTCGGAGAGCGACGAAAACCAACTCGCCGGTGAGCGCCCCGTGGACCGCTACACCGTAACGCTCGGGAGATTCACGCTCACGGACTTCTTCGACAACAACCAGTATTCCCACGATCCGCGCACGCAGTTCATGGGCTGGGGCGTGATGTACAACGGCGCGTGGGATTATCCGGCCGACGTGCGCGGTTATACCTGGGGCTGGGTGCATGAATTGCATTTGAAACATTGGTCGTTCCGGTACGCGAGCGCGGCCATGCCCAGAGTTGCCAACGGACTTCGATTCGACCGGCGACTATTCGTCAATCGAGGAGATGTCTTTGAAGGCGAGTACCGATATACCGTGGGAGCGCATGCGGGAACCATGCGCTTACTCAATTACGAAAACCATGCCGATGCTGGCAACTATGCCGCTGCCATCCGGCAAGCTCAACTCAACGGCAGCGTGCCCGATGTGACTCTTACCCGCCAGAATGGAACGTTAAAATACGGTTTCGGTTTCAGCGCCGACCAGGAGATTACCAGCGAGGTGGGCATATTCGGCCGCCTGGGATGGAATGACGGCAAGACCGAGAGTTTCGCATTCACGGCCATCGACCGTTTGGCAACCGCCGGTGTTTCCGTGAAGGGTACGCGCTGGCGCCGTCCGTTCGACACCGTGGCGACGGAACTAACAGTCGGCGGATTGTCAGCCGTTCACGCCGAATATCTCGCCCTCGGGGGTCATGATTTTTTGATCGGCGACGGCCACCTGCGGTACGCTCCGGAAACGATTGAGGAGACCTACTACAGCGCGCGCCTGTTCCCGGGATTCTTCGCTTCTTTCGACTTACAGCATGTGGCGAATCCGGCATATAATGAGGCCCGCGGCCCGGTGTGGATTGAATCAATCCGCCTGCACATGGAGTACGGCAAGAAATAGCATTTCTAATTCCGAGCCGGCTCGTCTATCTGAATAATCCGGTCGCCCTCAACATGATCCAGAACCTGATGGATGCCGCTGGGCCAGAGAATGTCCACCGTGCGCGCCGCTCGTTCGGATCCCAGGCCGAAGTGAACGCGTTTGTCGCTCGACGATAAGTAACTCCCCGCTGTGGTCACGGTGGAGTACTGCGATCCCTTTGCAGTCGAAATCTTCACGACTGCTCCGATCGCATCGCGGTTGCTCTTGTGGCCCACCAACAGCAGAGTCAGCCAGTGATTATCCGTGCTGGTCAGGTTGCGAATCACGTGGGCCGGGCCATCGTTGGTGGAGACCACGGCGTCCACCCGGCCGTCGTTATCCAGGTCGCCGGTCGCCAGCCCCCTGGCCGCCCAGGCCTCGTGGAAGATCTTCCCCGACACGGCCGATACATCCTCAAAGCCATGACCTGTGTTCCGCGCCAGCAGCATGGGCTCCCGATAGCGCAACTGCGGATTGCTGAGCTCGATGGTATCGAGGTCGTGTCCCTGTGCCACAAGCAAATCTTTCCAGCCATCATTGTCGTAATCGAGCAAGCGGAGGCCCCAGCCCGAGTGCAACAGGGACATACGACCGATGCCCGAAGTCTTGGTTGCGTAAGTGAACATCCCGTCGCCTGCATTCGTATAGACCGAATACATCTGGTTCGCCAGGTCGTCGATGATCAGGTCCGGAAAGCCGTCGTTATTGAAGTCCTGAAACTCGATGCCCATTCCGGCGTAAGTGCGCCCGTCTTCGTCTACCGCGATCTGGGATGTGAGGCCTTTTTCTTCGAACTTTCCGCCGCCCTGATTGTGGAATAGGAATTCGGGCATGGAGTCGTTCGCAACAGCGATGTCGATGCGGCCATCGCGGTCATAATCCGCGATGGCGATGCCGAGCCCCTTACCCGGATTACCCATGCCGATCTTATCTCCCATTTCGCGAAAGCGGCCGCTTCCCTCGTTGTGAAAGACCAAAGGTCGAATGGCCTTGAAGGTGTCGGGGTGGCAATAAGCCCGCAGACCTTCCTTGTGCTCGCCGCACCAGATGTCGCTAAAGTCCCATTGCAGATAGCGCAGCACCACCAGGTCCAGCAGGCCGTCGTTATCCAGATCCACCCAGGCCGCGCTGGTGGACCAGCCGCTGCCGCCTACGCCGGCCCGCTCCGTAACGTCGGTGAAAGTTCCGTTCCCGTTGTTGTGATAGAGCTTGTTCCCTCCGTACGCGGTGACGTAAAGATCCTCGTATCCATCGTTGTCGTAGTCGCCGGCCGCGACTCCCATTCCATAGCCCGTGCCTTCGAGGCCGGCTCTTTCGGTAATGTCTTCGAAGGTTCCGTCGGGTTTTTGGTGAAAGAGACGATTCCAATCTTTTGGCCCCGACTTCGCCGGGATCGTTCCCGCCGGCGTGGGATCCTTTAGCGGCGCACCGTTGACCAGAAAAATGTCGAGGCGGCCGTCGTTGTCGTAGTCGAATAAGGCCACGCCGGAACCCATCGTCTCCGGCAGATACTTCCTGGTTGTGTGCGACGCTACGTGGGTGAAATGGACTCCACTTGCGTCAGTGACGTCAACAAAGTTGCCGGGAGTATTTACCCCCGCCTGAAACGCAAGTAAACTACCGAAACAGACCAGGGGCAGCAGGCGAGAGCAAA